>Ga0255184_1000400_pt1 | contig 14069 bp, 20 predicted proteins | sample Miss_Cont_RepA_0_FD_189954 | JGI IMG/M metagenome (GOLD analysis project Ga0255184, IMG submission 189954) | Freshwater microbial communities from Mississippi River, Louisiana, United States - Miss_Cont_RepA_0h | ecosystem: Environmental > Aquatic > Freshwater > River | place: USA: Louisiana...
ACCGCTAGCGCTGCGGGTACTTCCCGCAATTTTTCCCAGCTTTTTCCACCAATGGGGTTTTCCCCGACAATCAACAAAAGGAGCTTTTGAAATGAGTAGTACTTACGAAATGAAACCTGGGCAGGGGAGCCTGTTCAAGAACGACAAGAAGGAGAAGGAGTCGCAGCCGAATCTGAAGGGCAAGGTGATGTTGCCTAATGGTGAGGTGAGGTGGGTGTCGGCCTGGACGAAGAAGACTAAGGCTGGAGAGCCTTGGATCAGTTTTTCGATTGGGGATGTGGTGGCGGGTGCTGGTGGTGGAGTGCCGCCGCTGGACGCGCACAACCAGGCCAAGGGCAACGGGTATGTGCCCGAGGATGACGATATTCCCTTCTGACCATGGCTAGACCTAAGTCACGCATCAGTGAGCAAGTCCCCAGCCTGAAGAACTGGGGCGGCGTGCGCTCGATTGAGAGGCGCATGGAGCGGTCTGCGACCATCGTGCAAAACCGTGAGGCTGTGGCTTATGCCCTGCTGTGCATGGCCAACACGAAGATCACGGACATCATGGATTGGGATGAGGCTGGCAATGTGCGTGTGAAGCGTGCCAGCGATATACCTGACCATGCGTTGCAGGCGATCAAGAACATCCGGGTTCGGACTGACAAGGATGGGAACAACACGCTCGAGATCGAGCTTTACGACAAGGTGGGTGTCTTGCGGTTGCTGGCTAAAGCTAGTGGCTTGCTGGACAACCCTGACGAGAACGAGAAGCCATCCGTCATTGATGTGAATGTGGTGGCTCCACCAGGAGCGGGGACATGACCCAACAAGAAATCGAAGAACTTGCACGGCATAGGAAAGTACCGTCTTGGGTCATCAAGCTGGTTGCCGATGCTGTTGTTGCCGAGCGTGAGGCGTGTGCGTACAAGGCGAGCATTGCATTGCTTGGCGCTGACCGTGAGCTTGCCAATCGTGTCGATAAAGCCATCCGAGCAAGGGGTAACGTGCGGGAGCACACCATGTCCGGCGACTGTTGGTGCAACCCTGAGCTTAATTACACAGACCCTGAAACGGGGGCAGAAGTGTGGGTTCACAAGGAGCCACAATGACACCTTTAATTTGCGAAGCTGTAAAACTTGCGCCAGAGCCAGAGACTGCCTTGTGGTTTGATGTTGGCATGATGGAGCCTGTTTTTGATATGCATATACCGGCAGCTGTTGTCATGAACCTACCGTTCAAACGGACGGGAATTGCAGGCGTTGATAGCAAGAACAGAAAGTTCAGTTTATGGCTGACTTCTGGAGAAAACAGCGTGACCGTGGCTGGATGCACCATTTCGCCAACAAAGTATTTTGAGCCATTTGCATATATTTTGACGAGTGAAGGGATGCGGTATTACAACCACGGTAAGGAAGTCACACAAGATGAAATCTTGCCTGTTTTGCGCATGGTCTATGCCGTACTGTTGAAGCTGGCGGGAGAGGCGCAAGCCTACCGTCCTACACCACAGCGCACTTTTATCAATCAAAAACGCATGGCCAAGGGCAAATCGGCGTTGACTTTTGACTGGCATACGGTTGAGATTGCGCCACCAAAATCCAAGAACGACCCGCAAGGCGGGACACACGCGAGTCCTCGCAGGCATCAAGTTAGAGGGCACTGGAGAACCTACAAGTCTGGCAAACGAGGGTGGGTTAAGGAGTGTTGGAAGGGTGATGCAAGCAAGGGGGTTGTGTTTAAGGATTATCAAATTAAGGAGCCACAGTGAGCACGCTGCTTAAAAAACACATGAACGCCGCCATCCGAGCAAGGGGGAAGGCATTGAAACAACCAGAGCCAGAGCCTGTGGAGTGTCACACCTGCAAAGGATTAGGCCGCATCTACATGGGTTGCGGTTCGTGGATTCATTGTGATACTTGCAATACCACTGGCAAAGCAACCACCCCACCCAAGCGTGAATGGCAGGGGCTGACGGATGAGGAGATTGATGAAGGACAGCGACAAAGTTGGGTAGACAAACAGGCGTTTGAGTCTGCCGTATGGTGGGCAGAAGCCAAACTCAAGGAGAAGAACACATGAGCGCCGCATTCGATTACAGCGGACCGAGCAAGATCGGCCAGGAGCTTGAGCGCGAGGCCAAGCTGCGCCGCGCTGGCTCCAAGATGGTCGAGAAGCTACGAAAGGCAGGTAAGGAGCCGATGTATATCGTGCTGACCAAGAAGCCTGGCACCGACAGGCTGGCAAAGGATGTCGCCCTCAAGGACGGCAGAACGATCTAATGAACCGAGAAGAAAGAGAGCAACACGATGGCCCGTACCAAAGAGCAATCAGACAAGGCCGTCAGTTCGGCAGGGCTGAACCTGGACTTCTCACGCTCACCCGTCATCTACGACTTCATCAAATCCAACGCCTTTGTGCAGGGACTGATGGGGCCTGTGGGGTCTGGGAAGAGCTACGGCTGCGCCAGCAAGATCTTCATCAAGGCTGTCCAGCAGAAGCCATCCCCGATTGACAATATCAAATACAGCCGCTGGGCTGTGGTGCGTAACTCGTACCCGATGTTGAAGACCACCACCATCAAGACCTGGCTGGATCTCTTTCCTGAGTCCACCTTTGGCCCGATGCTGTGGACACCGCCGATCACCCACCACATCCGCTTGCCTGCCCGCGATGGCGCGGCTGGGATCGACATGGAGGTCATCTTCCTGGCGCTCGACCAGCCAAAGGATGTCAGGAAGCTGCTCTCGCTCGAGCTCACGGGTGCCTGGGTCAACGAGGCGCGAGAACTGCCAAAGGCTGTGATCGACGGGCTCACCCACCGTGTTGGCCGCTACCCTACCAAGCGCGATGGGGGCGCTACCTGGCACGGCATCATCATGGACACCAACCCTATGGATGACGACCACTGGTGGCACAACATGGCCGAGAAGGAGCGCATGACCGGCCCGTATGCCTGGAAGTTCTGGAAGCAGCCAGGCGGCGTGATGGAAGCCAACCCGGATGATCTGCCCGAGAACCCCGAGGCCAACGACCATGTGTTCTCTGCCGGCAAGTGGTGGAAGATCAACCCGCAGGCCGAGAACCTGCACAACCTGCCTGCTGGCTACTACCCCCAGATGCTGCTGGGCAAGAACCTGGACTGGATCCGCTGCTACGCAGGGGGCCTCTACACCTATGTGCAGGAGGGTCGCCCGGTCTGGCCAGAGTACGACGACAGCACCATGAGCGGGGACACCGCGGTCGATCCGACCGTGCCGATCCAGGTTGGCCTCGACTTCGGACTGACTCCTGCCGCGACGATTGGCCAGCGACTGCCCAATGGGCGCTGGGTGATCCACGATGAGATCGTCACCTTCGACATGGGGCTCGAGCGGTTTGGCCACCAGCTGCTGGCCATGTTGAATGAGATGTACCCCAACCACCAGATCCTGCTGTGGGGCGACCCGGCTGGCCAGGCGCGGGATGCGATCTACGAGGTGACCAGCTTTGAGTTCCTGCGGACGCTCGGCCTGCGTGCCCAGCCCACCGCCAGCAACGACTTCAAGGTGCGCCGCGAGGCTGCTGCCGCGCCCATGCAACGGCTGATCCAGGGACAGCCTGGGCTCATTGTGAATCGGAAATGCAAGCTCCTCCGCAAGGCGTTGGGCGGCGGCTATCACTTCAAGCGAGTATCCATCGGATCTGGCCAGGAGCGCTTTAGGGATGCCCCTAATAAGAACGAGCACTCGCACATTGGCGACTCGTTCGGCTACCTGATGCTAGGTGGCGGCGAGTACAACCGCATGGTGCGTCAGCCGACCCTTGGTGGCCAGGCACCCAAGATGGTTGTGGCCAATACTGACTTCGACATCTTCGGATGATCTACGACCAGGCCAACCTCATGCCGCTGCCAAAGGGCGCTCGGTGGATACCGTTCGCGCCAGACAGGCTCCACGAGCTGCAGGATGACCTCGACGATGAAACATCAGCCAGAGTTATCCACAATGCTGCCAAAGGCCTGTCTGGAATGCTTGAGATCAATGGCGTGCTTCTGTGCGCCGTTGGACTGATTGACCATGGCCGCGGTATTGGCGAGGTCTGGGCCGTCATCGACCGCAAGCGCAAGCACATCCACCCTCTCCTGCTGACCCGCGCAGTGCGGCGTGTGGTATCTATCGCGGCGGTATACATGGGTTTGGGGACTGTTCAGATGTTTGTAAACTCAGCCAGAACGGATGCCCAGGATTGGGCTGTTGCATTGGGGTTCAGCTTGCATGGTGAGCTCACGATATACGGCCATCCGGAGCTCAATCACTTCATTTATTCAAGGAGTATCTAATGGCTGCAGCAGCACCAATCCTACCCGCATTAACTGCATTCGCAGCTGTGAAGACAGCTATTGACGCGAACAAGGCTCGCCAGGAGGCCAAGTCGATGGCCGCTTCTGCTCAAGCCCAACAAGCAGAGCAAGCAAAGATCGCCCAGGAAAATGCTTCAGCGATGCAATCCCAGATGGAGGCTCAGACACGCGCACAGGAGGCGGCGGCAGCAGCAGCCCGTGAGCGCCTGGCAGCAGAGCAGAAACGGTACGCAGAGGAAAAAGCTCAGATGGAAGCAGAGGCCAAGAAGCGTGCCGAGGAGCTCGAGGCACAGCGCCGGGATATGGCAGAGCGAGAGTCTGGCCGTATTCGCGCCCGTGTTCGCGGTGGCCGTCGAGCTCTTCTATCCGATGCCCGCTTGAACCCAGAGGTCGGCGTGTTGGGTGGTGGCACTGACATGGGGGCAATGCAATGAGCCCCGACAAAAAGATCGCCAAGGTGATGGGCGAATACAAGGAGGGCACCCTGCACTCTGGCAAGGGTGGCCCAGTGGTCAAGAGCCGCGAGCAAGCTATCGCCATCGCCATGTCGGAAGCCAAGCGCATGAAGTCACGCAAGCGCAAGGGCGGCTTGATGGATGGGGCAACACCATGAAAATTGAAATCTCCATAGAAAAGAACGGCGAAAAGAACGGCGAGAAAAAGCCCATGGAAAAAGACATGGAAGAGCTGATGGACGAGCAAAAAATTGCGCTTGGCCAGAAGCTAAAGAAAGGGTACTCGATGACTCGCAAGGAGCGCACCCTGTTGGCCAACTATCTTCTAAGTGAAGAGGAATCGTGAAAAAAGAAGTTTGGGAAAAGCCACGCCCCAAAGACCTTGGCAAATCTAAGGAGCTGTCTGCTGGCCAGAAGCGCATGGCAATGCGCCGGGCGCAGAAGGCTGGCCGTCCATATCCCAACCTGATCGACAACATGGCTGCGGCCAGAGGGAAAAAGTGAGCAAGTACGAAGACCCAAAGGGTGGACTGACCGAGGCCGGTCGGCGCAAGTTCGAGCGCTCTGGAGAGAGCAAGAACCTGCAGCCTGGGGTCAAGGAGTCGAGTCCAACTGGCGAGAAGGCTCGCCGCAAGGGATCGTTTCTGACGCGCTTCTACACCAACCCAAGTGGCCCGCTGGTCAATGACAAGGGTGAGCCGACCAGGTTGGCGCTGGCCGCGAACGCATGGGGTGAGCCCGTGCCACGCACCGCAGCCTCTGCCGCTCGCCTTGCCGCCAAGGGCCGCAACCTGCTGGCCAAATACAAGCTAGAGAAAGACTGACATGGAATACGACAAGACAGCACCAGGCGGGATGCGCCTGACCCCAGACCAGATCATCAAGCGGCAGGCCATCGCCCAGACCAAGAAGGACGAGTTCCAGCAGCTGTATCAGGATGCCTACGAGTTCGCCCTGCCACAGCGCCAGCTGTACGGGGTCTGGGAGGGCGGCGCCACGGGATCCAAGAAGATGCAGCGGGTCTTCGACTCGACGGCCATCAACAGCACCCAGCGCTTCGCCAACCGCCTGCAGTCGGTGGTCTTCCCGCCCCAGCGCAAGTGGTCGCGCCTCGAGCCAGGCCCCATGATCCCCATGGATCGCCGTGGCCAGGCGCAAGAGGTTCTCGACTCCTACAGCGACAAGATGTTCGCGGTGCTCAAGCAGTCCAACTTTGACATCGCCATCGGTGAATTCCTGCTCGACATGGCCGTTGGAACCGCCTGCATGATGGTGCAGCCTGGCGACGATGTGACCCCGATCAACTTTGTCCCCGTGCCGCTCTTCCTGGTCAGCTACGAGGAGGGGGCCAATGGCCAGGTGGATAATGTGTATCGACGGATGCGGATGAAGGCCGAGTCGATCCAGCGCCAGTGGCCAGATGCCAAGATCCCGGATGCCCTGCAGCGAGTCATTGAGGAGAAGCCTACCGAGGACATTGAGCTCCTCGAGGCCACCATCCACGATCCCAAGCGTGGGGACTATTGCTACCATGTGATCTGGAAGCATGGCAAAGAGGAGCTCGTCTACCGCCGCCGCAAGACGAGCCCCTGGGTGATCTCCCGCTACATGAAGGTGGCTGGCGAGATCTATGGGCGCGGCCCGCTGATGACGGCTCTGCCAGACATCAAGACCCTCAACAAGACCATCGAGCTCCTGCTCAAGAACGCGAGCCTGGCGGTCGCTGGTGTCTACACCGCTGCCGACGATGGGGTGCTCAACCCCAACACGGTCAAGATCACCCCTGGCGCGATCATCCCGGTCGCCCGCAACGGTGGCCCCCAAGGCCCTGCCCTGCAGGCGCTGCCCCGTGCTGGCGACTTCAATGTGACCCAGCTGGTCATCAACGACCTCCGACAGAATGTGAAGCGCATCCTGCTGGACGAGTCGCTGCCTCCCGACAACATGAGCGCCCGCTCGGCCACCGAGATCGTGGAGCGCATGAAGGAGCTCGCGCAGAACCTGGGCTCTGCCTTCGGTCGCCTCATCAACGAGACGATGATCCCGCTGGTGGCCAAGATCCTCGAGGTCATGGATCAGAAGGGCATGATTGATATGCCCCTTCAGGTCAACGGCCTCGAGGTCAAGGTGGTGCCGGTGGCCCCCCTGGCCATGGCTCAGAACATGGAAGAGGTCAACGCCATCATCCAGTTTCAACAACTGATGCAGCAAGGCTTCGGCGTGGATGGCCAATTTGCAATCAAGACCGATGCGGCTGTGGATTACATTGGGGATAAGCTGGGTGTACCTGCAGCAGTCCGCAATGACGCTGCAGAGCGAGCCGTCCTCATGGAGCAGGCGCAGGCGCAGCAAGAGCAGGCGATGGCCGCGCAGGCAATGCTGGCTCAAGCCCAGGCTGCGCCTGTCCAATCTGCAACCGCACCCATTGGAGGCTAAATGGCTGGCTGGGATGACCTAGAGAACGACGAGATAAGCGCCGACATCCGCGATGCCAAGCAGCAGCGCGACGATACCGCGAGGCTCTGCCTGCGGGTGTTCGGTTCCGAGGACGGCCAGAAGCTGCTCGAGTGGCTGCAGCAGATGTATGTGAATGTGCCCATCGCCGTGCCGGGCACAGACCCCTCCTTCGCTTTTTACGCTGAAGGGTGCAGAAGCGTGGTGCGGGACATTGAGGCGCGGATCAACCAAGCAAGGAAACTATGAGCGACACAAATGACCAACCCGGTGGCGACACCGGCCTATTGGACAGTGCAACCATCGAAGACCCCAGCAAGCCAGTCGATAACGCCCAGGCGGCGCAGATCGACCACAAAGCGCCAGCCGATGGCGCGACAACCGCCAGCGAGACTGGCGCACCAAAGACTCGCCCCGAGTATCTGCCAGAGAACTTCTGGAATGCAGATAAAGGCGAGGCCAACCTGGAAGCCATGTCCAAGAGCTGGAGCGATCTTCGCAAGATGATCTCCTCTGGCAAGCACAAAGCCCCAGAGAATGGCAAGTACGATACCTCCGTCTTTGGCGACACCGACATCGAGAAAGACCCCCTGGCCAAGTCTTATGTTGACTGGGCGCAGAAGTGGGGTGTGCCCCAGGGCGCATTCGATGAGCTCGTTGGCCAGGTATCCGAGCTGGCCGCGCAGAACTCAGAGCCGCCCATCGACACCGCCGCCGAGCTCAAGTCCCTGGGCCCCAACGGCGCTGCCGTGGTCAACGGCATGGTGGACTGGGCTCGAGGCCTGGTCAACAAGGGGGTCTGGAGCAAGGACGACTTTGAGGAGTTCAAGTTCATGGGCGGCACCGCCAAGGGGCTGCGGGCTCTGATGAAGGTGCGCGAAGCCTACGAGGGCCGCATCCCGATCGAGAGCGCCCCGGTCGAGGGAGCTCCCAGCAAGGAAGAGCTCTATGCCATGGTGGCCGATCCCAAGTACAAGACCGACCCGGCATTCCGTCAGAAGGTCGAGCGGATGTTCAACCAATTCGCAAATTGATTCTCCTCGGGAGCCTGCGGGTTTCCTATCCCCGCAGTTGCCTTTGACCCAGCTTCGGCTGGGTCTTTTTTGTCCAGTTCCCAACCCCCCCCTTGCGCGGTGTTGTATTTGCCCTACAATCAAACCAAGGCCAACCGAGCAATCGGCCCTGACCGCAGCGAGACGCTGACGAGTGGCTGGCGCAACCAGCAAGCATGGCCCAGGCTTCCTGGCTCACCGATGCGCTAAACCCTGTTCAACTCAACCGATGAGGTAATCCAATGAGCGTTTCTCTTTCTAACGCCTTTGTGACGCTCTTCGACGCTGAAGTTAAGCAAGCCTACCAGGGCAAAGCCATGCTGGTGGGTGCTGTGCGTCAGCGCCTTGGTGTCGAAGGCTCTACTGTCAAATTCCCCAAAGTGGGTCGTGGTGTCGCCACCGCCCGTATCCCCCAGACTGATGTGACCCCTCTTAATGTGGGCTTCTCGTCTGTCACCTGCACTTTGTCCGACTGGAATGCTGCCGAATACAGCGACATCTTCAGCCAGGCCAAGGTTAACTTCGATGAGCGTCAAGAGCTCGTGCAAGTGGTTGGTGCCGCTATCGGTCGCCGTCAAGATCAGCTGATCCTCGACGCGCTGGCTGCTGCTACCAGCACCGGCACCGTGGCGAACTCTATTGGTGGCACAACCACCAACATGAACATCGCCAAGCTCCGCGAAGCCGCGAAGATCCTCAACACCAAGAATGTCCCCTCTGATGGCCGTCACATCATCATTCACGCCAACTCCTTGGCCGCGATGCTTGAGCAGACTTCTGTCACCAGCTCGGACTTCAACACGGTGAAGGCTCTCGTCCAGGGCGAGATCAACCAGTTCATGGGATTCACCTTCCATGTCTTGGGTGACCGCGCTGAAGGTGGCCTGCCCATCGACGGTTCTAGCGACCGTACCCTCTACGCCTTCCACCAGTCGGCCATCGGCTATGCAGAAGGTATCGCTCCTCGCACCGAGATCAACTACATCGCTGAGAAGACTTCCTGGCTGGTTAACGCCGTCTTCTCTGCCGGTGCGATTGCTATCGACAGCGAGGGTATCGTCAAGATCACTGCCCGCGACACTGCGGCTGCAGCTTAATAGGAGGGTCTGAAAATGGCTTTTTCTGCTGACGGTTTCAATACCCACGGCGCATCTAAGTCGGGCAATGCTCCCTCGATGCACACATACAGCACCACTGATGCCATTGGCGATGTGAACACTGCTGGTTACTTCAACTCCATCGCCTCCCTGCTCAAGGTTGGCGATGTCATCTTCTGCTACACCAGCACTGGTGGAACCCCCGCAATGTCTGTGGTCTGGGTGAATTCCAATACTGGCACGGTGGTTGATGTGACTGACGGCTTGACCGTCACCGCTACCGACAGCGACTAATCATCGCTGATGGCAACCGGGCCAGCCTCTGAGCAATCGGCGGCTGGCCCTTCTCACTTTAAGAGGTTCCTATGGCGGCAGGCGACACTGGTATCACAATCTGTTCAGACGCGCTCATCATGTTGGGTGCGAAGGCCATCACATCGTTCAACGATGGCACAGACGAGTCCAGCACCTGTGACCGTCTCTACCCTGACATTCGAGACTCCACCCTGGTCATGTACCCGTGGAGCTTCAGCACCAAAAAGATTCAGCTGGCGCAGCTGCTGACCGCGCCTGGTTCGGTTTGGCGCTATGCGTATCAGCTGCCAGGCGACCGTCTTGGCAACCCACGCGCCGTCTACAACTCGAGCGCTGTTGGCTCGCCAGTTCAGAAGGATTGGGAGATCCAGGGCGACCAGTTGCTTACCAATCTGACGGCTGTCTACATCGACTATCAGTACAGCGTTGGCGAGTTCGCCATGCCGCAGTACTTTGTCCAGCTGCTCAAGTACATGATGGCCTGGCATCTGGCTCTTCCAATCACCGAGCAGGCCGATCGAGCACAGTACTGGCAGCAGGTGGCCACAGGCGTGATCGGCGAGAACGGGCGCGGTGGATACTTCCGCACTGCAACTCAGATCGACGGCCAAGGACAGCCATCGCGTGTCATCGAAGACTTCAGCCTGATCGCAGTAAGGGGTTGAGATGCCGCGCTTCGTAGACATCCAGACCAACTTCACGACCGGCGAGCTCGACCCGCTGCTGCGTGCGCGTGTTGATCTGCAGCAGTACGAGAACGCGCTGGCCAAGGCAACCAATGTCGTGATCCAGCCGCAAGGCGGGATGCGCCGCCGACCAGGACTCAAGCACCTGCTCGAGCTCCCCAACTCATCGACCCCCAGCGCGGCCAATGGCGTGCGGCTGATCCCGTTTGAGTTCTCGGTCGACGACAGCTATATGCTGTGTTTCGTCGCTGGTCGGATGTATGTCTTCAAAGACGGAGCTGTTGTCACCAACATCAACGCTAGTGGCAACAACTACCTGACCGTCTCCAGCATCACTGGTGCCATGCTCTCCAGCATCTGCTGGACACAGAGCGCCGACACGCTGATTGTGGTGCATCCAGACCTGCAGCCGATCAAGATCGTGCGCGGCGCATCAGACTCAAGCTGGACAGCAACGACGATAACCTTCGACAGCATCCCAAACTATGCTTTCACGGTGACGGTTACCACGCCGTCTGTAGGCCACCTGACTCCAAGCGCTGTGTCTGGGAATGTTACGCTGACATCCCAAAACAGCTTCTTCACATCTAGTCATGTTGGCCAGTACATCAACGCCGTCCCGCAAGGGCGTGCCAAGATCATCGCGTTTGATAGCGGAACCACTGTGCGAGCCGTGGTCGAGTATCCATTTTTTAACACCAGCAATATCCCGCAGGGCAGCTGGGAGCTTGAGAGCGGATACGAGGCTGTGTGGTCGAGCACAAAGGGCTGGCCTCGCACCGTCACCTTCCACGAGGGTCGCCTATACTTTGGCGGCAGCAAGTCCAGACCGGCCACAATCTGGGGCTCCAAGATCGGCCTATTCTTTGACTTCCAGCCAACTGAGTCGCTGGACGATGATGCGATCGAGGCCACGCTGGAAACCAACCAGCTGAATGTGATCGTGGACATGATCTCTGGCCGAGACCTGCAGGTGTTCACTACTGGCGGCGAGTTCTATGTCCCGCAGACAGGAACTGAGCCGATCACCCCGACAACCCTGGCATTCAAGGCCGTGAGCCGTAACGGCACAAAGCCCGGCACACGGGTGCAGCCGATTGAGTCTGGCTCGGTCTATGTCCAGCGCCAGGGCAAGGCTCTCAACGAATTCCTCTATTCGGACACGCAGGCGACCTATGTGACCCAGCGCATCTCGCTGCTGGCTGGCCACCTGTTAAAGACACCAACCCGGCTGGCTCTGCGCCGCGCCACCAGCACCGACGAGGGAGATCTGCTGCTGTCGGTCAACTCGCAGGATGGCACTCTGGCTGTCTTCAGCGTTATGCGATCGCAGCAGATCACCGCGCCGAGCGAATTCACCACTGACGGAGAATTCCTCGACTGCAATGTGGATGTGACAGACATCTATGCTGTGACCAAGCGGGTGTTCAACGGCACGACCCGGTACTTTGTCGAGCTCTTTGGGTATGACTATTACACCGACTGCGCCTTCGTTGGAGGCTCTGCAGGTGGTGTTGGCTCTGGCCTGCCACATATCGGCAAGGCGCTCAATGTCATCACCGATGGGGTTCCGCAGTCCAACGAGACGGTGAGCGCTGGCGGTGCTGTCACCTTCGACCGCGAGAGCACCACCAGCTACGAGGTTGGCCTGCCATTCACGGTCTACGCCAAGACCATGCCGGTCGAGGTCAAGCTACAGACGGGCACCCGCATGGGGTTCAAAAAGCGGATCGTTGAGATCAATGCCATCGTCGATGAAACGCAGCATTTGCAGCTGAACAATAACCCAGTGCCATTCCGCACCTTTGACAACCCGTTGCTAGACGACCCAGAGCCAACCTATACAGGGATCAAGCGGGTCAACGGGGTGCGCGGCTACAACCGCGAGGCAGCGATTGAGATCAGCCAGACGCTGCCGCTGAAGATGACCCTGCTGGGCCTCGAGTACAAGGTCGCGGTGAGCGGAGGAACCTGATGGACTTAAACCTTACAACACAACAGCAGGGCAACCTGATGGCCGTCACCGGGTTGATCTCGAGTGTCGGCCAGCGTTACGCCCAGCAGGCGGCTGGCATCCAGCAGCAGACCGCATATCAGCTAAATGCCATCAACACATTGGCCATCGCCAATGTGCGGGCTGACCAGGAGGAGCGCTATGCCGCGATCCAAGCTGGTCGGACGCTGCAGCGTGCAGAGCTTGAGTCGCTCAATTACAAGATGGCTGGCAATGCCCTGCTCCGCAACCTGGAGCGCACTAACGCCACGGCCAGAGCGCGTGCAGCAGCCAACGGCGTGGCCTATTTTGAGGGCTCGGCAGCTGGCGTGCAGGATTACAACATTCGGGCGACCATGCGAGATGTCGGCATCAGTGACTTCAATGCGCTGGTGGCTAGGGTTATGGGCTTTGAGGATGCGAGCGCGATGCTGTTGAATTCGCAGGTTCAGGCCGAGCTCACGCGGTACGGGGCTAAAGCGCAGGCTCTGCAATACCAGGTGGCTGGTGAGTCTGCCCGCCGCACTAGCGGGCTGCTTGCTGATGCGACACTGGTAAAAGGCATGACTGAATTTGCCAAGACTTACAAGGGCTGAACATGGCAACACTTCCCCTTCTTGAATCAGGTCGCGTTGGCTTCACCCAGGTGCGGAATGCTGTGCTCCCAGAGATCCGCGTCCCGCAGATTGATCCAATCGCCAGCCGCCAGATGGCGCAGGATGCAGGCACCCTGTCGCAGCTGCTAGACCGCATGAGCCAGAGCGCTTTTGGCCAGGCTGCAAAGCTGCAGGAGCAGGCCGGTCTGGAGTTCGCCGCGCAGAACCCGATCACGCCAGCTCAGATTGAGGCGGCAAAAGGCGGGAATATTGGCCCGCTGGAGCTCGGCTCCAACATGAACATCTTTGATGCTGCTGTCCGCAAGGCCCGCAGCCTGGAGTTGGCCACCCACTTTGAGGCCGAGGGCAAGGGCGAGCTTGTCAAGCTGCTGGCCAAGATGGAGGATCCAACCTCTGGGGTCAATGCTGAAACTGTCTCACAGAAGATCGCCACCATGAGCGATGGCCTGGGCAAGTCGCTGGCGCAGATCGACCCCGATGCCGCGTACAAGTTCCGCGCCAGCATGGCCACATACGGCAACACGGTGCTGAAGGCTGCGTATGAGAACGATCTCAAGCGTGCTAAGGCCGTGCGGATCGCCAAGTTCGACGCGACCTTCGACGCTGGAGTGCGGCTGCTTGAGCAGGCTGCGACGACCGACCCCGACAACTTTGAGGCTCAGGCCCAGGTGTTCCGCGAGAATGTGCTGGTGCAGTCGGCGCTGATCGGTGACGCGAGCATCCAGCAGCAGTACAGCACCAAGCTGGAGACGGCGGTTCGCAACGCGAAGATCCAGGCCGTGAGCAAGGAGCTCCAAGGCGATGCCTATATGGCCGACCCAGTGGCCACTTGGAACAAGATCAACGCCGGCGATGCTGGCAACAAGAGCGCAATGCTCAAGGATCTGCAGCTGCGCGATGCCGATGCGGTGGCCAAGATCCAGCAGAACTTTATGACCGCCGTGACCCAGCGTGAGAACCTGGCCAAGGCGCAGCGCGACGAGCAGAAGCGCACGGACATCAAGGAATTCATCCCCCTCTACGACCGCGCCGTGGCGCTGCCAGAGGGGAGCGCAGAGCGCCGCCGTCTGACCGACCAG
>Ga0255184_1000407_pt1 | contig 13953 bp, 16 predicted proteins | sample Miss_Cont_RepA_0_FD_189954 | JGI IMG/M metagenome (GOLD analysis project Ga0255184, IMG submission 189954) | Freshwater microbial communities from Mississippi River, Louisiana, United States - Miss_Cont_RepA_0h | ecosystem: Environmental > Aquatic > Freshwater > River | place: USA: Louisiana...
CGCGTGGGCGCAGTCCCAACTTGTTGGCCATGCGCTCACTCATGATGAGCAAGCCAGCGGCGCCATCACTCATCTGGGAGGAGTTGCCTGCTGTCGTGTGCCATTGGACTTGCGGAAATCGGGCAGAGAGCTTGTCGTTCTGAAACACCGGCTTGAGCTGGCTTAGACCCTCAGCGGTGGTGCCTGGACGGATGGTTTGGTCCTTGGAGGTGGGACCGGAAGGGGTCTGAATCGCGATGATTTCGCGGTCAAACTGACCAGACTCACGCGCCTGGTGTGCACGCTCGTGTGACATCGCCGCATAGGCATCGAGCTCGCTGCGGGTGAGTCCCCACTTGGCTGCAACCAGATCCGCGCTGACGCCTTGGCCGACAAGGCCGGGTGCGTAGCGCTGCTCAAAATGCGGACTGTAGGGGTTTTTGTCCATGCGGGCAGTGCCCATCGGCACACGGCTCATTGACTCCACGCCGCAGGCAATGGCAATTTCGTACGCCCCTGCCATGATGCCTTGGGCAGCGAAATGCACGGACTGCTGGCTGGAGCCGCACTTGCGATCGATCGTGGTGGAAGGCACATGCTCTGGGTAACCGGCAGCTAGCCACGCCACACGGCCTGGCGATGCGGACTGCTCTCCCACTTGGCTCACGCAGCCTGTGATGACATCGTCCACCAGGCCTGGATCGAGATGATTGCGATCGATCAGTCCAGATAAAACTTGTGCCAATAGTTCTGTCGGGTGAAGCTCAGTCAGCGATCCATCGGGCTTGGCGCGTCCCATGGGGGTTCGAATGGCATCCACGATCACGGCTTGTTGCATGAATATTCCTTAAAACGAGACGATAGTCTCAATTAAATAATTTATTACACATAAAAGCTAATATAAACTATCATGAGCGAGATTAAAAACCATTTTTTGTTTTTATTTTTTATTATTTCGATACTTCGGTATCGTTAAATGAGAGTTCTGGTAATGCAAACAAGCGTTCAACCCAGCAAAGTGGCGCTGATATTTCCTGCGCAGCAGATTCAGTACACCTTTCAGGACCTGGAGGACCGCTCCAATCGGGTGGCAGCTTGGCTCTTGTCGCTTGGATTGCAGGAAAACGATGGCATTGCCTTGCTGCTCGAAAATCGTCCTGAGCTGATGGATATCGCGCTTGCCGCAACCAAAATCGGTATCTACTACACACCGATGAGTACGCACCTCGCGAGCGACGAAATTGCGCACATCTTGTCAGACAGTGGCGCCAGAATATTGATCGTCTCGGACCAGACCATGTCTGAGGCTCAGGCGTTGATGGACAAGCACTTCGCGGAGAGTCAGCGCCAGCAAATTCGGCGCTTTACGGTTGATGAAGCCAGGAATGGGTTTGACGCCTATGCGGAGGGGGTGTCAACAGCCGTGTTGCCGTCAAGCTGGCCTCAGCGCGCCAAGGGTCGAGAGATGCTTTACTCATCCGGCACCACAGGCAAGCCCAAAGGGATTAGGCGGCCGTTGGTGGCATTCGAAAACAGACACTTGCCAGAGCCAGGCATTGACACCTGGCGCAAAAATTTTCAGATTGATGGCGAGGCGATTTATCTTTGCCCCGCGCCGCTCTATCACGCAGCGCCGTTGCGATATGTCATGCGGGTGCTGGACATGGGCGGCACCGCTGTGGTCATGCCCAAGTTCGATGCCGAGCAAGCGCTGCAATGGATTGAAACGTATCGCGTGACCCACTCGCAGTGGGTGCCTACCATGTTTATCCGGATGCTTGAGTTGCCTGAATGTGTCCGAAAGAAGTATGACCTGTCGTCCATGAAGTCTGCCGTTCATGCGGCTGCTCCATGCCCGGTTCATATCAAGCAGGCCATGCTTGACTGGTGGGGTGACATCATTCATGAGTACTACGCTGGCTCCGAGACTGTTGGCACGACCTGGATTACTGCGCCAGAGTGGCGACTGCATCCTGGTTCTGTTGGCAAGCCAATCCTGGGCAATGTGCATATCGTCAGCGAGGAGGGTGAAGAGCTCGGCAAACACCAGATTGGCAAGGTCTACTTCTCAGGTGGGCAAAAGTTTACGTATTGGAACGATACGCAAAAAACCCAATCGGCTATCAATGACAAAGGATGGGCCACATATGGAGATATTGGTCACCTTGATGAAGATGGGTTTTTGTTCCTGAGTGATAGGCGTGATGACCTGATTTTGTCTGGTGGCGTGAACGTCTATCCGTTCGAAATCGAAAGTGTCATCTCCAGGCACGCTCAAGTGCAGGACGTTGCCGTCGTGGGCGTGCCCCATCCGGTGTTTGGCGAATTGCCCAAGGCGATTGTTCATCTGCGTGATGGCGTCGTGGCAGATCAGGAGACTGCACAACACATCATCGATTTTGCTGCTGGTCACTTAGCCAAAATCAAGCTTCCGAAAACCATTGTGTTTGAGCCGACTTTGCCAAGACTTGAGACCGGAAAGTTGTTGCGCAGGATTTTGAAACAGCGTTATCGCGAACAGCCTGATGCAGGATTTGCTGTTTCACCCTCGGTGAACACAGATTGAGACCAGTCAACACAATTTTCTCTCCAACCAAATACTGATTGATAGGCTGAAAAAGACATGAACCGCACTGTTTACCGTGATGACCACGAACACTTTCGCATGCAGGTGCGCCGCTTTCTGGAAAACGAAGTGGTGCCGCACTATGCACAATGGGAAGAGGATGGCCTGGTCCCCAAGTCTGTCTGGTTGCGTGCAGGCCAGGAGGGGTTGCTCAACCCCATGATCCCTGAGCCGTTTGGTGGTGGCGGTGACTTTGGGCACTCAGCGGTGCTGATTGAGGAAATTGCCAGGGTCAACACCCCAAGCGTTGGATTCCCTTTGCACTCCGATATTGTCGCGCCTTACATCAACACCTATGGCACCGATGAGCAAAAGGCTCGCTGGCTACCCAAGATGTTGAGCGGAGAGTCGATTGGCGCCATTGCCATGACCGAGCCAGGTACTGGCAGCGACCTGAAGGCAGTTCGCACCACGGCCCGCCTGGAGGGGGACGAGTACGTGATCAATGGCCAAAAAACGTTCATCACCAACGGACAAAACGCAGGCCTGGTGATCGTCGTCTGCAAGACGGCTCCTGAGCTGGGTGCCAAGGGTGTTTCGCTCATCGTGGTCGAGGATGGCACACCCGGTTTCTCCAAAGGTCGCAAGCTCAAAAAAATCGGCTTGTTGGCGCAAGATACCTCCGAGCTGTTTTTTGACAATGTTCGTGTGCCCGTCACCAACAGACTTGGCGAGGAGGGCCAAGGGTTTAAGTACCTCATGCACGAATTGGCACAGGAACGACTGGTCATCGCGGTCCGCTGTGCGGCATCGCTGGAGTCTTTTTTGCAGCGTACGATCGACTATACCCGTGACCGCCAGTCGTTTGGGCAGTCAGTTTTATCGTTTCAAAACAGCCGTTTCAAGCTGGCCGAAGCCAAGTCCCAGATCACCATGCTGCGCGTATTTGTCGATGACTGTCTGAGCCTACACCTCAAGCGCGAGCTCACCCCGGATCGTGCGGCCATGGCCAAGCTCAACGCGACCGCACTACAAAACAAATTGCTGGATGAGTTTTTACAGTTGCACGGTGGCTATGGTTACATGACAGAATACGGTATTGGGCCAGCCTGGGTGGATGCCAGGATTGGCCGAATTTACGGCGGCAGCGATGAGATCATGAAGGAAATCATCGCGCGTGGCCTTTGACTGCATCATTCTGATCCGTTTTTGACACTGCCTTTGACAATGCATTCGGTTCAGTTTCATTTCCTCTGTTTCACTTCGTCAACTCATTTGCATCGGCCCAATCATGTCTCACGCACCGACCACGACTTCAGCTGCCATGACATCCACTAACGCCCCATCCTCAGCAGGGGGGGCGGTCAACATCTATCGACATGGACCAGTGTGGATGCTGGAACTGGACTATCCCGAGCGCCGCAACGCGCTGTCCTTGCCCTTGCGCACGCGGCTGGAGTCAGCTTTGCAGGAGGCGCTGGCTAGTGATGATTGTCGTGTCATTGTCCTGACGGGAAGCGGTGATCACTTTTGCTCGGGCGGAGATATCAGCAGCTTTGATGGGGTGACGCCAGCCAAAGGGCGCGCGCGCATGCAGAATGTCCATCGACTGGTGCGACTCATCACCAAGGGCGAGAAACCGGTTATCGCTGCCGTCGAGGGCCATGCTGCTGGTGCTGGGATGTGTGTCGCAGCAGATTGTGACATTGTTGTGGCATCCGAGACTGCGAAATTTTCTTGCACGTTCAACCGGATTGGTCTTTTGCCAGATTTGGGTGGTCTCTGGTCGATTCCGCAACGGATGGGGCTGGGGCGTGCCAAGATGATGATGTTGACTGGCCGCGTGCTGGATGCCCATGCTGCGCAGGCGCAAGGCCTGGTCGAAGAGGTCTGCCCCGCAGGCAAGGCACGAGAGACCGCCATCGCTCTAGGTCATGAGATCGCTCAGTTTGCCCCGCTGACCAATGGCATGGTCAAGGCTGCGCTGGCACGTGGTCCGATGTCGTTTGAGGACCTGCTGTCTGTCGAAACGGATGCCCAAGGGGTCCTGTATGGCACTGAGGACTTTCAGGAAGGTCGCCGTGCATTCCTTGAAAAGCGCAAGCCTGTGTTCAAAGGGTGTTGAGGATGAATCAGCCTGCTGACATATTGACTCAAGCTCCATTCACCCATAGTGCAATTAACCAAAGTGCATTCCGTGATGATTTGTTCGCTGGTCGCGTTGCCTTTGTGGCGGGAGGCACCAGTGGCATCAATCTTGGCATCGCCAAGCGGTTTGTCGAGTTGGGTGCCAAGGTGGCCTTGATTGGTCGCAACTATGACAAGGCGATTCAGGCTGCACGCTCTATTGGCAGCGAAGCGCAAAGCATGGCGATGTCTGCCGATGTCCGTGACTACGATGTGGTTCGTGCTGCCTTGCAGTCAACGGTCGAGGCCTGGGGACCCATTGACTATGTGATCTCTGGAGCGGCCGGCAACTTTGTCGCCCCTGCGGCAGGGATGTCTGCCAACGGCTTCAAGGTGGTGGTGGACATTGATTTGCTGGGCACCTTCAACGTGTTTCGTGCTGCGCACGACCTAGTCCGCAAGCCTGGGGCATCGATGATTGCGATCAGCGCACCGCAGGCAGCACACCCCAGAACACTGCAGGCGCACGCGTGTGCTGCCAAGGCTGGCGTGAATCAACTCGTGCGCGTGTTGGCGATGGAGTGGGGGCGTGAGGGTATTCGTGTCAATGCGATTTCACCTGGACCCATTGCAGGCACGGAGGGGATGGCTCGCTTGGCACCCACCCCCGAGGCCACCGCTGCCAGGATCGCCCGCATTCCCTTGCGTCGTTATGGCAATTTGCATGACGTGGCTGAAAGTGCGGTTTTTTTATGCAGCCAGTCGGCTGCCTACGTCAACGGCACGGTGCTGGACTGTGATGGCGGTGCCAGCCTGGGTGATGCCAGCGATCGCGAAATCGGACAGGGGATAGCCTGACAGCTCGCTGCGTAGCGATCGCTATCGCCCGCAACTTTTTCGCGGAACGCAAAAAAGCCCAGCTAAATATCTGCTGGGCTTTTTTACCTGTTGTGGGTGAGCAAACGTCAATGACTCAAGCTTACTGCACCTTGGCGCCAGACATTTTCACAACCTGTTCCATCTGCTTGTCGAACTTGTTGAGGATTTCGGCAAACTTGGCGTTGTCGATGATCTCGTGCTCGATGCCTTGTTTTTGCAGGCGCTCGATCACGACAGGGTTTTTCAGCGTCTCGGCCATCGCGGCTTGCAGTTTGTCGAGGGTGGCCTTGGGTGTGCCAGCAGGTGCGAGCAGACCAAACCAGGAGGTGAACTCGTAACCAGGAAGCCCAGACTCGGAGACGGACGGCAGGTCAGGGATAAACTTCGAGCGGCCAGGTGAGGTCACGGCAAGCAGCTTGACTCTCTTGTCATTTTTGTAACCCAGTGCGCCAATGTTGGCTGCGATCACGCCTTGTGAGCGTCCGGACAGCACCTCCAGCACTGCCTCACCCGTTGACTTGGTGGGAATATGCTCCATCTGCAATCCAGCCATCCCGGCAAAGTAAGCCATGGCAAGGTGGGTCGCACTGCCATTGCCAGCTGAGGAGTAGTTGTATTTTCCAGGTGAAGCTTTCACATACTGGATGTATTCGGCCACATTGTTGACAGGCAGGTCCGCAGGAACCATCAGCACATAGCTCGCATTGCCAACATAGGCAGCTGGCGCGAAGTCCTTGATCGGATCGTAGCTGAGCTTGGTGTAAAGGTATTTCGCTATATTGTGACTGGCAGCTGCCATGTCAAGAGTCAGACCATCTGGTGCGGATTTGGCAACGTAGGCCGTGCCGATCGTTCCACCCGCGCCGGCTTTGTTTTCCACTATGACTGGCTGCTTCATGGCCTCGCCAAACTCAGCATTCAGGCTGCGTGCCAATCCATCCTGCACCCCACCTGCACCAAAGGGGACGACAATTCGGATCGTTTTGTCAGAGGACTGAGCGGATGCAGCCGGCAGCATGCCGATGCTTACACAGGAAAACAGGCTCAATAACAGTCGGCGCATGAAGTGACTCCTAGTCAGGCGGATGAAAAAGGGGGAAAACACCCTGGAATTGTATTCCACGCCATCCATTGGAATCAGGCTAAGCCTTTGCATCCTCTGGATATCATTGGGAGTCTATCCCTCCTAATATCAAGCTATTCCGTTCCTGGGGGCGCAGAAGCCTTTTTGACGAACCAGACTGCCAATCCGATTGCCATGAAGATGATGAATAAAATGACCCCAAGACTCAGTAACCCGGTGAATGTTCCAAAAAGATCTGCCAGCATGTTTTACCTGTTTCAAAAGACAGTGTGTCAACAGCTTTCAAGGTAAACCGATATCGCAAAACGCGATTTGATCTAAAGCAAATTTTTGGCTCTATCTGATGAAAAGAATCATTTTGATGCGTCATGGCAAAGCGGAAAATCTGGAGCTGGGCGGGGAGGACGTCGATCGCCCCCTCGACGAGCGCGGCCGGTCTCAGAGTCGGAACGCTGCTATGGATTTGCAGGCAAAAGGCGTCATTGCTGACAGAGTGCTATGCAGCAAGGCAGTGCGAACAAGACAGACCTGTGACATCGTCTGTGAGGTGCTTGGTTTGTCGACCAGCATGGTCATGTATGAAGACGATCTTTATCTGGCTGCACCGTTTGACATCATGGCACAACTTTGTGCATTGCCATCATCGGTCAACACTGTCTTGGTTGTTGGGCATAACCCAGGGCTATCGGAGCTTGCGGCCTCGTTTTCCAAAAGGATTGGGTTGTTGGGCACCGCTGGCATCGCGATGCTGGATGTCGATATCAAAGAATGGCTGGACTTGGCCAGCTATCCCACTCCCATTTTCGTGGATTGGAGCGACAAGCTGGCCTAAGTGTTGGCAGGCCGCAGGTTCAGCCGCATGCTCCGGATGAGCAGCAAGTCGAGGCACCAGTTTGTGACGCACCGGCAGGTGCTGCTGGCTCGAACATGGGAAACAGCACGTTGTTTTCCAAGTGGATGTGATGGATGAGGTCATCGGTCAACTGGGCGATGCCGGCGTAGAGCGCGCGCCATGTGTTGCAGGCATCCGACGCAGGCGTGTGGTCATTTGTCATCGCGGCCAGCCTCTCCACTTGCTCGCCATGGCTGAAATGCTCGTGTCGCATCACGCGAATTGGGTGGGTGGCAATGGGGTCCCCCTCCCTGAGCATGGGGAACAGGATGTGTTCTTCTTTGGCCATGTGGTCCAGCAGCTCAGCCTCTATCTCCTCCAGCAGGTCAGCCAAGCCAATTGGGACCAACGGGTGCTCACGATGGACAGCCTCCACCCGCCTGGCCATGCGGATCAACTCGGGTAGCTGTTGGCGATGTACCTCGTGGTAGCGATGCAAAATATGATCAATCAACTGGTTGGCATCTTGTGTGCTCGGAACGGCATCCGATCTCACCAGCATGTTCAATTCGCTGGCAACGCGCTGCGCGTCCAGTCCCTTTTGAGCGCAGGCATCAGCGAGGCTGACTTGGCCGCCACAACAAAAATCAAGCTTTAGCTTTCTGAAAATTGCAGTCGATCCTGGCAAGGAGACAGCAATTTGGCCCAAGGGAAGGTTCATCATGGAGTCATGAGTGAGGAAGGTGGTCATGATGTCAAATCCTAAATGTTCATATCGAATGCATATTATAAGTTATAAAATTCATTTTGAATGAATGTTTAATGTTTTTTTGTTTTTCTTCGAATTGCCCACAGTCAAAGGATCTCCATGCGACTCACCCAGTGGACGGATTACAGCTTGCGTGTGTTGATGTACTGCGCCAGAAATGAACAACGTGACGCAGCTCCAACGGTGGCTGAAATCGCACGGATGCATGACATTTCGCGCAGCCATCTGACCAAGATCGTCATGACCCTGTCCGCGCAAGGATGGCTGGTAACGACGCGAGGCCGAGGAGGCGGGTTGCGATTGCAAATACCTGCAGACCAAATCGTGCTTGGGGATGTCATTCGACAGACCGAAACGGATTTTGACCTGGTCGAGTGTTTCAATGCCGACGCGAGTGCCTGTCGCCTGGATGGTTCATGCCGATTGAAATTCACACTCATCGAGGCTCTGAACCAGTACCTCAAGGTGCTGGATGGCGTGACCTTGGCAGACTTGGTGAAACCGTCCTCGTCTACGCAATCCACGGAAACCGACATCGACGTCAAAGACATCAAGCTGCAAGAGATCAAACGTCGTGCTTCATCAAGCTTGGTATGAACCAGGAGACCTGACAATGGAAAAGATTAAACTCGCCGAAGATGTGTTGGAGCACCTTTCGTTGTTTAAAGGACTTGACGAGAGTTTCCGCAAAGATCTGGCGAAAACCGCCAAGCAGATCCGCGTGGAAAAGGGCGAGTGCATTTTTGCAAGAGGCCAGCAGGCACTGGGGTTGTACGTCGTGGTGACCGGCCGGGTGAAGCTGTCGATTCCTGCCGTGGCTAAAAAAGAAAAGGTCATTGAGTTCATCGGTCCAGGGCAGGCAGTGGGCGAGGCAGTGATGTTTATGGACCAGCCTTACCTCATCAATGCACATGCGCTAGAAGATTGCATGTTGCTATGGATCGACAAGAATAAGATTGTTCACGCTATTGAGACCTTCCCACATTTCGCCCTCAACGTCATCTCCAATCTGTCGAGCCGCTTCATTACTTTGCTCCATGACATCGAGGTGGTGAATCTTCAGTCTGCGCACCAGCGCGTTGCGGGCTACCTGTTGAGTCTCCCGCTCGAGCTCGGAACGGTCAAGCTGGGGTCCAGCAAGGGCAACATTTCCTCCAAGCTTGGGTTAACACCAGAGACATTCTCCAGAACGCTTCAGCATTTGTCACAAGAGGGAATGATCGTTGTGCATGCCTCCAAAGTCGACATCCTGGATGTAGGGAGATTGACACAGTTGATGGAGTCTTGACTCTGCGTTTTTGACAGGCGTCAAGGGAATCGCAAAAACCTGTGTCTTCGACCCATTGAAACCGCCTTAAAACACAATATGTAGTGCTAGGATTTGCGAAACACACAACATGAGGTGTCTCGTGAATTCTCCTGCCGACCTACCATTCAAGACGACCATCGATGTCGAACTCGCGATGGAGGAGTACCTCGATCGACGTGACTGGCGGATCAACGCCAATGCCAACCAGGGTTATAGCTTGGGCGGATTGATCCTCAACGTTGCCGGTAAGGTCACGGCAAATTATTGGCTGTCTCATGTGTTTTCACCAGAGGCGGGTCGAGCGCACCGCGAGGGTGACATCCATATTCATGACCTGGACATGCTGTCAGGTTACTGTGCCGGCTGGTCTCTAAGGCAGTTGTTGCTCGAGGGATTTAATGGCGTCCCTGGCAAGGTGGAGGCCAGTCCTGCGCGCCACATGTCTTCGGCGATTGGTCAAATCGTCAATTTTCTTGGAACGCTTCAGAACGAGTGGGCGGGCGCACAGGCGTTCAGCTCGTTTGACACCTACATGGCACCGTTTGTCCGCAAGGACAGCATGACCCAGGAACAGGTGACCCAATGCATGCAGGAGCTCATCTACAACCTCAACGTGCCCAGTCGCTGGGGAACGCAGACACCGTTTACCAACCTGACCTTTGACTGGACCTGCCCGGAAGACCTGCGCGAGCAGATTCCCTACCTTGGCGGCAAGGAAATGCCTTTCTGCTACGGGGACTTGCAGGCTGAAATGGACATGATCAATCGTGCCTACATCGAGGTCATGATGAAAGGTGACGCCAAAGGGCGCGTCTTCACGTTTCCGATCCCGACCTACAACATCACCAAGGACTTTGACTGGGATCACCCCAATACCACCTTACTGTTTGAGATGACAGCCAAGTATGGATTGCCGTATTTCCAGAACTTTCTGAACTCGGATCTTGAGCCTCACATGGTTCGGTCCATGTGTTGCCGATTACAGCTTGATCTCAGAGAGTTGCTCAAGCGCGGCAATGGATTGTTTGGTTCCGCAGAACAGACTGGCAGCATCGGCGTGGTGACAGTCAACTGCGCCCGGCTGGGCTATCTGCACCAGGGTGATGAGCCTGCGATGATGGCCGCACTCGAGCGCCTGCTGGATACGGGGCGGGATGTGCTGGAAGTCAAGCGCAGCTTTGTGCAAAACCTGATTGATCAGGGCCTGTATCCCTATACCAAGCGTTACCTGGGAACCTTGCGCAATCATTTCAGCACGCTTGGCGTCAATGGCATCAATGAAATGATCCGCAACTTCTCAGGTGATCGGGCTGACATCACCACGCCGGGCGGTCGGGCGATGGCCATCCGTTTCCTGGATCGCGTGCGTGAAAAAATGACCCAGTTTCAGGAGGAAACTGGTCATCTCTACAACCTGGAGGCGACACCCGCCGAGGGCACAACGTATCGTTTTGCGCGTGAGGATAAAAAGCGTTGGTCAGACATCATCCAGGCTGGTACGACCGAGCATCCTTACTACACCAACTCCAGTCAGCTGCCCGTCGGCTACACGGATGATCCCTTCGAGGCGCTGGCATTGCAGCAAGAACTCCAGTCCAAATACACCGGTGGCACCGTGCTGCACCTATACATGAACGAGGCGGTTTCCTCGGCCGAGGCCTGTAAGACCCTCATCCGTCGGGCGTTGAGCAACTTTCGCCTGCCATATGTCACCGTGACACCGACATTTTCGATTTGTCCCAAGCATGGCTATTTGTCTGGCCATCATGAGTTTTGTCCCAAGTGTGATGCCGAGATCCTGGAAGGCCAGGCCTCGGCGTTTGCACCCGAGTCTTTGACAGGAGCATGAAATGAACCAACAAGCTGAACAGAAGTATCTGCAGCAACCGTCAATCGCCATTGACCCGTCGCTTCGCACTCGATGCGAGGTCTGGACAAGAGTCATGGGTTATCACCGGCCCGTGAGCTCTTTCAATACCGGCAAACAGGGTGAGTTCAATGAGAGAACATTCTTTACTGAGGCAGCCTCCAGCCAAGGCGGTGCGTGCAGCTTCAAATGACCGTGTATTGATGAAGCCGCCTGCGATTGGTGGGCTGGTCCCGTTTTCTTCGGTCGATTGGCCAGGCAAGCTATGCGCGGTGGTGTTTTTGTCAGGGTGCCCGTGGCGCTGTGGCTATTGTCACAATCCTCACTTGCACGAGCGGGAGAGTGTCATGACCATGGCGGCGTTTGAGCAGTTTTTGAAGGCACGACGAGGCTTGCTCGATGGCCTAGTGATCTCAGGCGGTGAGCCCTTGATGGATCTGGCCTGCCCACAGCTTGGAAGTTTGGCAAAAGGATTCGGATACCAAGTTGCCTTGCACACGGCGGGTATCTATCCCGATCGTCTTTACGGCATGCTCGACAGGCTGGATTGGGTGGGGTTGGATATCAAGACGACACCGGACCGTTACGACGCGCTGACACAAAGGCATCGGAGTGTTGCCCCTGTCATGCGATCTCTGGATATGCTGTTGGAGTGGGGTGGAACATTTGAATGCCGTACGACTTGGGATCCTTGCTGGTTGCCCCAAGAGGCATTGCTGGAGTTGGCCGACATGCTGCGTGCCAGGGGCGTGAGGGCCTTTGCGGTTCAGCGTCACCGCCAGGAGGGGACGTTTTCATCGCAGGCTGCGCTTAGCGCTTCGGCTTGCGATACGCTGCACGCGATGTTTACCCATTTTGTGTACCGTTAGTGTTTGAGGTTGACGTGCCATCCGGGATGCCAAAAGATAGATTCAGTCTCTCACCTTGATGCGCAACACCACCCAAGCACCTAGGGCGCCGCTGGACAGCAGCAGTCCCATCATCCAAGGATTGCCCCTGAACATCCAAGTGGCGAGCATTACCATGATGGACATGCTGGTCAGTGCGATGAACCTGACCCGACGGGTGATGCTGCGGTGGGCCTCCCAGTCTTGAAGGGGAGGGCCAATGGTAGGGTGTTCCAACAGCCAGCGATGCAGCTTGGGTGAAGCCTTGGCAAAGCAATAGGTGCTGAGGATCAGGAACGGCGTGGTCGGCAAGCCTGGCAAAAAGACACCGGTGATGCCCAGCGCCAGTGAAACAAAGCCAGTCACGATCAAGAGCCAGCGCATCCAGATCCAGCGATGCAGTTGAGGTTGTTGTGGTTCACCCGTGCGGCTGTCTTGAGCCGTCGAGGCGTGCTGTTTTGGGTTCATGACATCCACCACCAGGCGTTTCTCGTCAGGCCAGTCATGAACATATAACCCGCACACGAAAGCGCTGCGAGATAATAAAAGGCTCGTTTGGGTGTGGAGTCTGCCTTTTTGAGCGCCATCGTTCCGAGTGCGACATACACAGGCAGGAGGATGAGCTTGACTGCAAGCCAAGATTCGTGAATGGGGTTGTGGCGGATCAGCCACCATAGCGTGATGCCCGCACTCAACAGCACAATATCAATCACGACACTGGTCACACGCCAGACAGGAAGCATGGGCCAACGCATTCGCAGCAGCATGCCTATCCCGCGCATGGCAAAAAGACTGAGGCTAGCCACCACACTCACCAGGTGAGCCTGCAGCCACAGGGGGTAAAGCGTCTGTATGTTCAAGAGACAGGGAAATCCTTGGGGTCCAGCACAATCGCCTGGCCGTGCGGCGTGCGAGCAGCAGCGTGTTCCCAGGCGTGTTCAAGCTCGTGGATTTGGTTCTGGGTGCCAATGTTGAGCTTGAGAATGATTTTTTCCAGCGCACCCAGCCAATGGTGGTAATAAGTCTCCCCATCATCGGGATCGCCGAGCTGCTGATCTTCGGTGATTTGTGCTGACAAGGTGTCTGCCCAGTCTTGCCAGGTGAACAGACCACGTTCGTGCAGCTGCAATGTCATGGCAAAGGCATGTGCCTGCCAAGGCTCTGCAAAGACACGGCCTTGATCAGACGCTTGCGGCATGGGGATGCCATTGCTGCAAAGCTTGGAGATTTCCGCCAAGGTCAGGCTTGGGTCCGGGATCTTTGCTTGAGTGTCCGCGCTCATGCCCGCTCCAGGTAGGGTTCCCAGGCGTCCACTGTCACCTCGCTGTTCATGTCGGCGTTGGGCCCCCACAGTTCTTTTCCGTCAAAGCATACGGTGTATAGCCACTCGGGCCTGTCATCAAAGGGCGCAAGGCGCTTGGTCACATGGCGGTCAGGGTAGACATGCGCACCGTGCACCATGACAACCGTGCCGACATGGCCACGGACATAGCGGGGGATCCGGGTGTGACCTCTGGGGTGAATGTTGAGCGCACGGACCTGGTCACCAATTTGAAACCGAGCGGGCTGATCAAGATGGCGCTCGGTAGGTGCGCCCTTTGCCAGCGCAGCTTGGATCTGCTTTGCGTCTCGACGCTGTACGAGGGGTGAGGGG
>Ga0255184_1000420_pt1 | contig 13722 bp, 14 predicted proteins | sample Miss_Cont_RepA_0_FD_189954 | JGI IMG/M metagenome (GOLD analysis project Ga0255184, IMG submission 189954) | Freshwater microbial communities from Mississippi River, Louisiana, United States - Miss_Cont_RepA_0h | ecosystem: Environmental > Aquatic > Freshwater > River | place: USA: Louisiana...
GGGCGTTCAAAAACGGCAAGCAGCTTGCCCTGGATCTGGAGTACGTGCCTCTTCCAGACAATCTGACACAGGCCATTGCTACCAAGGTCTGGAGCCAGATCAAGCATTGATCGGAATGGCTGCCTTAAAGGTGGCCTGCCGATGAAGTTCAATCGCCCTCTGTTTTTGACTGGACCCATGACGGTCGTCCTACAAAAAATAGAGGGCGCATTTGTGAAGTTGTCTTAAAAGGTTTAAGGGGAGTCTCATGAATTCGACATCTGCAGACAGCGGAATGCTCGAGAAAAACATGTTGGCCGTTGTCAAAAAACAGCGGTTTCAGGATTGGATTTTTCACAAGTCGACCCTTTTGTTTTCCCTGGTGGTGTTGCTGGCCTTGCTGGGCATCATCGTCTCCCTTTTCATTAATGCCTGGCCCGCTTTCAGCAAATTTGGCATTGCGTTTATCTGGACCGTTGAGTGGGACATCATCAACGAAGAGTTTGGTGCAGCCATTGCCATCTACGGCACCGTTGTCAGCTCCCTGATTGCCTTGTTGATTGCCGTTCCCCTTGCATTTGGCATTGCGATTTTTTTGACAGAAACCTGTCCGCTCTGGCTGCGCCGCCCGCTGGGTACCGCCATTGAGCTGCTTGCCGCTGTTCCATCCATCATCTACGGCATGTTTGGACTGTTCATCTTTGCCCCGCTGTTTGCGGAGTACGGCCAGCCAGCCTTGCAATCCACCCTGGGACAGATGCCGATCATTGGCGTGTTGTTTGGCGGTGCGATGAATGGTATCGGGATGCTGGCAGCCGGGATCGTGCTGGCTTTTATGATTCTGCCCTTTATCGCAGCTGTGATGCGTGACGTGTTTGCCATTGTGCCGCCGATTTTGCGGGAGTCAGCCTATGGAATGGGCTGCACCACCTGGGAGGTCGTCAAGAACATTGTGTTGCCCTACACCCAGAAAGGTGTCATCGGTGGGATCATGCTCGGTCTTGGCCGAGCATTGGGTGAAACGATGGCGGTCACGTTTGTGATCGGCAACTCCCAGCGCATCCTGCCCTCCCTCTTTGCGCCGGGCTCATCGATTGCATCCACCTTGGCCAACGAGTTTGGCGAGGCGGATGACTTTCACTTGTCAGCCTTGTTTGCGCTTGGTTTCCTGCTGTTTGTCATCACCTTCATCGTGCTGGGTCTGGCGAAATGGATGATCATTCGCGCCGAGAAAGCCAAGGGTACGAAAACCTGATCGACGGGAACAAACATGAACGCAACGAATATGAATCAGAATCTTTATCGCCGTCGTCAGTTTGCCAACCGGATGGGAATGACGCTTTCCATGTTGGCGATGGGCCTTGGCCTCTTTGTGCTGCTTTGGATATTGGCGCTGCTTTTCAAAAATGGGTTTGCTGCCTTGCACTGGACCGTGTTCACTCAGTCCACTCCCGCACCAGGCTCTGAGGGTGGTGGATTGGCGAACGCCATCGTTGGCAGCTTGATGATGGTGGGCGTCACCACATTGATCAGTACCCCAATCGGTATCTTCGCAGGCGTCTACCTATCTGAGTTTGGTGATGAAAGCAAAATCGCCGGGGTAACGCGCTTTGTGACCGATGTCATGCTTTCCGCACCTTCGATTGTGCTGGGCTTGTTCATTTACGCCGTGCTGGTGGCGCAGGTCAAGCATTTCTCAGGATGGGCAGGATCTCTCGCCTTGGCATTGATCGCGATCCCGGTGGTTGTCCGCACCACAGAAAACATGCTCCGCCTGGTGCCTGGCAGCCTGCGTGAGGCAGCATTTGCGCTGGGCGCACCCAGGTGGAAAGTATCCACCTTTGTCACCTTGAGGGCTGCGAGGGCAGGTGTCATCACCGGAGTCATGCTCGCGCTTGCCCGCATTAGCGGTGAAACGGCACCGCTGTTGTTCACCGCACTGAACAACCAGTTTTTCTCAACCAACATGAACGGCCCCATGTCCAACCTGCCGGTGGTGATTTTCCAGTTTGCCATGAGCCCCTATGAAAACTGGGTCAGGCTGGCCTGGGCTGGGGCCTTGCTGATTACCCTGTCCGTGCTGGTTCTGAACATTCTGGCACGTGTGCTGTTCCGTGAAAAAGTCGCTGGTTGAACTTGTTCGGTGAAATCCTGGATACACCAGTGATCAACCTCACCAGCCACTTGATTTGAAATAGGAAATGAAATGAGTGATACGAATTCGCACCAACATCACAAAAATGCCATCGAGGTTCGCAACCTGAACTTTTATTACGGCAGCTTTCAGGGATTGAAAAACATCCACTTGGATATCGCTGAGAAAAAAGTGACGGCCTTCATTGGGCCATCCGGTTGCGGAAAATCCACTTTGCTGCGCACATTGAATCGTATGTACAGCCTGTATCCAGGACAGCGCGCGGAGGGCGAGATCAACTTTTACGGTCAGAATATCCTCAGCCCCAAGCAGGACTTGAATCTGCTGCGTGCCCGCATCGGCATGGTGTTTCAAAAGCCAACGCCTTTCCCCATGTCGATTTATGACAACATTGCGTTTGGGGTGCGCCTGTATGAAAAGCTCAGCAAAGGCGAAATGGATGAGCGGGTCGAGTGGGCACTGAGCAAGGCTGCCATCTGGGATGAAGTGAAAGACAAGCTTGGCCAAAGTGGCCTGTCTTTGTCCGGCGGACAGCAGCAGCGTCTTTGTATCGCACGCTCTGTGGCGGTCAAGCCATCAGTCATCTTGCTGGATGAGCCGACCTCTGCGCTGGATCCGATTTCGACGGCCAAGGTAGAGACGCTCATCCAGGAGCTCAAAAATGACTACACCGTCGCCATTGTGACCCACAATATGCAGCAGGCGGCACGCTGCTCGGATTTCACGGCTTATATGTATCTTGGTGAGTTGATGGAATTCGGCCGGACGGATGAGATTTTTGTCAAACCCAAGCGCAAGGAAACCGAAGACTACATCACGGGACGCTTTGGCTGACCATTACCGTTTTTCGTGCATGAAAAGCTGTTTTTTGAAATCAGGTACAATACTGCCTGGTTTTATTCAGTCGGGGCGTAGCGCAGCCTGGTAGCGCATCTGCTTTGGGAGCAGAGGGTCGTGAGTTCGAATCCCACCGCCCCGACCATTTATTAGAGCCACCTCAATGGGTTACAGATCAACGTCTGTAGCCCTTTTTGTTTTGGGTGCCTGGACGTACACATACATGTAAACAAATTGACATTCACTTCAATCAATACGCCCGATCCCGTTGCAAGGGCTGCGCCAGAGTGGAATCTAAAGAAACGGATGAACGCTGCGACAAAGTGACCCCAAAAAGATCGGATGCCTAGATCAGCGATGATGGGCACGCCATTTGTGCAGCATGCCAATAAGAGGATTCAGACGATGTGCGAGTGCAGCATTGAAAAAACTTCAGCAAGACAGGCGGGCAACCAGTCGGCCAACAACTGATGGATTCCTAGTTTGTCACCCGGCCAATGTTGTCCAACTCTTGCTTGAGTGAAAGCGTCGTGAGTTTGTCGAAAGGTAGACTGGTCAACAACGAAATTCGTCTGTTCAGGATATGAAACGTATCCATGAAGGCTTTCATCTTTTGCTCTTCCGTGCCCTCAACACTCACAGGATCCTCAACTCCCCAATGGGCTGACATGGGTTGACCGGGCCATAACGGACATTCTTCTCCTGCAGCCTTGTCGCAAACGGTAAAAACAAAATCCATTTTTGGAGCACTGTCTGTTGCAAACTCATCCCAGTTTTTGCTGCGAAGACCCGTTGTTTCAAGGCGATTTTTGTTGAGGATTTCCAGAGCATAAGGGTTCACTTGACCAAGCGGCCTGCTTCCAGCGCTATATGCTTTAAATCTGCCCTTGCCGATATTGTTAAGAATCACCTCGGCGATGATGCTTCTTGCCGAATTGCCAGTGCAGATGAATAAGGTATTGAAAACGTCTTTAGACATTTTATTTCCTCAGCGTGAGTGATGACGTTGGGTGACAGGTAGAAAAAGGGTAAACATCCAGCATGTCAACAGCATGGCAGCAGATCCCGCTAGCGCAAGCTGCAGACCTCCCCACTGGTAGAGCAGGCCGGACAGCAAGGTGCCCATGAATCGCCCGGCTGCATTGGCGGCATAATAAAAACCGACATCTTCTGCGGCCTTCTCTGAGCCTGCATAGGCCAAAATCAGGTATGAGTGAACTGAAGAGTTGACGGCAAACGCAAATCCAAACAAACCTAGACCGCTCACCACCACCCACTCAAGATGGTTGACCTTGAGCATCACCAGCACAGCAAGCACAATGGGGATAACAGCCAATATTGCCGACCATAATCTCGCTGCAGGTACCTCGTGGCTCAGCCCATCCTCACTGCGCTTAACCATGGATGGGGCAATCGCTTGCACCAATCCGTAGCCGATCGTCCAGGCAGCCAAAAAGCCACCGACCATGGTGAAGGTCCATCCGGAGGCATACAAAAACACCGGCACGCCAACCACAAACCAGACATCTCTCGCGCCAAACAAAAACACCCGGGCGGCTGCAAGCAGATTGATGGCCTTATTTTTGGCAAACAGCTCCTTGGCCGATTTGGATGCCTGACTTTTGCCCATCATGGGTGGCAATGACCAGACGACTCCAATCAGCACCAGTGCGAGCAGTCCCGCCATCCCCCAGAGTGCTACCCGAAACCCAAGTTGATCCAGCAACAGGCCGCCAATGAAAAAGCCAACGCCTTTCATGGCGTTTTTGCTGCCGGTAAACCATGCAACCCACTTGAACAATTGCCCTGATGCCTGGCCGGCCGTGATCTTGATGGCAGATTTGCTTGCGGTTTTGGTCAGATCCTTGGCGACTCCGCAGACTCCTTGCGCCAGCACCACCCAGGCCACCGATAGCGTGGCGGTCCAGTCCGGTGAGAGGGCAGACAGCAACAGAAAACCAATGATCTGCGTGGTGAGCCCCACTACCAGCATCCTGGCGATACCAAAGCGCGTAGCCAGCCAGCCACCGATCAGGTTGGCGAGCACACCCGCTGCCTCGTAGAGCAAGAACAGAAATGCCAGCGTGAAAGGGGAGTAGCCCAGCCGATAAAAATGCAGCAGCACCAGCATGCGCAGGGCGCCATCGGTCAGCGTAAACCCCCAGTATGCTGAGGTCACAATGCAGTAGTGGCGCGTGGCGTGGGGGTCACGTTGCGCGTGCAACGTGGAGCTAGTTTGTGGATTGCTTTGGGTTGGGACGGGCATGTGAAATATTTGCTATTGGTAAGATCAACAGTATGAATGGGCGACAAACCCCCCGTTTACACACCCACTTTTTGCATGTGACAAGCCAGATCCACCATCCTGCATGAGTAACCCATCTCGTTGTCGTACCAAGCGTAGATTTTCAGCATGGTGCCATCTGTCACCATGGTGGAAAGTGCATCCACGATGGAACTCCGGGTGTCGCTGGCGTAGTCTGCACTCACCAGTGGTCGCGTCTCGTAGCCAAGGATGCCGGCAAGTGAGCCATTGGCTGCTGCTTGAAACAGTGCACTGACTTCATCGACCGACGTGTCTCGTTTCATTTCGAACACGCAGTCTGTCAGCGAGGCGTTCAGGATGGGGGCCCGGACAGCGTGTCCGTTGAGCTTGCCCTTGAGCTCAGGATAGATCAGCGCAATTGCAGTTGCACTGCCAGTGGTGGTTGGCGAGAGGCTCTGCATGGCGCTTCTTGCCCGGCGCAGGTCTTTGTGCGGGGCGTCCACCACCAGATTGGTATTGGTGGGTGCATGGATCGTGGTGATTTGGCCATGGCGAATGCCAATGGCTTCATGCACGACCTTGACCACAGGTGCCAGGCAGTTGGTGGTGCAGGATGCCGCCGTGACGATTCGATCTTTAGCAGGTTGATAGAGGTGCTCGTTGACCCCAACCACGATGTTCAGCACGTTGCCGACCTTGACGGGGGCTGCCACGATCACGCGTTTGGCACCGCGATCAAGGTGTCCCTGAATGGTCTCTGGGGTCAGAAACTTGCCTGTGCATTCCAGCACCAGGTCCACACCCAGTTCGCCCCAGGGGATATCGGCAGGCGAGGCATGAGAGGAATAGCTCAGGCGCTTGCTGCCGATCGTGATGGTATCGTCGCCCACCGCTTCAATCCGTTCACGCCATTTGCCCTGAACGGTATCAAAAGCTAGGAGATGAGCGGTAGCGGCTACGCCACCTTTGATTTCATTCAGATGGACAACATCAAGGCGATGGCCCTTTCTGGGGTCGTCTTCTGGGCGCATGGCTGCACCGAAGGCTGCACGCAATGCCAGTCGGCCAATACGGCCCATCCCGTTGATTCCTACCTTCAAGGTTTTCTCCCTGTTTCGTCTTTGCCTCAAACCAAAAAAAGGTTGGAAAGAGGTTGCATGATTGAGTTGGTTTTATATTGCAATTATAATTGCATCGTTAGATTACAAAATCATGACAAATCGCGATGACAAAAGAACATGTCCTTGAGGCAATGGCAGCCCTCTCATCCGGGGTGCGGCTAGATGTATACCGACTTTTGGTCAAAATGGGATCTGAAGGTATCGTCAGTGGCGACATCGCGAAAACACTCGACATCCCCCTGACTAACACCTCTTTTCACCTGAAAACGCTAGTCCAAGCTCAATTGGCGGTCGTTGAACAACAAGGCAGGTTTCAACGCTACAGAGCCAATATCCCACAAATGCTTCAGGTGATTGCCTACCTGACGGAAAACTGTTGTGCGAATGAGCCGGGGGCATGCCAAACCATGCGCGATGAATTACCTGGACTGGAAAAAGTATTGCCGCATTTGTGATGTCATATTGATCTTAGCCAGTTGGAAGTTTCGGCAAGCACGATGACGTGTTATCAAGAAAAAGAGCCAAAGGATCCATCATGAACCCACCTCCACCCAACATTGAGCGGCATACTGGGATGAGATGGTTGTTTGGTTTGATCTTCATCACGTTGATGATCTGGGTGGGCGAGCGAAACGGCTTATCAGTGTTTGGCTGGATCAATTCACAACAGGGATGTCCAGCATTTCTCGCAAGGCCAGTAGTCCAGTGTCTATCGACACACCCAGCATCAGCACCTCATGCCCGGCTTGATGTTCAGCGGCCAGCCGCAACATCTCTGACAGGGCAATCGCATTCTCAGAGCGGCTGCTAATGATGGCAGGACCTGTGTCTGCAGTGAACGTACAAATGGTGGCCATGCCGTTGACCGCCTGCTGTGCAACCCGTTGCAACCTGTTGGTGACGTGTTCGCTGGTGTTGGGATTGATCATCAGGATTTTCATCTTCACTCAGCGAAAATGGTGGCGAGATCAACCTCGGAGTCCGCAGGCTCTAGACTAAGACTGCTTTCAATATGCGTGAGATGTTCCAACATGAGGGTTTGGGCTTCTTCGATGTCACGCCTGGCAATCGCTTCTGTGATCATGGTGTGCTCATCTGCGCGGCAACTGGAGGCTGTCGGTGCGTCGTACAAAATGATGATCAGGCAGGTCAGGGAGGAGAGTTCGCGCATCGTTCTTGCCAGGGCATGATTGCCGGCAAGCTCAGATAGCAGCATGTGAAACTCACCAGACAGACGTACGATCATTCGCTTGTCGTCCCTGCGTCTTGCCTCTTGCTCCAGTGAGCAGTGCTGACGCAGTTTTTCAATCCGGTCCGGAGTCAGGTTTTCAATCAGCCGCCTGACCAGTTCAGGTTCGATCAGTCTGCGCGCTTCAAACACATGGACAGCTTGCTCGATGGATGGACTAGCCACATAGGCGCCTCGTTGAGGAAATATTTCGACAACTTGTTCATGCGCTAGCCTCGCGAGCACCTCACGGACACGAGCACGGCTGACTTTGAAAATTTCAGCCAACCTTTCCTCCACCAGCTTTGTGCCAGGATGCAGGCGATGCTCAAGAATCGCGCGGTAAATTTTCTCGTAAATTTCGTCTTGTGCGTTTTCACGCTTCAAGCGAGCCGAAACTTTAGATTGCATCCACGCCTCTCGTGATGTTTTGCTTATTTGGTACTGGATGACCAGCTGAACAGCTGGCCCCAGCCTCGGATTTTATCTGGGTCATCACCCGCCGCTCTGATGGCGCCCCAAACCGTCGTGCTGACGGTGTCCAGAAGGGGTATCGATGTTTGTGCCTCAAACTGATCAGCCAAATGCGCCGCGCGAAGGTTGGTGCAGTATGTCACGATCGCTTCTGGTTTGGCGCGGCTGACCTTTAGCAGATCAGCCTCGATGTCCTGGGGGGCAACCAGCGCAAAGTCGTAGTTCACTGAAATGTTGCGGTGCGTTTCGGCAACCACCTCAACGCCTATTGAGGCATAGTTGGCAATGATGTTGTCTTGCACGTCTTTGGTGTAAGGAGTGACCAGTCCCAGCCGCTTGATTTTCTTGATGGCAATCAACTCGTTGAGGGCAAGCACAGCTGTGGAGGCTTTGATGCCGGTTCGTTCTTCGATTCGTTTGCATAGCAAGACGTCCTTTTCAAACCCCATCCACCCTGCTGACGTGCCACTCCACGTGATGACATGGGGATTGGCGTCAGCCAGCAGCTCTGCAGCACTCAGGATCTTGCTGTCATCGAACTGCCCCAGTGATTGGTCGGATAGTGCAATTTGTGTCACCCGAAAACGCCCGAAATGCGCTGAGACACCGGGCATCGACGACACAATGGAGCTGGTGATTGGCTCGAGCGCCGTATTGGACGATGGGGTCAGCACCCCGACTCGAATAGTCTTATTCACTTTATCTCCTAAATTATGTCGACATTAGTGTAAATACTATTGTTGACAATGTGCTACTTGAATACCATGGTGTTCAACATGTACTGAAATCAAACGAATATATTCTGGCATGACATTTGCTTGTGTTTATTTAAAAGCAAGCTTTGTGCCAGACAGTATCGAGCGTACATGCCTGATGTTGATCTGACTGTGGTCTTTGATTTTTTAACACTTCTTTTTGTTTGCACCATTGTTGACAATTAGTGCCCTAAATTGGTGAATATTGCATCATTCTTGATCTCAACTGGATAAGACTCGTATGGCGGATTTTCAACTGGATCTCGTGATCAAACATGCCCGAGTGGCAACGGCATCCGACACATTCTTGGCTGACATCGGCATCAAAGACGGAAAGGTGGTGATGGTAGGCAGTCACTTGCCGAGTGCCAACCAGGTCATTGATGCTGCCGGTCGGGTGGTGACACCGGGTGGTGTCGATGCCCATTGTCACCTGGATCAGCCGATGCCTCCACCTGCGAAGATGGCAGACAACTTTGATACTGGAACACGTGCGGCAGCTTGTGGAGGTACTACCACTGTCATTCCCTTTGCCGCTCAGGCAAAGGGCCAATCGTTGCGTGATGCAGTCAATGACTACCACCGTCGATCCGATGGGCTTGCACATGTTGACTATAGTTTTCACCTGATCGTCAGTGATCCTACCCCGACCGTGTTGAATGAAGAATTGCCAGCCCTCATCGCCGAGGGATATACCTCGTTCAAGATTTACATGACATACGATGATCTGAAGCTGAATGATGGTCAGATCCTGGATGTTCTCTCTGTTGCCAGGCAGCACGGTGCCATGGCCATGATCCATGCAGAAAACGCAGACTGTATTGAATGGCTGACTCGACGGCTTGAGGCTGCCGGTCAGACAGCGCCACGTTTTCATGCACACTCGCGCCCCATGCTGGTGGAGCGAGAGGCTACGCACCGCGCCATTTCGCTCTCAGAGTTGGTCGACGTGCCAATCCTGATCGTTCATGTTTCTGGGCGGGAGGCTGTTGAGCAAATCAGGTGGGCACGTAGCCATGGGTTGCAGATTTTTGCTGAAACTTGCCCGCAATATCTTTTTCTCACCGCAGAGGACCTGGGTCTGGACAACAGCTATTTAGGGGCAAAGTGCATCTGTAGTCCTCCCCCACGCGATAAAAGCAATCAGGAGGTCATCTGGAATGGACTAGCAGATGGTTTGTTTACCGTTTTTTCATCCGACCATGCTCCGTTCAATTATGAGAGCTCCGAGGGAAAAAAACCGGATGGTCAGGAAGTGGCGTTTCGGTACATTCCCAATGGCATTCCCGGACTGGAGACGCGGATGGCGTTGCTTTACTCGGAGGGAGTCCTGACGGGGCGAATCTCTTTGAGTAAGTTTGTGGAATTAACCTCGACCAATCCTGCAAAAGCCTATGGTTTGCACCCCCAAAAGGGCACGATCGCCCCAGGCGCAGACGCGGACTTGGTGATCTGGGATGAAAAGCCTGTCACAGTCAAAAACAGTGCGCTTCACCATAACGTGGACTACACACCCTACGAGGGCATGGAACTCAATGCCTGGCCAGCCATGACGATCAGCCGCGGTGAGGTGGTTTGGGATGGGAAAAATTTCATTCCGCGTGCTGGCAAGGGTCAATTCTTGCACTGTGGCAAGCCTACGATCATGACGAAAAGTCGCTAAGTTGGACCTGAGATGCGAATACTGTTGATCAACCCCAACATCTCCGATAGTGTGTCTGCCCTCATTGATGCTGAGGCAAAGCGAACAGCTCTGCCAGAAACATCAATACGGACAGTGACCGCAGCATTTGGTGTTGCCTATATTGAGACTCGGTTTGAGGCCATGATTGGTGCCTATGCGGCAGCACAATTGGCAGGTGAATACGCTGGGCAATATGACGCAGTCGTGGTGGCAGCATTTGGTGACCCTGGTCTGACTGGGCTGAAGGAAGTGTTGCCTTGCCCTGTGGTGGGTCTGACCCAGGCTGCCCTTGCAAGCGCATGCTTACTTGGCAACAGAATATCGATCGTGGCGATCTCCAAGCGTATACGCGCTTGGTATGCAGAGACTGTCGACTCCTATGGATTATCTAGTCGTCTTGTCAGTATTCGCAGTCTGGATGAACCCCTTTTAAATATCGGTTCAGTTCAGGAAGACAAAGCAGAAAGTTTGTTAAGAGTAGCTAATGCCTGCGTCAGTGAAGATGGGGCGGATGTCATCATCCTTGCAGGTGCGCCACTTGCAGGACTCGCCCGCAGCGTCAAGAACAAGTTGCCCGTTCCCGTGGTCGATGGGGTATCCAGTGCCGTTCGCCATGCGGAATCACTTGTGCTGCTGGGCGCAGGCCCGGCAATGAACGGAAGTTTTTCTCCACCGCCTGTTAAACCCAATGCTGGGCTTCCTCCAACGATCGCGACGCTGCTTGCAAACGGTCACCAACGTCTCCAATCTCAATCAAAGGATGCATGATGAATCGTCAATATTTAATTAAACGTACACACGTTGCCATGGCTGCCTTGGCATTTTCAGTGACATGTTTCAGTGCTTTTGCACAAGACAAGCTCCAAATCGCAGGCAATTTCGCCACATCGCACCCAAGCAGTGTGGCGGTGGATAAGATTTTCAAAGCCGAAGTTGCGAAGCTCACCAATAACAAGCTTCAGGTGGACGTATTCCCAGCCATGCAGTTGGGTGGGGCGAAGGAAAACGTGGATGGTGTTAGAGCCGGCACACTCGGCATGACATGGGTGGGAGCGGCCTTCATGTCAAGGATCGCACCAGAAATCGAGGCGGTGAGCTTGCCATTTGTCTTTTCAAACAGAGAAGCAGCGTATCGGGTCATCGATGGACCGGTTGGCAAGGCAATCGACAAAAAATTGCTTGAAAAAGGGTTTGTGGTGCTTGGCTGGATGGAGCTTGGTATGCGCAACATCACCAACAGCAAGGGCCCAATCAAAACAGTGGATGATTTGAAGGGCATGAAAATTCGCATGCAGCCTAACGAAACCCACCTGGCTTCGTTCAGGGCACTTGGCGCCAATCCGGTGGCGATGGATGTGAAAGAACTGTACTCGGCACTCGAGCAAAAAGTGGTCGATGGTCAGGAGAATCCTTACACGGTCATTGATGCGAACCGGTTTGCAGAAGTGCAGAAATATCTTTCTAACTCCTCCCATTTTTTTGACTTCATCGTTGTTGTTGCCAGCAAGCGTGTATTCGACAAAATGAGTCCTGAGTATCAAGCCGCAATCCGCGAGGCCATGGCCAAGACTGTTGCATATCAGCGCAAGCTGGCAGCAGAAGAGGAACAAAAATCCTTGAACAATCTGAAAGCAAAGATGACCTACACCGAAATTCCTCCAGAGACTTTTGCCCAAATGAAAAAGCTCACAGCGCCTGTTGTTGAGAGTGTCAAAAAGCGTGCTGGTTCCGAGTTGGTGGATCAGGTTCTGGCAGAGACCTCCAAGTAATCAGAAAAAACAACGGATCACGATGATGAGCGCCATCACCTTTTCTTACGATACTCAAAGCTTGACTGGTAAGGTATTTCGCTTGATGGATATGGTGTTCATCACTGCCGTTGTCTTGATTTTTGGATACATGGTTCTGATTGTGTCGGCACAGGTTGCACTGAGGTATGGCCTGAACATGTCAATTGACTGGGCTGATGAAACAGGACGACTTGCGTTTGTCTGGGTTGTGTTTCTGTCCATACCACTTGCCGCCTCCAAAGGCGCACACATTGGCATTGATCTGTTGGTGGATAAGCTGTCACCGGTCATGCAGCACTCGGTCCGTCAGGTCTCAGCCTTGATCTGTGGAGCACTTTGTCTGTCGATTGCTTGGTCGTGTATCGAGCTTTGCAAGGATCAGTGGGATGAAAAAATGGCAACAGTCGACATCAGTGTTGCCTATTTTTTTGTCGCGGTAGGTATTGGAATGCTTTATTCCGGTATGCATTTCATACGAATCGCTGTCACCGGTGTACCGGTCAAATCGTCAGGAGACGCCGAATGAGCACAGCAGTGGTGCTTGGATTCATGCTCCTGGCCATGTTTGGTTTTCCCATCGCGTTTGCCATGGGAATCAGTTCTATCGTCGCGATATGGATGTCTGGGATCGACACATCCATCATTGCTCAACGGATGATGTATTCAGTCAACTCCTTTCCCTTGATGGCCATCCCCTTTTTCATGCTGTCGGGAGAGCTCATGATTAAGGCTGGGATCATTGAGCGCCTCATTACTTTCGCCAATGCGTTGGTGGGAAGGGTAAGAGGTGGACTGGCTCACGTGACGATGATGTCGGGAGCTGGTCTGGCAACAGTTTCAGGAACTGCCGTATCAGATGCCAGTGCGCTTTCTGCGATTCTGGTTCCTTCTCTTTCCAAAATCTATGACAAAGGCTTTGCCACGGCGATTGTTGCAGCCGCTGCCAATCTTGGGCCAATCATTCCGCCCTCTGCGGCGATGATCGTTTATGCCTTCATGGCTGGCCCTTCGGTTTCAGTTGGTGGGATGTTCATGGCTGGTGTTGTTCCGGGCATACTCATCACAATCGGATTCATGTTGCTCTGCTCATGGATTACTACGCGCCGAGGTTGGCTAGTCACGGGTGAGCCGTTTCAATTCAAGCGTCTATGGATAGAAGCGCGTCGGTCGGCCATTGTCTTGGTGATGCCACTCTTGATTATCGGGGGAATCATTGGTGGAGCCTTCACTGCCACTGAGGGGTCGGCCATTTCGGTTGTCTATGCGTTGCTTTTGGGGTTTGTGATCACTCGGACTTTGAAAGTCTCAGATTTACCCGGGATCATCATTCGGGCAGCGATCACCACGGCAGTAGTTGGTGCGTTGATTGCTTTTGCTTCTGTCATCACTTACTTGATGACGGTGGACCTCATGCCACAAAAGCTTTCGCAATT
>Ga0255184_1000423_pt1 | contig 13703 bp, 12 predicted proteins | sample Miss_Cont_RepA_0_FD_189954 | JGI IMG/M metagenome (GOLD analysis project Ga0255184, IMG submission 189954) | Freshwater microbial communities from Mississippi River, Louisiana, United States - Miss_Cont_RepA_0h | ecosystem: Environmental > Aquatic > Freshwater > River | place: USA: Louisiana...
CAAGGAAAAGACGTCCCTGCCCCACTCATGGGCCAGTCCCATCGGCTGGATGAACAGACCAAAGGTCGCTCTGGTCCCCATCGCCATCAAGACAATAAACGTCCCAACCAACAGGGTGCGAACACGTGAAAAATCAGCAGCGTTTGTCATGGGACCCAATCAAATCAATTGAATTCGCTGGGCTTGTCGAGCCCAGAGTGGCGCCGCCGGCACGAATCGAACGTGCGACTCCCTTCTTAGGAGGAAGGTACTCTATCCACTGAGTTACGGCGGCTATCCGTTTCGCTAGTGTAACAAGGCTGGATGACGAATTGTCTTAGTCATTTTTCTCGTGTGTTGCCTGCCTACTCAGAGCCTGAATGCCAAGTCATGCCAGAGACAATCGTTTTAGCCGCGGGGATGATGTCGGGCATGAAGCGCTTTGAGCCGCTCACGGGCAACATGGGTGTAGATTTGCGTGGTGGAAATATCTGCGTGGCCCAACAGCAGCTGAACCACCCTCAAATCGGCTCCATGGTTGAGCAAGTGCGTCGCGAAAGCATGGCGCAGGACGTGCGGAGAGAGCGGAACGGTAATCCCTGCCAGCACGGCATATTTTTTGATGAGCAGCCAGAAAGACTGTCTCGTCATGGGACCACCACGCGCTGTCACAAACAGAGCAGGTGTCTGCTGCTGCCCCAGCAAAACGGGTCGAGAGTTCGTCAAGTACCGCTCCACCCAGTGTGCGGCCTCTGCCCCCAGCGGGACCAGCCTATCCTTGCCTCCCTTGCCCTGCACCACTCGCACCACACCATCCGAGAGGCTGATGTCCAGCACGCCAATGCTCACCAGTTCCGAAACACGCAATCCTGTTGCGTACAGGAGCTCGAGCATGGCTCTGTCACGCACCCCTCTTGCCAAATGGGTATCGGGCTGCAGGATCAAGGCCTCGACCTGAGACTCAGAAAGTGTTTTAGGCACGCGAAGTGGTTGCTTGGCAGCAGTCAGCTGCAGACAGGGATCCACATTGACTCGCTGATGGCGAAGCGCCCAGAGGTAATAGCGACGCAGGGTTGCCAGCCTGCGGTTGGCCGTGCTGGGACGGGATACGGCATGCTGGGAAGCGAACCACGCCTGAATATCCGCGGTGTGTGCTGCATCGAGACCTGGCTTGCCCTGACTGACAAGCCATTGTTCGAACCCTTTGAGATCCTGGCGATACGCAGCAAGCGTATTTTCAGACAAGCCGTCTTCGAGCCAAATGGCATCGACAAAGGCATTGATCGCATCAGACTCATCCGAGCCTTTGGCTTTCAACGCGATGCGGGATGACGAAAAGCGAGCCATCGATATGAGCCATGTTGTTGAACGGGTGGTCAGCGCGTCAAGATGGAATCTTGGTGAAACATCACCCAGATCCAAACCTCATTTCAACTCAATTTTCTGCTTGGTGACAACTTCACGAGCCCAGTCTAACTGTGCCTTGATCTCAGCAGCGAACTCCTCAGGGGTATTACCGGAAGGCGAAGACCCCTGCTCAGCCAGCACGCTCAGCACTTTGGGGTCCTTGAGGGCCACAACTGCCGCATCGCGCAAACGGTTCACCACCGCCATCGGTGTGCCCGCAGGTGCCAACAGCCCATACCAGACTGGCTGATTTAGCTGGGGGTAGCCTACCTCTGCAAGAGTCGGCACATCCTTGATGGACTCAATTCTTTGGTTCCATGCGATCGCCAGGGGCCGCAGCTTGCCATTCTGGATCTGGGGCATGGATGAAGGCAAGTTGTCGAACAAAATCTCGACCTGGCCTGCCACGGCATCTGCCAAGGCTGGCCCGGAGCCCTTGTATGGCACATGAACAATATCGGTACCTGTTGCGATACGGAAGGCCTCACCAAACAAGTGCAGAACGCTGCAGGTGCCCGAGCTGCCGTAAGAATATTTACCGGGATTCTTTTTCAGCTCTTCCACAAATCCCTTGAAGTCTTTGGCAGGGAACTTGGGGTTAACCGAAATCACATTGGCTGTATTGGCAAAGTTGGTGACCGGCTGAAAGTCTTTGATGGGGTTGTAGGGCAAATCCTTTGGTCGACAAGCCGGCAAGACTGCCATGGTCGAGACAGTGGCAACTGAGAGCGTGTAGCCATCAGGTGCAGCACGCGCGCCCTCGGCCGCGCCGATTGCACCGCCAGCACCGGCCTTGTTTTCCACCACGATAGGCTGCCCAAGCTCTTGTGACATCCGCTGTGTCACCAGTCTGGCAATGATGTCAGTCGATCCGCCAGGCGCGAAAGGGACGATGACGCGGATGGGCTTGGATGGATAGCTTTGAGCCTGCGCAGGCACAAAAGACGACAATCCGAGTCCAATGCTCATGGCGAGCAGCACATGTGTTTTTTTCATGGAAACCTCTACAGTTTGATGCTTTGAAGATGCCCGTGGTGACGAGCATGTAATCTGGCGCCGGCGCCGGGTTGCGACCATGCCGAGCCGCGGCGGATGTTAGCATTCCCTCATTTGCTGGCCTTGTTCTGCATCAACGATTTCTCTTTCTTTCTACCGCGTCCACTTACATTTTCGATGACCTATGTCCGTCGCCTTGCTGGTATTGCCTGACTTTCTGATCATCGCGATTGGCTGGCTCCTGAGAAACAAGGTGGGGTTTAATCGCGAATTTTTTGTTGGCCTGGAAAAGCTCGTGTATTACCTGTTGTTTCCAGCGTTGCTGTTCATGTCGATTTTGCGCACGCCCATCAGCGCTGCAGATGCCATAGATACATTGACAGCCACAAGCATGGTTTGCTTGGCCGGGATCATGGGGGCATGGCTTGCAGCACCAATATTCAACCCTCCTTCGCTGGTGATGGCGTCCTGTGCGCAATGCGGGTTTCGATTCAACACCTATATTGGGCTCGCGCTTGCACCGAGCGTGGCAGGCACCGCAGGCCAGTCATCCATGGCGTTGATCATCGGCTTTGCCGTGCCCATTGTCAATTTCGCTGCCGTATATGCTTTGGCCAAACATCATGGCTCCAATGTGATGGGCGCACTGGTTCGCAATCCATTGCTCATGTCCACATTGCTTGGCCTGCTTGCCAATCTGGCTGGCTTGCAGATGCCTTTGTCGATCGACATATTGTTGACGCGACTGGGCTCAGCTTCTGTTCCAATTGGCATTCTCTGTGTCGGCGCCTCACTGTCCTGGCAGCCATCTCAGGGCAGCTTGCCAGTCCTCTCTTGGGTGATTGCTGTCAAGCTGTTGCTGATGCCTGCTGTGGCATGGCTGGTGGCAGTCACGATGGCACTTGACAGTGTCAAGACTCAAATGCTGGTGCTGTTTGCTTCATTGCCGACAGCCTCTGCAGCCTATGTCCTTGCCATCAGAATGGGGGGCGATGGTCGAATGGTCGGCATCACGATCACCATTGCCACGCTGATCTCAGCATTCACGATCCCTCTTTGGCTGGTGTTGGTGACCTGAAGCACTAGCGATCAAATCGACATGAATCAACCTTTGATGACACGCTCGTTGTCACTTCCCGACGAGTCAGCCACTGAACAATTCGGGCGATTGCTCGCACGCGTGTCGGCGGACTTGAAAGACCAGCCCGGACAACCTGGCCTATCACTGCCAGGACCACAGGCAGGCGGACGCATTCACTTGCAAGGCGACTTGGGTGCCGGCAAGACCCACTTGGTCAGAGCATTGTTGCAAGAATGCGGCGTCACCGGTCGGATCAAGAGCCCAAGTTACGCTTTACTTGAATCTTATAAAGTTTTGAACTTATACTTGTATCATCTTGATTTCTATAGATTTAGCGACCCACAAGAATGGGTCGATGCTGGATTTAAGGAAATATTGGTAAATGATGCGCTGGTGCTGATTGAGTGGCCGGAACGTGCTGGCAAGTTGCTGAGCGATCCTGACCTCCTGATCCAGATGCAATATGTTGGCAATGCGAGAAAAGCAACTCTGCATGCCTACACAAACAAAGGGGTGAAATGGCTCGATGCGCTGACCAACCTGGGAAAGAGATTTCATCTCGCTCTCACTCCGTAGCCCGCAGAAAACTGCTGGGCGCGGCTGGTACCTTGCTTGTCCTGCCTGTCATCCCGACTGCCGCCTTTGCCTCCAAGTTGTTGGCTGTCCGTACCTGGCCAGCCCAGGAATACACCCGTGTGACCCTTGAGCTCGACAGTGAGTTACGCGCAGAACACTTTACGCTGGAGAATCCACACCGGATGGTAGTTGACATCCAGGGACTGGACATGAGTGCCCAGCTAGGTGAGCTAGTTCGCAAGGTCAGGCCTGACGACCCCTACATTCAGTCGCTGAGAGTCGCCCAAAACAAGCCCAATGTGGTGCGAATCGTGTTTGACCTCAAGCAGGCAATTGCGCCGCAGGTCTTTACGCTTAAGCCCGTCGGCGACTATCAGTTCAGACTGGTGCTGGACCTGTATCCCAAGTCTGGGCAAGACCCCATCCTGGCTTTGCTCAAAAAACAACTGCCTGGCAAGGATGATGACCCATTGGCTCGCATTCTTGAGGATATCGGTCGCAGCGCGCCAGCACAGACTGCCCCGTCAGCCCCGTCTTTGGCTGCGCCCTCCGCCCCACCGGCTGCCGTGCCACCGCCATCGCGGGGTGGCAGAAAGATGCGAACCATCACAGTGGCGCTGGATCCAGGACACGGTGGCGAAGATCCCGGTGCCATTGGCAAGGGCGGCACTTACGAAAAAGATGTCGTGCTGCAGATCGCCAAGCGAGTGAAGGCTCGAATCGACGCCACGCCTGGCATGCGTGCCTACCTGACACGCGATGGTGACTATTTTGTGCCGCTCCATGTGCGGGTGGAAAAAGCGCGCCGGGTCAAAGCCGATCTATTTGTCTCGATTCACGCTGATGCATTTGTGCGGCCGACTGCTGGCGGAAGCTCTGTTTATGTCCTGTCAGAGCGAGGTGCCTCCAGCACTGCCGCAAGATGGCTGGCCGACAAGGAAAATGCAGCCGACCTCATCGGTGGCGTCAACATTGCTCATCATGACCGTCAAGTGGCGCGCATTTTGCTTGATCTCTCCACCAGTGCCCAGATCAAGGACTCGATCAAGCTCGCTGACAATCTCTTGGCTCAGCTTAAAGATGTCTATCGGCTTCACAAGCCCCAGGTCGAGCAGGCTGGCTTTGCCGTTCTGCGATCGCCTGACATGCCTTCCGTGTTGGTTGAAACGGCTTTCATCAGCAATCCTGCCGAGGAGCGCCTCCTGCGCAGCAGCGAACATCAGGAGCGCTTTGCCATGGCGATTCAAGGCGGCATCCAACGCTTTTTTGTCGCCAATCCACACCTCGCTTCAGCCAGCTAGAACCCATCCATTCCATTTTCCTGCTCCTGTTCGCGCTAGCCTAAAATGAGACCTAGACTGCCCACAGGACAACATGAGTTCACGCCGCCCGATTCAAGCCTTGCCAGCGCTTCTCGTCAGCCAGATTGCCGCTGGCGAGGTGATCGAACGACCGGCCTCCGTGCTAAAGGAGCTAGTCGAAAACGCCATTGATGCTGGTTCCCAGACAATCGAAGTCCGACTCGAGGCTGGCGGCATCAAGCGCATTTGTGTTGCGGATGATGGATTTGGCATTCCCCACCAGGAACTGAATCTTGCCTTGACCCAGCATGCCACCAGCAAGATCCACTCGCTTGCCGAGCTGGAATCGGTCAGCTCAATGGGCTTTAGGGGTGAAGCGCTTGCCTCGATCGCCGCTGTATCGCGCTTGACCATCATTTCCCGCACCCGAGACGATGCGCACGCCTGGTCGCTGGAGCCTGGCATGGCGGAGCCAGCGCCCGCCTCGGGAGGCTATGGCACGACGGTGGACGTCAGGCACCTGTTTGACCAGGTACCTGCACGAAGGAAATTTTTGAGGGCTGAGGGGACAGAGCTTGGCCACTGCATGGATGCCATCGAACGCCTTGCTCTAGCCTATCCTGACCTGGGTTTCCGGGTGTTTCACCAAGATCGTGCGATTCGCCAGTGGTTGCCTGGCTCTGCACTACAAAGGATGTCTGATGTCTTAGGTGACACCATCCATACCGACGGCATCGAAGTCAATGTTCATGGGGGTCCCATGGCCTTGACCGGTGTCATTACGCGCCCAACAGCCGCGAGGTCACGCGCAGACAAACAGTTCCTCTATGTCAATGGGCGTCATGTGCGGGACAGGACCATTTCTCACGCCATTCGCACTGCGTACGCCGATGTGCTGCACGGGGACAAACAACCAGCGTATGTTTTGTTCATTCAAATTGATCCTGCCGCGGTCGACGTCAATGTGCACCCAGCCAAACACGAGGTTCGCTTTCGTGACAGTGGCGCCGTTCACCAGTTCGTTGCAAAAGCGATTGGCCAGGCACTGGCCAGTGTGCCGAGGGTCAATGACCCGATGGTCCAGATCTCCCCTGCTGGATCACCACCCTCAGCTGAGGCAAACTCGGCTGGCGCGCATCAATCCACTCAGAGTGACAGTTCAGTCAAGAACACTTTTCCTGGCAACAGGACGGGTTCCATGACCAACGAGCGGTTTACCCAGGCCCCTCTTTTCCGCAGAACGTCAAACTCATCCATACAGAGCACTGCATGGCAGACGCTTTACGAGCCTTTACCAATCCAGCCCTACGCCAACAGCGATAGGCCATCAAGCGTGGAGAGCGCACCCTCACCGTTTCACGAGACTGAGTTTCCTCTGGGATTTGCGATTGGCCAGGTGCACGGCATCTACATCCTCGCACAAACGGCTCGAGGTCTCGCCCTCATCGACATGCACGCCGCCCATGAGCGAGTGGTCTACGAGCAACTCAAACAAGCCATGGACATGCAAGCCCTGCCTCAGCAGGCATTGCTGGTTCCAGTCGTGTTCCAGGCCACTCACCAGGAAGTCGCGCTGGCAGACGAGTGTCGTGATGCCCTGCGAGAGCTGGGATTTGACATTGGGGCTGCCGGGCCACAGTCACTTGCCCTAAGGACGGTACCAGCCATGCTGGCACGAGGGGATCTCGAGGCACTTGCCAGGGGAGTACTGCGTGACCTTGAGATGATTGGAGCCAGCCAATTATTGACCGAACAGCGCAATACCCTGCTGGCAACGATGGCTTGTCATGGCGCAGTCAGGGCAAACCGCAAGCTGACCCTTGAGGAGATGAACGCGCTGCTTCGCCAGATGGAGCAAACTGAACGTGCGGATCAGTGTAACCATGGCAGGCCAACCTGGATTCACTGGAGCGTCAGTGATCTGGACAAACTGTTCTTGCGTGGCCAATGACGCAGCGTTCCATGCCGCAGTTGCTTTGTCTGGCGGGTCCCACTGCGTCTGGTAAAAGTGCTGCTGCCCGTGCCATCGCAGAACGCTGGCCGGTTGAAATCATCAATGTTGACTCTGCAACCGTCTATCGCGGGATGGACATAGGCACCGCCAAGCCTGATGCCACAGAGCGCGCTCAAGTTCGACACCATTTGCTCGATATCCTTGACCCTGCGGAAAGCTATTCGGCAGCAGCATTCAGAAGAGACGCTTTGCAATGTGTGAAAGAGATTCGAGAAAGGGGCCACATCCCCCTGCTCGCAGGCGGAACCATGCTGTATTTCAAGGCACTGCGCGAAGGGCTTCACGATCTCCCCTCTGCTGACAAGGCAGTTCGAGAGGACCTCGAGCAACGCGCTGCCATCTCGGGCTGGCCCAGCATGCATCAAGCACTGGCGAGCATTGACCCGGTCACCGCCAGCCGTCTGGCACCCAATGACAGTCAGCGAATTCAGCGAGCGCTGGAGATTTGGACAATCACAGGCAAGCCCATGTCCGCACTGCTCGGCCAAACCAACGCGGCAGATCCTCCTGTACCGACCGTGACCCTCAGTCTGGAGCCTTCCGATCGAACCGTCTTGCATCAGCGCATCGCCAGTCGCTTTGACGCGATGCTTGAGCGTGGACTCGTCGATGAAGTGCGCAGTCTGATGGAGCGCGAGGACTTGCACCCTGGATTGCCATCGATTCGATGCGTGGGATATCGCCAGATCTGGTCGATGCTGGCTGGTGAATGCAGTCTGCCAGAGGCAAGGGACCAAGCCATTTTTGCCACCAGGCAACTGGCCAAACGCCAAATCACCTGGTTGAGGAGCCTCCCGGAGCGCGAGGCGTTTGACTGCCTAGCATCAGAGTCCGTCAATCAAATCATCGACCGCGTGGCGCTTTACATGAAAACAGTGACCTAAAAAACAGCTTGGATCCAACGGGGTGAACGTCGCGATCCATCTCTGTGTGCACTGGAAACGCAACAGCAGCATCCTGCCAACAAGCAACCCAGCCCGGACGCCCAGGGTCAAACGAGCCTGCCGGGACAATCGCCAGGTTCAGGAAACCACTGTCTGGGGCTCCCCATGACCAGACTCGGCTATCTGGCCCAACTCATAGACAGTCTCACCCTGGCTGCGCAGTGTGGAAGCCACCGCAGCAGAATGAGCACGGTCCACCACCACCACCATGCCGATGCCGCAGTTGAACACGCGATACATTTCACTGTCAGCGACACCGCCCTCCTGCTGAAGCCACGAGAAAAGCTTGGGCATTGACCATGCGTCCCGGTGGATGCGAGCCTGCAAACCAGGCTGCAAGATGCGGGGAACGTTGTCCAACAATCCACCACCCGTGATGTGAGCCAGACCCTTGATTGCCCTGCCATGTTGCGCAATGGCAGCCAGGACTTGCCTGACGTAAATACGGGTTGGGGCCATCACCACGTCGCCTAACAGTTTGCCGTCGAATTCCTGCTCAGGCCGGGCCTGCGTGCGCTGGAGAATCTTTCTCAATAGTGAGTAGCCATTGGAGTGCGCACCGCTCGATGCCAATCCAAGCACGACGTCACCTGGCTCGATGGACTTGCCGTCAATGAGGGCTGACTTTTCAGCGGCACCTACAGCAAATCCAGCCAAGTCATATTCCCCCTCGGGATACATGCCCGGCATTTCAGCCGTTTCGCCACCAATCAAGGCGCAGCCAGCGAGCTCGCACCCCTTGGCGACACCGCCCACCACCTGGGCGGCGACATCCACCGAGAGCTTGCCACAGGCAAAGTAGTCAAGGAAAAACAGTGGCTCGGCCCCCTGAACCAGAATATCGTTCACGCTCATCGCAACCAGATCAATGCCCACCGTATCGTGGCGCTGCCAGTCAAATGCAAGCTTGAGCTTGGTGCCCACGCCATCCGTTCCGGAGACCAGCACCGGCTCCTTGTATCTCTTAGGCACCTCAAAGAGGGCGCCAAATCCACCGATTCCAGCCAATACCCCCTCGCGCATGGTGCGGGCAGCGAGTGGCTTGATGCGATCAACAAGAGCATCGCCTGCGTCAATATCGACGCCAGCATCACGATAAGTCAGGGGAGCTTGGTTGGATGTCATGAAAAAACCGTAGGTATGTGACAATTGCGGGGTGAAATGCGACCAAGTCTTGATTTTACGACATGAACCAGCAGTTACTTCTGGAGGTCATTCCTGCACCAAGCCCTACGCTGGATGACACCATCACGGGGCAGAACGCAGCGGCATTGGCAGCAGCCAAAACGCTCGCGCCCGGACGGGCGATGTATCTTTGGGGACCGCCAGGCAGCGGCAGAACGCATTTTCTGCGGGCCATGTGTGCCGACAGGTCTAGCGTCTATGTGGACTTCAGCACGCCTGGCCCTGATATCCTGGATCTCGCCACAGGCGGGCGTCATGGGTCACACCAACTCATCGCGATTGACGATATACAGCGGATGAGCCCAGAACAGCTCTCGGGCGTTTTCGCCTTGTACAATCATTGGAGAGAAAGCTCATCTTCATCGACTGCATTTGCGTTGGCAGTCACGGGGGACCGGTCCGCGTCAGCCATGGATATGCGTGAGGACTTGAGAACCCGGCTCGGCTGGGACTTGGTGTTTCGCTTGAGCCCACTTTCGGATGAAGACAAGCGCGAAGCCTTGCAGTCCTACACCGAAAAAAAAGGCCTGCCTTTCTCGGCAGAAGTGTTGCAATGGATGTTCACATATTACTCGCGTGATATCCGGCAGCTGTTCGCACTGGCGGATGCACTGGATCGCTATTCGCTTTCTCACCACCGGCCGGTTACCGTGCCGCTTATCAGAACGATGTTGTCTGACAGGGATTTCCTCAAAAGCCATGACTCATAAAAGGCTCGCGCTATTCGACCTTGATCACACCCTCCTGCCGCTAGACAGTGACTATCAGTGGGCTGATTTTCTCGCCCGTACGGGACGTGCCGGGGACCCCGAGCTTGCTCGCCAGCGCAACGAAAACTTGATGGCGCGCTACAACGCAGGAAACCTGACTGCTGAAGAGGCTGCTGAGTTCATGCTGGGGCTGCTTGCTGCGCATCCTCCGCACCTGCTATCCGAATGGCATGATGAATTCATGCAGCACGTCATCCGTCCTGCTATGACGCCTCGAGCCTTGGGACTTGTTCGCAACCATCTCGAGGCAGGCGACTTGTGCGCCATCGTCACCGCAACCAACAGTTTTGTGACAGCACCGATCGCCCGAGCCTTTGGCATCCCTCACCTGATTGCAACCGACCCAGAATACACAGGCGGACGCTTTACAGGAAAAATAGCCGGAACCCCAAGCTTCAAATACGGCAAAGTGGTGCGCGTCAACGAGTGGCTGGCATCCATGGAGGCAACCCTTCAGGATTTCGAGCAGTCTTTTTTCTACAGTGACTCTGCAAACGACATCCCTTTGCTGGAGGTCGTGACCCACCCCATCGTAACGAACCCGAGCCAAAGCCTGCTTGCTGTTGCAAAGGAACGCCAGTGGCCGGTGTTGCATCTGTTCGAAGAACAAATCGACCAAAAATCCTGATGATTACAGAAACAATCAAGCGCTTTGTCGGCAAGCTTTTCAGTGTCAAGCCCAACGGCCCTCAGCGTATCCCCAAACAGCGTCACGGCATTGACCGACGCAACGTATCTCGACATGCCATCAAAGTTTGCGAGGTACTGCATCAACATGGCTACCAAGCCTATATCGTCGGTGGAGCGGTCAGAGACCTGATTGCCGGCCTGGAACCCAAGGATTTTGACGTTGCGACCAACGCCACCCCCGAACAGGTACGCCCACTGTTTCGCCGCGCACGCATCATCGGGCGACGTTTCCAGCTGGTTCACGTCGTGTTTGGCCAGGAAATCATCGAGACCTCCACCTTTCGCGCACCAGCTTCAGACATACAAGAAACAGATGATCACGGCAGAATTCTGCGTGACAACGTGTTTGGCACCCATCAAGAGGATGCCGCCCGACGGGATTTCACCCTCAATGCGCTCTATTACGATCCGCTGACAGAGGAAGTGATTGACTTCCACCATGGCGTAGATGACCTCAAGCATCGTGTCGTCAGGATGATTGGAGACCCGCGCACTCGGTATCGCGAGGACCCGGTCAGGATGCTCCGGGCCGTGCGCTTTGCGGTCAAGCTCAACGCCAAGATAGACCCCGCAACCCGCGCCCCGATACAGTCGATGGCCAGCCTGCTGGAAAATGTGCCTGCATCGCGGCTATTTGACGAAATGCTCAAATTGCTGACCTGTGGCCATGCGATGGATTGCGTGGTGCAGCTGCGCCAGGATGGCTTGCATCATGGCATTTTGCCCTTGCTCGATGTCATTCTGGAGCAGCCTGGCGGTGAAAAGTTTGTCACGATCGCACTGGAGAGAACTGACGCCCGAGTTCGGAGCGGCAAATCAGTCAGCCCAAGTTTTCTGTTTGCCGCACTGCTATGGCATTTGGTGGACAAGCGCTGGAAACAATACCTGTCAGAGGGAGAGCACACGGTTGCGGCACTGATTCGTGCAGCTGATTCTGTCCTGGACGAGCAAACTGAAAAACTGGCGATTCAAAAACGCTTTGCCTCTGACATGCGTGAGATTTGGTTCATGCAGCCGCGCTTTGAGCGCAGACTTCCCAAGACGATATGGCGCATGTCTGAGCAGCCGCGCTTCAGGGCTGCGGTTGACTTTCTCCAGTTGCGTGCGGCTGCCTCAGAATTTGATAGCGTGTTGGCGCAGTGGTGGATGGACTTCGCCAACGCCGAGCATCAGGAGCGCGCTGAGATGCTGGAGGCCCTTGCAAGACAGCCTCGTGAGGAAGGATCAAAGTCCACATCCCGCCCCCGTAGGCGTAGGCGCAGCGGGCAAAAACCGTCCGCCTCCACTGATAGTGCTGCGAGTGAAGCGGTTTCGTCCTGAAACGTCCAGGGCAAATTCATTCCGTACAACACAAAATCTGGCATGAGCAACCTGGAAAAGCCTCTCAAGCCTTTGTGGCAGACTGCCTGGGTCGGGTTGGGCGCCAATCTTGGCGATGCTGCTGCGACACTTCGCCAAGCAGCCAGTGATATCAGCGCGTCACCAGGCATCCACACCATCCGGTGCTCGCCCTTCTACCGATCAGAGCCGGTGGATGCAAGCGGACCTGTCTTTGTCAATGCAGTCGCGGAGATTCAGACAAGCCTATCCCCCTTGGGTCTGCTGGACTTGCTGCAACACATCGAACGGGCGCACGGTCGAGAGCGCCCTTACCGCAATGCCCCTAGAACATTGGACCTGGATATCTTGTTATTTGGCAAAGAATCCATCCATACTCAGAGGCTCACCATACCCCACCCACGCATGCATGAACGCGCATTTGTGTTGCGCCCTCTGCTGGACTTGAATCCAGATGCAGTTCTTCCGCAAGGATCGGCAAAGGCTCTGCTGGAGCGCTGCGCTGGCCAACGACTCTGGCCAGCCTGAGCATCGAAGCAGCACCGGCGCAGGCAGGGATCCAGAGCCGTCAGCCAAGCCACCTCGATGCGGCCCGATCGCTCCGATCAAATCGCCTTGGCTGACTTCATTTCCTCGATCACGCTTTGCTGGACACCCAACTCATTGAGAATCGACATAGTGTGATCGCCAAGGGCAGGGATCGGATCCATTCGTGCAGAAAACGCACTGTTGGTTGCTGGTGGAATGAGTGCCGGCAAGTCACCAACGGGGCTACCCACCTGTTTCCAGCGATTTCGCGCCTTGAGCTGGGGATGTGCCCAGACATCTTTCATCTCGTTGACGCGAGCATTGGCAATTTGTGAGTCCTCAAGCAACTTGATCACCTGGTCTGCTGTCATCGTAGCAAAGGCACCCACAATGATGGTGCGCAAGCGATCACGATTGGCCACGCGCTTGGACGTAGCGTTGAAATCGGGATGGGCTGCCAATTCTGGCTGCTTGAGCACCTTCTCGCAAAACACGACCCACTCTCGCTCATTTTGCAGGCCCAGCATGACGGTCGAGCCATCACCGACTGGAAATGGGCCATAAGGGTAGATGGTGGCGTGCGCGGCACCGCTGCGGGCGGGGGGCGTTGCGCCATCAAAAGCGTAGTACATCGGGAAGCTCATCCACTCCGTCATGCTCTCCAGCATGGAGACATCCAGCCTGCTGCCCAAGCCCGTCTTGTTGCGCAAGAGCAAGGCATTGAGAATTCCAGAATAGGCATACATGCCTGCGGCGATATCAGCAATCGAGCAACCTGCCTTGGAAGGCGTATCGGCAGGTCCCGTCACTGACAAGAAACCACTCTCGCTCTGAACCAGCAAATCGTAGGCCTTCTTGGTCTCGTAAGGGCCGCCCTCGCCATAGCCAGAAATG
>Ga0255184_1000427_pt1 | contig 13648 bp, 13 predicted proteins | sample Miss_Cont_RepA_0_FD_189954 | JGI IMG/M metagenome (GOLD analysis project Ga0255184, IMG submission 189954) | Freshwater microbial communities from Mississippi River, Louisiana, United States - Miss_Cont_RepA_0h | ecosystem: Environmental > Aquatic > Freshwater > River | place: USA: Louisiana...
GGCCAACGTCGTGCTGAACACTGCCTTTGGACAACCCACGATCGCGGTGGATACGCATATTTTTCGGGTATCGAACCGCACGCGGATCGCGCCTGGCAAGGATGTGCTTCAGGTTGAACAAGCGCTCGAAAAATTCATTCCAGATCCGTTCAAGCTCAACGCGCACCACTGGCTCATCTTGCACGGGCGCTATGTCTGTGTGGCACGCAAGCCAAAATGCCCTCAGTGCGGGATCGCGGACTTGTGCGAATACAAGCCCAAAACCAAACTCTGAACTCCCCCCAATCAGCCTTGAGGGAAACGACCAGATGAACACCCTGTTTGTCTATTACAAGCTCCATATCGACCAGCATGACTCGACGCTCACAGACGTGAAATCGATGGCTCGTGAACTGATGCTTCGAATACCTGCGCTTCAGATAGACCTGATGCAACGCCCGGAGCGTTCCCCAGAGGGGATCGAAACCTGGATGGAGGTGTATCGACACCCAGCTGGTATTAGCGCAGAGATGAGGAAGATGATTGATGATGCTGCGCTAAATGCAGGGCTGCCGCAACCCCGCCGGACTGAGGTCTTTGTCGAGCTGAGATGATCCTGCTTTCAAAGATCATGGGCGTGCCCCAACCCAAGATAACTTTCCACCACCCGTGGATCTTTTGCCAGCTCGGCAGAAGGGCCTGACAGAATGACTGAGCCCGTCTCCAGAACATAGGCATCATCCGACACTTGCAATGCCGCACGAGCATTTTGTTCGACCAACAAGATAGACACACCAGTTTCACGCAAGCGTGTAATCACCTGCAAAATTTCCCGTACGATCCTTGGCGCCAATCCCAGGCTGGGCTCGTCCAGCATCAACAACTGGGGCTTGGCCATTAGCGCGCGACCGATCGCCAACATCTGACGCTCACCACCAGACAGGGTCCCGGCTTGTTGTTGAGCGCGCTCTTTGAGTCTCGGAAAAATCGTATACACCTCATCCAACGTAGCCAACCAGCCCGGCTCTCGAGAACGATAGCGACGAAATCCACCCAGCATCAGGTTGTCCCGTACTGTCATGCTCGCAAACAAATCGCGCTTTTCCGGCACCAGAGACATGCCTGCAGACACCCGATGCTCAAGGGACCAACCGTGAACATCCTGCCCATTGAGCAAGATCTTTCCACTCGCGGATCCACCCATAGGCAGCGCACCCATGATGGCATTGAGCAGGGTTGACTTGCCAGCACCATTGGGACCAATCACTGTCACAATGCGCCCATGACCCACCACAAGGTCCGTAGGCGTCAGCGCATCCACCATGCCGTAGCGGGCCATCAGTCCCGTGACTTCAAGGACAGCACGCGCTCTCCGAACCGCTTGATGCTGGGTCATGAGGACACCTCTGCCCGAATCGAGTTCTGTTGCGTCATGATGCCGCCTTGGCCAGGATCGTGTCATCGTCCTCGATGCCACCCAGGTACGCATCCAGCACGGCAGGGTTCCGTTGAATCTCTGCGGGAAGACCCTCAGCAATCTTGGTGCCAAAATCCATCACCACCAAGTGATCGGTCAGGCGCATCACAAAGTCCATGTCGTGCTCCACCAGCAGGATGCTCATGCCCTCTTGTCGCAACTGTGACAACACCAGCGCAAGCGCTTGCTTCTCCTTGTATCGCAAGCCAGCGGCAGGCTCATCCAATAACAATAGAATCGGGTCTGCTGCCAATGCCCTTGCGATCTCAAGAATGCGTTGCTGCCCAAGCGCGAGGTTGCCAGCCAACTCACTCCAGTAAGCGGCCAAGCCAACACGCTCCAGCTGGCGATGGGCCTCATGAAAAATACGCTGCTCCTCATGGCGATCCAGCTGCAGCGCTCCCCGAAACACCCCTGCTCCAGATCGCAGATGCGCACCAAGCGCCACATTTTCCAGCACCGTCATGTTGGTGAGCAGCTGAACATGCTGAAAAGTCCGCTCCAGGCCCAAGCGCGAGATGTCTCTCGATTTTTTCGCATCAATGCGCTGATCCAAAAAACGGACGGATCCGGCTGTCGCAGGCAATACCCCAGAGATCAAGTTGAAGACCGTGCTTTTGCCAGCGCCATTGGGACCTATCAATCCAACGATTTGACCTGCGAAAACGTTAAAGCTGATGTCATTGACCGCCACTAGACCACCAAACTCCTTGCGCAGTGCCTTGACCTCCAGAACCTGTGTTCCTGGGGACGGACGCTGTCGGACAGTCAGTCCCTCCTGAAGATGTGTTGATCCAGCAAGGCCACGACGTTTTACGTCGCCATTTGACGTATCGAGATCATCTCGGGTGCCGTTGCCTTTGCCAACTGGGATGCTAGCCTTCGGCACGGACGCCCGGCGATGACCACGCGTCCATCGTGCCGACAAAATTGGCCACAAGCCATCCCGCGCATACTGCAACACCAGGATCATCAAGACACCAAACGTCATGAGCTCCAGGTTGACCGTGGTGTTGAACAGCTTCGGAATGACGTTCTGTATCTGGTCACGCAACACGATCACCAAGGTCGCACCAAGCAATGCTCCCCAAACATGCGCGGCGCCACCCACCACAGCCATGAACAGGTATTCAATGCCATAGTTCAACCCAAACGGATGGGGACTGACGGCGCGTTGCATGTGGGCAAACAAAAACCCGGAGACACTGGCAAGCAAAGCAGCATATAAAAAAATGACCATCTTGTAGTGTGCGGTATCGATGCCAAATGACTCAGCCATTTGACTGCCGGACTTGAGTGCACGAATGGCCCGTCCCGGCCTCGAGTCCAGGAGGTTGCTCGTGACCCACACCGCCAGCAACACCACCACCCAGATCAGGAAATACATATGCCGGCCTGGCGCAAATGAGATGCCTGCGAACTGCAAAGCCTGAATGCCAGAGATGCCATCGTGCTTGCCAAGCCAGTCCATATTGCCAAACAGGAAATACAAAGACAAGCCCCAGGCGATGGTACCAAGCGGCAGATAGTGACCGGACAGCCTCAGCGTGATGAGTCCGATCAACAGTGCGGTTGTCATGGTCAGTGCAAGTCCAAGCAACAATCCCCAGGCCGGGGACGCGCCATATCTCGTGGTCAACCATGCCGTCGCATACGCCCCGATGCCAACAAAGGCTGCCTGGCCAAACGAGTTCAACCCTCCGATCCCCGTCAGCACCACCAACCCCAGCGCCACCAAAGACGCTAGACCGATGTAGTTCATCTGGGTAATCCAGAACTCCGGTGTCATGGGCCACAATGGCAAAGCAATTAACAACAGGATAAACAAGGCAATGGGCCATTTCCGTTTCACGGCATCACTCCTCATCCTCATCATGCCTTGAGGTCAGCGAACGCCACAGCAAGACAGGAATGATCAGCGTAAACACCATCACCTCCTTGAAGGCGCTAGCCCAAAACGAGGAGAACGACTCCAGATTGCCCACTAGCAATGCACCCACCGCTGTCAGGGGATAGCTGGACAATCCACCAATGATTGCAGCCACAAACCCCTTGAGCCCAATCAGAAATCCACTGTCGTAGTAAAGGGTCGTGAACGGTGCGATCAAGATGCCCGAAAAGGCCCCGATCAAGGCGGCCAGCGTCAGCGTGGTGATACCAGCGGACTCGGTGCTGATCCCCACCAGCCTGGCGCCACGCCGATTGACTGCGGTGGCGCGCAAGGCTTTGCCATAGAGCGTGCGGTCAAACAATAGCCACAGCGCCAAGATCATGACGCTGCTGGCAGCCAACACCAACACACCTTGTGCCGGCCACTGCCAATCACCCAGACGGATCGCGCCGGACACAAACTCTGGCGTGCGCCACCCCTCCGCCCCAAAAAACGCGAGAGCCAATCCCATCAGGGCAAAGTGCAAGGCTACCGATACGATCAGCAGCACCAGCACTGAAGCGTCAGCCAAGGGGCGATAGACAATGCGATAAAGCATCGGGCCCATGGGGACAACCAACACCAGCGTCAGGATGATATCCCACCAAAGGGAAAGCTTGGCGGCAGCCATGTCAGGCAACCACCACAGCAGCAAGCCCGGGAATACCAGGCAGGTCAGCACCGCCTTTGGCAAGGCGACTAACTGACGTTGGCGATAACGACGGATACATTCCACCAAAAAACTGACCAGCCCCAACAAGGCCAGCAACCAGACCGTGCCGGGGGTTTTGTCATTGGTCAGCATGGCGAGCGTCAGTGCCCCAAATGCGACAAACTCACCTTGTGGAATGAACACAATGCGGGTGACCGTAAAGACCAGAACCAGTGCCAGTCCTAGCAGCGCATAGATGGCTCCATTGACAATACCATCCTGAAACAGAATGAGGGCAATGCTCCAGTCCATGAACTCAGGCCTCGATGTGGCGAGCGACCTGATAGGCAACCGTAGCTGCAATCAAGGCCTTGACCATGTCCCCCGGCACAAAGACCAGCACAGCCAGCGCCGCCTTGGTCATGCCCATGCCGGTGACCGAAGCCAACCAGGGGATGCCAAAGGCATAGACCAATGCCACCCCGCCCAGCAGGCAAGCAAAAAAGTTGAGCGTGATCTGGCGGCCTGGTGCCTCAAGACCAAACCGGATCCGTCTGGATAGCCAACCCGTCAACATGGCGCCCGGAATCATCCCCAGCAAAAATCCGCCTGTCGGCCCCATGAGCACGGCGAGCCCAGCCCGCCCGCCAGGCAAAACCGGCAGACCTACCATCGCCATCGCAACATAAAGAAGAACAGCCAACCCGGCGCGGCCAGGGCCGAGAACCAATCCAGCCAGCATGACGCCCAGTGTCTGCAGCGTGACTGGAACGGGAACAAGAGGCACCGGGATGGGGGGAACGAGCGCCAGCACCACGATCAGTGCGGTCAGCAACGAGACCATCACCAGATCTCTTGTCTTCATGGGGGCAGTTTTATTCAGCATCAATCATTCATCCACTCTGGCATCGATCGCCTCAGCCATGTCATCTGCCCGCTTGAGCGTACGGACCAGCATCGGAACAATCAGGGCAACAGGGTGAGATTCTAGCCCGCGTGCCGCCTGTGCTTCGCGAATCTGGTTCCACTGGATGTAGAGTTCGGGCACCATTCGCATGGTCATGCCAAACGCCAGGGAAACACGCTCCGCCCTCAACAGCCCCAGGCGTTCAAGAGGGTGCAACAAGACCGTGACCACGTCCATCATGGCAGAAAGAGGCGTGGTGAGCGTCACCAACAAACCCAGCAATACCAATGCCGCAAGCCTGAGCATCGCCGCTGATGCCACAAGCCACCCATCTGCCCAAGCTACGTAAAGACCGATGAGGACCAAAAACCAAGCCAGAGGCCTCATGCGCCGCCACACACCGCGCATGGAAACGCGCGCCATCCAGAACAGCATCCACACTGCCGCGAGCGCCAGCAAGAGCCAGGCAGGATGGGTGACCCACATCAAGCCCCAACCCGCGAACACCAGCACCAATAGCTTCAGTCCCGCCGGCAGGCGGTGAATCCAGGTCTCGCCCTCAACATAAAGACCTTGCATCATCCGCAGTGGCTCCGATACCAATCCAGTGCGGCGGCAGGCTCGTCATCCCGCAATAGACGTCCGTCATCCAGGACCAGGACACGATCCATGGTTTTCATCAGTTCCAAGTCATGGCTGACCATGATGAGGGGCTGATCAAGGGTGGCGAGCGTATGGACGAGCCGGTTGCGATTTTTCAGGTCCAGCTGCGTGGTCGGCTCATCCAGCACCAGCAAAGCTGGCTGGGTCGCCAGGACAGCAGCCAGGGCGACCAGCTGCTTCTCGCCTCCGGAAAGGGAGTAAGCGCTACGAGACGCCAACTCGGGAATACCGAGGTCACTGAGTGCCTGCATCGCCGCATGTTTGCGCGCCTCAACATCAGGGAGGCGCTTTTTCAAGCCGAACTCGATGTCCTCCAGAACCTGGGGCAACACAATCTGGTTTTCCGGATGCTGAAAAACAAACCCGACCTGGCGGCGGACTGCCTTCACATGGGTTTGGGTATCCAAGCCATTGACCCTGACGACGCCGCTCGTCGGGCTGAGCAGGCCATTGATCATGCGGGCAAGCGAACTTTTGCCCGAGCCATTGGGTCCGACAATGCCGATTCTTCGCTCGGAAAGGCGAAATGTGAGATCTGACAGCACCGGCCGACCATCACGCCTGAACGAGACGCTTTGAAACTCGATTAACATGATGCCCGATTATGCCCGAGAACCTTTTTCAACATTTTCGCTCCAACCCTCATCATGCAAAAAATCGATAAAACTGATGCCCAGTGGCGGGAACAACTTTCGCCGGAGGAATACGCCGTTGCCAGGATGAAGGGGACTGAGCGTGCCTTCACCGGCCGGTACTGGAATCACAACGAATATGGGATCTATTGTTGCATCGGCTGTGGCACCGCCCTGTTTGCCTCGGACACCAAGTTTGATGCAGGATGTGGCTGGCCGAGCTATTTCCAGCCCATTGAGGCAGACCGCATCCGGGAAGAACGCGACCTCAGCCATGGCATGATTCGCACCGAAGTGCTCTGCAACATCTGCGATTGCCATCTGGGCCATGTGTTCCCGGATGGGCCTCCCCCCACTGGCCTGCGCTACTGCATCAACTCTCTTTCATTGAAATTTGAACCGGTCGAGCCATGAAAAAGTTTCTATTCGACCTGTTTCCTCTCATTCTGTTTTTTGCGGCCTACAAGTTCTATGGCCTATACGTTGCGACGGCAGTGGCCATGGTGGCCTCTGTTGGCCAGATCCTCTGGATCAAGCTGCGGGGCAATCCAATTGAAGGCACACACTGGATCAACCTGGTGGTGATCGTCGTGTTTGGTGGCGCCACGCTGTGGCTGCAAAACGAAGCCTTCATCAAGTGGAAACCCACTGTCCTCTATTGGCTGTTTGGTGCCGTGCTGCTGTTCAGCCAGCTTGTGCTGAAACGCAATCTGATGCAAAAACTATTGGGTGAGAAAATCAAGATGCCCGACATTGCCTGGTCACGCCTGAATGTCAGCTGGGCAAGCTTTTTCATCCTGGCTGGCGCCTTGAACCTGTTTGTGGCCTTTTCCGGGCTGTTCTCCGAGTCCATGTGGGTCAACTTCAAGGTGTTTGGGCTCATGGGCCTACTGATCCTGTTTGTCATCGGTCAGTCGATCTGGCTGGGCAAGCATATCGAACATGATCAAAAGGAGTCCTGAGCCATGGTCAATCCACATTTGGTGATGGTTCAGGAACGCCTGCAGGCTCTCAATCCAGATTCACTAAAGATTGAGGACGAATCCCATCTTCACGCTGGACATGCAGGCAACAAGGGCGGCGCGAGCCACCTGCGCGCCTGGATTGTCGCCCCCGCTTTTGAAAACCTGTCGACGATCGCGCAACATCGGCTGGTGTATGATCTTTTGCGCGATTTAATCCCTTTTCCGATTCATGCACTTGCACTGCATACTCGGGCTCCCTCCAAAGGAAATCCATGAAACGTATCGTCATGCTGGCGGCCGCTTTGGCTGTGTCTGCACCCATCTACGCGCAAAACGCGGCCACCGTCAATGGCAAAGCCATCACCCAGCAAAGCCTGGATCAGTTCGTCAAGCTGCTGGTTGGCCAGGGTGCGCCTGATACCCCTGCCCTGCGCGAGCAGGTCAAGCAGGAAATGATCAACCGCGAAGTGATGGTTCAGGCCGCTGAAAAGGCTGGGATCGCCAAAGAGGCTGATGTCAAGACAGAGCTTGAGCTAGCTCGCCAGGGCATTCTGGTGCGCGCCCTGATGGCCGACTACCTCAAGAAGAACCCCATCACCGAGCAGGCCGTTCAGGCTGAGTACGACAAACTCAAAAAGGAACAGGCCAACGTATTTGAGTACCAGGTCCGTCACATCCTGGTCGAAGACGAAAAGCTCGCCAACGACCTGCAGTCTCAGCTGAAGGACAAAAAGGCCAAGTTTGAGGATCTCGCCAAGAAGCACTCCAAGGATCCAGGCAGTGGTGAAAAAGGTGGAGACCTGGGCTGGGCACCCGCATCCAACTATGTTGAGCCTTTTGCCAAGGCGGTCGCTGCCACCCAAAAGGGCCAGCTCGCTGACAAGCCTGTGCAGAGCCAGTTTGGCTGGCACGTCATCGAGGTGGTGGACACCCGCCCGGTCGAGTTTCCCCCTCTTGACCAGGTCAAGCCCCAGCTCGAAGACATGATGCGCCAGCAAGCGCTGTCCAACTTCCAGCAAAAGCTGCGCAGCGAAGCCAAGATCCAGTAACACTGCATGTGCTTGCAGAGCTGACACTCTGCGTGACACAACGATCAAGGGCCACTCACTCGAGTGGCCCTTTTTGTTGCAACTGATAAAACGCTGGAGGCAATACCTGAGTATGCTCAAAAATTGAAGAATTACAACCCAAGCATTTCCCGCAGTGCCTCCTCGTCCAACACGGGCACTCCCAATTCTTGCGCCTTTGTGAGTTTGCTGCCGGCATCCTCACCAGCGACCACAAAAGCGGTTTTTCGCGAGACGGAGCCACTGACCTTGCCGCCGGCGGCCATGATGTGACTGGCGGCCTCTTCACGGCTCCAGTTGGGCAGTGTGCCCGTCAGGACAAAGGTCTTACCTGCCAAGTCTCCTGCCTGGTCACGCACTTGCTCAAGGGGATTCAGTCCTTGGGCTTGCAAGGCGCGCACGATTTCCTGGTTGTGCGGTTCAGCAAAAAACCGCGAAATGGACCCTGCGACTACCGGGCCAACATCGTGCACGCTCAAGAGTGCTGTTTCATCGGCCTGCATCAGTGCATCCATTGAGCCAAAGTGTTTCGCCAGGTCTCTGGCGGTAGACTCGCCAACATGTCGGATGCCCAGAGAAAAAATCAAGCGCGGCAAGGTCGTCTGGCGTGACTGATTGATCGCATCTATGAGGTTTTCTGCTGACTTGCGTCCCATACGGTCAAACTCGGCAACTTCATCCACATTCAGCGTAAACAAGTCAGCCAGTGAATGCACACGATCCCGGTCGACCAGCTGCTCAACCAGTTTCTCCCCCAATCCCTCGATGTCTAGTGCCTTGCGACCCGCAGCATGAACCAGGCTCTGCTTGCGTTGTGCCGCACAGAACAACCCCCCGGTGCAGCGCGCAATCGCCTCATCTTCCAGCCGCTCAATAGCGGAGCCACATACCGGACACGAGGTTGCCATCACAAATTGTCGGGCATTCGGAGGACGCTTTTCCCCGATCGGCCCGACCACTTCGGGAATGACATCACCCGCACGACGCACAATCACCGTGTCACCGATACGAACGTCCTTGCGACGAATTTCGTCCTCGTTGTGCAAGGTTGCATTGGTCACCGTCACGCCACCCACAGCGACCGGGGCCAGCCTGGCAACCGGCGTGATGGCACCCGTGCGACCAACTTGAATTTCAATGTCCAACAAGGTAGTTGACACCTCCTGCGCAGGAAACTTGTGCGCGATCGCAAAGCGAGGTGCACGTGACACATACCCCAGGATTTTTTGGGCGGCAAGGCTGTTGACCTTGTAGACCACACCGTCGATGTCATAGGGAAGCTTGGCACGCCGCTCACCGACCTCCTCGTAATACGCCAGCATGTCGGCACAATCACGAGCGATCAAGTGTTGACCGCTATTCACAGGCAAGCCAAGGCTTGCCAACCAGTCAAGCACATCGCTGTGGCGGTCTGGCAAGTCAGCGCTAACCTCTCCCCAACCATACGCAAAAAACCGCAAGGGTCGTTGCGCCGTCACCTTGGAGTCCAGCTGCCTCAGACTGCCTGCGGCAGCGTTGCGCGGATTGGCGAACACCTTGTCACCTTGCTGTTGCTGGATGTCGTTGAGACGGGCAAAATCTGCCAGGTTCATGAACACCTCGCCACGCACCTCAAGGACCTGTGGTGCCCCTGCGCTGAGCCTCAGGGGGATGCTGCGGATCGTGCGGACATTGGCTGTCACATCCTCTCCGGCCTGCCCATCACCGCGGGTGGCGGCTTGGACCAGTACGCCTGACTCATAACGCAAACTCATCGCCAACCCATCGAGCTTGAGCTCACAAAAATACTCCACCCCTGCTGACGCACTCAGCTTGCCAGCTGCTCGCAACTGATCTGTCACGCGACGATCAAAGGCAATGACTTCATCGTCATCAAAGGCATTGGCCAACGACAGCATGGGAACACGATGCGTGACCGAACCAAAGGCAGACAGCGGACGGGTGCCGACACGCTGTGTCGGTGAGTCAGGTGTCAGGAGTTCAGGGTTGGTTGATTCGAGCGTCTGAAGCTCACGGAATAGCGCGTCATACTCGGCATCCGTGATGATGGGAGCATCATGCTGATAGTAGGCTTGGTTGTGCCGATCAATTTCATGGCGCAGCCATGCCGCACGCTCAACGGGTGAAACCGGGGACGACATGCTTTCCCGTGACAGTGAAAGCGTCAGGAAAACACGCGGCGCGCGCGAACGCTGCCGGCACGCAAACCCGCCGACTCCAGCTGACCAAACAATGCCTGCAAGCGTTCATCAATCATGGCCTCGGACCCAGGTTGCATCGGCCGCCCGGAGTCATCCACCAGCTCAGCCCCCAGTCGCCTCGCCAGCTCGGTTGCAACCTCTACCATGCGACTGAAGGCTCGCTCATCCGCAGGGCAGCAGGGTACGTCCAGCAACAAGGCCAATCGATCGACGCTGGCCATCCCGGCATCAAACGACTCGCCATCAGCACGAGACAGGGTGAAACATGGCAGGCCGTGGTCACCCAGCCAGACAAAACGACCCATGTCCGGCACAAATCCAATCGCTTTGGCAACCGCCGTGATTTCGCCAACCGGCCGCATGGCGTTCAACAATAAGGTCAAGCCAACCTGCGTATCTAGCGCGGCACAAGTGTCATCAAGCTTCGAGGCCAAATCCAGCACAGTTTGCTGGTCAGGACCCTCAACCGTTGCCTCAAGATGATCCGCAATCGACTGCAGCTTGTTCCATACCTGTGACCATTCGATATCAGTCAGTGCACCACTGCGGTTAGCCAAGAGAACAGCAACCTGCACCGAAACATACTGCGCATCAGGCCGAATCCGTCGCGAGCAATGACCCTCAGTATCCTGTGCAAATACCCGCAGGGGCTTGCGACCAGCGCTGCGCAAAGAATGGATGGCAGACAACAACTGTTCCCCATTGACAGGATTGGCAAAGACGAGCTCAATCACGACCTCGCAGGATGGATCTGGCTCATCGTCCTCTGCCATCAACGGATCGCCCTCTCTAGAGGCCGAATCCAACCCCGAAAGATAAGGCTCCGAGGCCAAGCCAGGCTCGCGCCGAGTATCGGCACTGGCCATGTCAGCCAGCAGAGGATCTTGGTCAACCACAGGCAAGTGAGCCTGCATGCGCTTACGGATGCGCCTGTCCTGCCACCAATTGAATACAAACAGCAGGACGATCGCTGCGGCACCCAGAGCAATCAACCAAATTTGCAATTCACTCATGTCGGGTCTCTTGGAATACGGTATGCGTTAGGCTGCTTCAGCCGCAAGCTGAAGTGCGGAGTCGATATCGACAGCGACAATTCGGGACACGCCCTGCTCCTGCATCGTCACCCCAACCAGCTGCTTGGCCATTTGCATGGCAATCTTGTTGTGCGAGATGAACAGGAATTGGGTCTGGTCACTCATGTTGCTGACCAGGTTGGCGTAGCGCTCGGTGTTGGCGTCATCCAGCGGCGCATCCACCTCGTCCAGCAGGCAGAAGGGGGCTGGGTTGAGCTTGAAGAGAGCAAATACCAGAGCGGTTGCGGTCAATGCCTTTTCCCCGCCGGACAACAGATGGATCGTCGTGTTGCGCTTGCCCGGTGGTTGCGCCATCACCTGGACACCCGCATCCAGTATTTCGTCTCCTGTCATGATCAGCTTGGCTTCGCCGCCGCCAAAGAGCTTGGGAAACAATTCACCAAAGTGCTGATTCACAGTGTCAAACGTCGTCTGCAGCAAGTCGCGGGTCTCACGGTCGATCTTGCGAATCGCATCCTCCAGCGTCTCAATCGCTGACTGCAAGTCAGCGTATTGCGCGTCAAGAAAACCCTTGCGCTCGCGCGATGCCTGCAGCTCCTCAAGCGCAGCCAGGTTCACTGCACCCAGTGATTCGATCTGGCGTGAAATCCGTTGAACCTCCGACTGCAGCCAGCCCACCTTGGACCACTGCTCGGACTGGCTGGCAATCATTTGCTGAACAGCCTGCCTGTCGACCGCCTTGGCATCGAGCTGCTCGGCGAATTGCTCCTGAGCCAGTCGTGCCGCCTGCTCCTGGAGTTGCAGCGACATGATTTTTTCCCGCAGAGGATCCAGTGACCGCTCAAGCGTCATGCGCGCCTCATCTGCCTGACGCATCTGCGCGGCGATGACGTCCATCTCTGTTCGGGCCAGGGCGAGCTTTTCCTCGCAGGCAGCACGCTGCTCCAGTGCATCCTGCAGTCCGGCCTGGGCGGCAGCAGCATCCAGCGTGGCAAGCTCTGCCTCCAGGCCGTTGAACTCCTGCTGGCCACGAGCAGACTGCTCACGCGCCAAATCACGGTTGCGCTCGAGCTCCGCAATCCGCGCACGAATGCCACGCTCAGCAAACGCTGCCTCCTGGGCACTGCGCTCCTGGTCTCGCAATCGCGCGCGTGCCGATTCCATCTCGGCGGCCAACGCCTCTCCCGCGATTTCCGCATCGGCATGGGCGGACTGCTTTTCTGCAAGCTCAGCATCCAGCACTTCAAACTGAGCCTCGGACTCCTGCAAGGTCGCATGCAACTCTTCTTGCTGGGCAGCGACCTCCGCAATGTCTTGCTCCAGGCGACCAGAGCGCTCGCGCGACTGCTCGACCTGCTGGGCCAGTCGAGTGTACTCAAGCTGCAAGTCGTGCAGCCGGCGGGTCAACTCCGCTGTGCGCTGGCGAGCCGGCACAAGTGCCTGTGACACTTGCTGCCAGGCCGCCTCGGCCTGTGCGACTGCCTGGCGCGACTGATCCGCAATCAATTGATGCGCCTTGATTTCCCGATGAAGGTTTTCGATCTCCTGCTGACGTGCCAGCAAGCCCGCCTGCTCGGAATCGGGTGCATAAAACCGGACACTGTTGGCGTCGACCAAATGTCCGCCCTGCACCACCAGCATCGCACCTGCTGGCAGACTCGTGCGCATGGACAAAGCCTGCGTGAGATCCGAGGCCGTGTAAACATGTCCAAGCCAATTGTTCAGCAAGGTACGCAGCTCAGGGTCGGAAATGCGCAGCAGGGAGGTCAACGGCGTCAAACCGGAAACAGCGGGTGCGGCAGGCGCCGGAACAGGCAGCTGATAAAACGTCAGCCTGGCAGGCGGCACATCGGAGGCAAAGGCTCTGGCCCAGTCAAGGTTGCGCACCTCCAGCCCCGTCATGCGGTCAGAGAGAACTGCTTCCAGCGCTGACTCCCAGCCCGGCTCAACATGGATTTTCTGCCAAAGACGTGTCAATGCGCTCAACTCGTGCTTGGCAAGCCAAGGCTCAAGCGCACCCTTTTTCTGGACATCCTCCTGCAGGCGAGTGAGCGCACTCAGCCTGGCCTCCAGGCGTGCCAGCAATTCGGTCTCGGACTGGGACTGCGTCAGCGCTTGATTACGTCTGGCGTCTGCCTCTG
>Ga0255184_1000429_pt1 | contig 13624 bp, 13 predicted proteins | sample Miss_Cont_RepA_0_FD_189954 | JGI IMG/M metagenome (GOLD analysis project Ga0255184, IMG submission 189954) | Freshwater microbial communities from Mississippi River, Louisiana, United States - Miss_Cont_RepA_0h | ecosystem: Environmental > Aquatic > Freshwater > River | place: USA: Louisiana...
CACCAAGCGGATCCACCAACTCGCCAGACGATGACTGCGCAATCGCGTTGACGGTCAGGTCGCGGCGCGCGAGGTCCTGCTCGAGCGTCACATCGGTGCCTGTATAAAACGTGAATCCCTTGTAACCCCGACCAGACTTGCGTTCTGTCCTCGCCAGCGCGTATTCCTCTTTGGTCCGCGGGTGCAAGAACACTGGGAAATCTCCGCCTACGGGGATAAACCCGCGGCGCACCATGTCCTCGGGGGTCGACCCCACCACCACCCAGTCGCGATCCCCTGGCGAGAGACCCAGCAGGGCGTCACGAACGGCACCACCCACCACGAAGACCTTCAGGCCTTGCAAGCAAGAATCCACGCTCACGGCAGCTTGGTCCGCACATGACCCTGTGGGGCGATCTCCCCCAAACGCTGCTTCAAGGACTGTGGCTGGCCGGTAAACATCGCAGCGTAATAGGTGGCGTTGGACATCACATGCTTGACGTAATCGCGTGTCTCGTTGAACGGGATGGTCTCGGCAAAAATGGCGCCCTCCACCGGATGGCTCAGCTTGGAGCGCCACAGCATGGGGCGCCCAGGACCGGCGTTGTAGCCAGCACTGGCCAAAACTTGCGAGCCGCCCAGGTCCTGCAGCACCATGCTGAGATAACTCGTGCCCAGCTTGGTGTTGGTATCAAACTCGTTGACCTTGGATGGATGAAAATCAGTCATGCCAATTTTTTTGGCGACCCATCTGGCGGTGGCTGGCATGAGCTGCATGAGGCCGGATGCCCCCACGACCGAACGTGCATCCATGATGAAGCGAGACTCTTGGCGAATGAGTCCATACACCCAGGCGGGATCGAGCTCAATCTCGCGCGCCTGCGCAGTCACGCGACCCTCAAAGGGGGCAATGAAACGCTGGGAAAAATCGACCTCGTTGCGCGTGCGATCTGATGTGTTGACCACGCGATCGTAGATATGCTCCTGGCGCGCCAGCTCGGCAGCGGCCAACAACTGCCTGTCGTTCATGCCCAGCAGGGCAAAGTTCCACTCCTGTACTCCCTCCTGTCTCCACCCGCGCTTGAACAAGGTCACGGCGCGACGAAGGGCAGGATTGTCGCGGGCCTGTGACAGCTCTTGTGCTGTCACAGCAGCGGGACGGGCAGGGGGCACGATAGACTGACCCAGCTCTTCTGCCGCAAGCTGTCCATAAAAGTTGAACTGCTTGGCGATGCTGGCGTACATCTCCTTGGCACGCGCGGGTTGACCCGTCGCCGCGAGGCCGCGGGCCTTCCAGTAGACCCAGGCAGCATCCCGGCTCAACTCGGGTGGCATTTTGTCGATGCATTGGATGACCCATGCCCAATCGATCTTGGGCTGCCTCAAGGCAGACCGAATACGCCAGGCATGATTCACGTTGGACAGGCGCGCCCCGGCGGTCTCCCGATACCACCCGTAGGCCCGGTCATCCAGACTCAGGACTGCCTGCAGTGCCATCTGGCTCTGCACCCATTGCACATCTGCTCGGGGCAGGCGCTTGGCCCAACCATCGCGCAGCAAGGACTCAGCCTGTGCTAGATCCTTTTTAGCCACGCGCGCCAGGGCAACCGAGATGACCACGTTGCGCATCGCAGTCGTATTGCCGGACTGCGCAGAAAGCCATTTGGCAGGATCACGCATCATCGCGTCGTAAGCATCAAGGTCTGCCCTGTCCAACACATACGCAGCAAAACGACGGGCATCATTGACTTTGTTGTTTTCAATGGCGTCCAGCCACATCGGCACGATCTCGGTTGGCGTGAGCACCTGATCGGCCACGAGCTGGTCAAACAGTTTCCAGCAGGCACCGGCCGGGGCAAATACTGCCAGCGCCTCGCTGGCCTTGGCGCGCTCGCCATTCATATGGCGCGCCTCCAGCTGTGCACAGCGAATCTGGCTGTTGGAGGAACGCACCGCCCCAAGCTCGCGCACCGTCAGAAAATCGCCTGATCCTGCTGCCAACAGCACCCAGTCGGCACGCAATCGGTCTGCCAGATAGCTACCCTGATAGCGGTTTATGAAATCTTGCGCAGCCTGCTGCGTCGTGGATGAACCACGGGTGGACCAGAGTTGCTGGCGCACAGCCCAGTACGCCGGATACATCTCGAGCACGTCTCCGCGCGCCTGTGGCACCAGGCTGCTCAGCTGTTGCCACTGCTTGGCACGCATGGCATCTCTAGCCTGATCCACCGCACGGGCTGCCGGGGTGTTTTCAGGGGCAGCAATCGTTTGGGCCGAAATCGCAGCCACTTGGACCGGGGTCTGCTTCTCGTTTGCGCTGGTCGACTGTGATGTCGTCGACAAGCCATTCGCCGCAGCAGAATTGCTGCGCACCAACGGCGTTGCCACATCGGGCATGCCATCTGGCAAGCGGGCGCCTGCATGGGGGACGAGCGACCCGTCAGGGCGGATCGTGATGCGCAACGGCTTATCGGCCGCGGTGTCTGCCTGACTTTGGCCGAATGCCAGGCTGCTGCCAAACAGCGTGACGACAGCCAGCGATCCTGCTGCGTAACTGCAAAGATGTCGCAAAGCGACCCTGGGAGAAATCTGATACCTTTTGTTCATCTGCACACTCGCTGAAATCGAGCGACCTTTATTTGACAGACACCTGGACGAATACACTAGGCTCTCATGACACAGAATAACGCACAGACGCTTCGGGCGCGCCTGTTGGCAGCGCGCCAAGCCATCCCTGAGGCCGATCGAGACCGTGGCGGCCTGCTCATGCGAGCCAGACTGTTTACCTGGCTGGGCATTACGCGGGATTTCATGGACAGCGAGGGCATGCCTCCACCCGCACGGATTGCCGCCTACTGGGCCATCCGCGACGAGCCTGACCTGCTGCCGCTGTTGGAACAATGGGACGAAGCCGGGATGGAGGTGCTGCTCCCGGTGGTGGCGAGCAAAGGCGCCCCGCTCGAGTTCCATCCCTGGCACGCCGATGACAAGATGACTGCCGGTGCCTTTGGCGTGATGGAGCCACCCAGGCGAATGTCGGTCCAGCCCGACATCATCCTGGTGCCCACGTTGGGATTTACCCAGCAAGGCGATCGGATTGGCTACGGCCAAGGCTATTATGACCGAACCATTCATGCGCTCATCGAGTCTGGCCATCGGCCGGTCACGATCGGGATTGCATGGAATCAGTCCAACATCACCCTCATCGATCCGGCATATCGCGCTCAAGCCCATGATCAGCGTCTGGACGCGGTTCTGACGCCCAATGGCTGGGTACCCAAAGAGCCGGATTACATTGAACTCTTGAACACCTGAAAAGACAAACGGTAATGGGTTCTTTGTTCCCTGACCTGCTCGTTGGTCTATACTGAAAGGTCATATTTATCATTTAAAGCTGATGGATATCTTGTGACTGCGAGCATACGCAGCACATGCAGCATATTCGCAATACATTCATGGAGATGCTTATGAAATTCACGCCTTCCAAGCGCAACCTGCTGGTGGCAGCAGGTTTGGCGATTGCCACCCTGGCTGCGCCCAGCATGGCCCAAAGCAATTACCCCACCAAGCCCATCACGCTGGTCGTGCCGTTTGCTGCTGGTGGTCCAACCGATATCCTGGCCCGTACCCTGGCAGCCTCGATGACCAAGAACCTCGGCCAAAGCGTGGTGGTGGAAAACCGCGTCGGTGCGGGTGGTACGGTTGCGGTAGGCTCGGTCGCTCGTGCCGCCCCCGATGGCTACACCTACCTGATCCATCACAACGGCATGGCCACCAGCACCGTGCTGTATCGCAAGCTGTCCTACGATCCGATGAAGGACTTCACCTACATCGGCCTGGTGGCGGACGTACCGATGACGCTGCTGGCACGCAAAGACCTGCCTCCACAAAACATTGCCGAGTTCATCAAGTACGCCAAGGAACAAGGTGAAAAAGTCAACCTGGCCAATGCTGGCCTGGGCGCAGTTTCCCAGCTGTGCGGCACCCTGCTGCAGGGTGCGCTGAACACCAAGTTCACTGCCATCCCGTTCAAGGGCACAGGTCCTGCGATGACGGCATTGCTTGGCGGTCAGGTGGATGTGCTGTGTGACCAGACGACCCAAACCCTGGCGCAGATCCGTGCGGATCGAGTCAAAGTCTACGCCGTCACCACATTGAACCGCATTGATTCCTTGCCCAATGTCCCGACGCTGAACGAGTCCGGCATCAAGGGCTTCGAGGTAGTGGTGTGGCATGGCATTTATGGTCCCAAGGGAATTCCAGGTGACATTTCCAAGCGTTTCAACCAGGCACTCCAAGCTGCCCTGAAAGATCCTGCTGTGGTGGAAAAAGCCAAGGAACTCGGTGCCGTGATCGTCAAAGAGAACGCACAGACGCCTGAGGGCCTGCAAGCCTGGCTCAAGTCTGAAATCGAGAAGTGGGGTCCTCCACTGCGCGCGGCTGGTCAGTACGCTGACTGATGATGCTTGACGGGTAAAGGGTGTCGAGAGAGCGATATCCCTTTACCAATTGGCCCGGACCAGTCTGGGCATGTTGGAAAAAAGGCCGGACTTGTGAAATGTCCGGCCTTTGTGTTACCCGTTCAGCCCTTTCCAGATCGCCAGCGTCGCCTCGGCGTTGTTCAGGGTGTAGAAATGCAGGCCTGGAGCATCGTTGTCGAGCAAGTTCTGGCACAGATCCGTCACCACATCCACACCAAAGGCGCGGATCGATGCCTTGTCATCGCCCATCTCAGCCAGGCGCAACCGGATCCAACGGGGAACCTCGGCACCGCACATGTCGGAAAAGCGCATCAGCTGCGTGTAGTTCGTGATGGGCATGATGCCGGGCACGATGGGGATGTGCACGCCCTGGCTCTGTGCCCGGTCGACAAAATCGAAGTATGCCTCTGCGTTGAAAAAGTACTGCGTGATGGCACTATCCGCTCCGGCCTTGACCTTGCGCACAAAGTTTTCCAGGTCCTTTTGTGGGCCAGCAGACTGAGGGTGCATTTCGGGATAGGCAGCCACCTCGATATGAAAATGGTCGCCTGTCTCGGCGCGGATGAACTCGACCAGGTCGCTGGCATAACGCAACGCGCCCGCGGCATCCATGCCCATCCCTGATGGCAAGTCGCCGCGCAGGGCCACAATTCGCCGCACGCCCTCCTGTTGATACTGTGCCAGTAGCGCGCGGATGTCGTCACGGCTTGAGCCAATGCAAGACAAGTGCGGCGCAGCATCGAGCCCCTGAGCCCGCATCATGCGAACGGTCTCCAGGGTGCCATCGCGCGTCGAGCCGCCTGCACCAAAGGTGACGCTGACGTACTGCGGATCCATGGCGCGCAGTTGGTCCACCCCCTCCAGCAAGCGAGCTCGTGCAGGCTCATCCCTGGGCGGGAAAAATTCCAGGCTCAATGCCTGGCGATGTGAATGATTCATGTTTGACTGATCAGCATGGAAAACAGCCCTGAAATCAGGCTGTACAGAATGGCGCCTGCCACCGCCCACCAAAATCCGGCAACACTGAAACCCTTGAGGATCGAACCTGCAAACCAGAACAACAAGGCATTGAGCACAATCAGGAACAGGCCCAATGTCACGATGGTGATGGGTAGCGTCAACAAGAACAGCACTGGCTTGACCAGCATGTTGAGCAAGCCCAACACGAGTGCAGCAATCAGCGCCGAGCCAAAGCTGGCGACCGTGATGCCGGGCAACAGGTAGGCGACAGCAAGCAATGAGACTGCATTGAGGATCCAGACGAGCAACAAAACCATGACGGTCTCCAGTCAACAAATGGCGCGGACAGATGACTGCCCGCGCAGGACGAACGATGGCACTGTTGCAGCAGGGTGAGAGGCCAGGCCTCCACCCCTCTGGCCATCAATAGCGGTAATGCTCAGGCTTGTAAGGGCCTTCGGGTTTGACGTGAATGTACTCAGCCTGTTGGGGCGTGAGGACCGTCAGGTTGGCACCGATTTTTTTCAGGTGCAGGTGTGCCACTTTTTCATCGAGATGCTTGGGCAGCACATAGACCTGGCCAGACTTGTACTCGTCATTGCGGGTAAACAACTCGATCTGGGCAATCGTCTGGTTGGTGAAAGACGAGGACATCACGAACGAGGGGTGACCCGTGGCGCAACCGAGGTTCACCAGACGACCCTTAGCGAGCATGATGATGCGCTTGCCGTCCGGGAAAATCACGTGATCGACCTGGGGCTTGATTTCCTCCCAGCGCAGGTCTTCGATGCCAGCCACATCGATTTCATTGTCGAAGTGTCCGATGTTGCAAACGATGGCCTGATCCTTCATGCGCTCCATGTGCTTGCGCGTGATAACGTGGTAGTTGCCTGTGGCGGTGACAAAAATGTCAGCCTTGTCGCAGGCCTCTTCCATCGTGACGACCTTGTAGCCTTCCATGGCAGCCTGCAAGGCGCAGATGGGATCGATTTCGGTGACCCAGACCTGCGCGCGCAGGGCAGCGAGTGCCTGTGCGGAACCCTTACCCACATCGCCGTAACCGCAGACCACGGCAATCTTGCCGGCGATCATGACGTCGGTGGCGCGCTTGATGCCGTCGACCAGAGACTCACGGCAACCATAGAGGTTGTCAAACTTGGACTTGGTCACGGAGTCGTTGACGTTGATGGCGGCAAACGCGAGCTCACCACGCTTGGACATCTGGTAGAGACGATGCACGCCAGTCGTGGTTTCCTCGGTCACACCGCGGATCTCGGCCAAACGCACCGAGTACCACTTGGGATCACGTGCGAGGGTTTTCTTGATGGAGGCAAACAGCACGCGCTCTTCTTCTGAACCTGGCTTATCCAGCACGGTGATGTCGGACTCAGCCTTGGTGCCCAGGTGCAGCAACAGCGTGGCGTCGCCACCATCGTCCAGAATCATGTTGGCGTGGTGCCCATTGGGCCACTCGAAAATCTTGTGGGTGTACTCCCAGTACTCTTCGAGCGTTTCGCCTTTTTTGGCGAACACCGGCGTGCCATTGGCAGCAATCGCCGCAGCAGCGTGGTCCTGGGTGGAAAAAATGTTGCACGAGGCCCAGCGGATCTCGGCGCCCAGCGCCTGCAGCGTCTCGATCAGCACGGCAGTCTGAATCGTCATGTGCAGGCTGCCGGTGATGCGGGCACCCTTGAGCGGCTGGGTGATCGCGTACTCTTCACGCACAGCCATCAGGCCAGGCATTTCGGTTTCGGCGATCTGGATTTCGCGGCGTCCCCAATCGGCAAGCGAAAGGTCGGCGACAACATAGTCGGTAAATTTGTCAGCAATAGCGTTCATGGCAATAGGCTCCGTTGAGCCTGCCAAGCTGAGGTATGGGGGAGGAATCAGGCGCCACCACCGCAACCGCTGCCAGGCAGGATTGGGTGAGCGCCGTTAAGGCCGAAAACCGGCGGTAACGTGGAAGAGTCTCCTGAGCCTGGCGGGGTGGCGTGAGCCTCTCCCCGTCGCAACGCTCCTCAGAAGCATAGATATTGTAGCGGGTTATCCAGCTTTTGCCACCGGGGCTGGGGCTGGAGCCAAGTGCAAGGCCACCACGTCATCTTCCGGATCACCATGAAAGGGGTAGCGCGCGCGTACCAGAGGGTCATGCCCAGGAACGATGTGATCAGGCGAATCCGCCAAGGCACGCAGCGTTTCATAGCCCTCCAGCATGTCACCCAGGTTGAACACAATGGGAAAGGGGGAGGCCCGCTCCATGTTTTCATAATAGTGGCTCGCATCAGAGGCCAGCACCACCCAGCCACGCGCCGTATGAACGCGCAAGGATTGCAAGCCTCGAGTGTGACCGCCAATCTTGACGAGTTCGATTCCGGGGGCCAAGGTGTGTGCGCCGTTGTAAAACGACACGCGATCTGCATACACGCGCCTGACCAACTCGACCACATCCTCTACATCGTAGGCATGGCGAAACAGTCCGTGACACATGTGGCGCCCGCATGCGTAGTGGACCTCCTCCTCCTGAATGTGAAAACGTGCATTGGGCAACAGGCCAATGTTGCCAGCATGGTCGTAGTGCAAATGCGTGATCACCACATCCTGAATATCACCAGGCGCGTATCCAAGCACGGAGAGGGACTCGATCGGACAACGCAGCATGGTACGTCCACGCTCAGCAGCGGCACGGGCTCCAAAACCCGTGTCCACCAGCACCACCCGATCCTGGTGACGAATCAGCCAGACAAAATAATCCATTGGCATGTTGTCTTCATGTGGATCGTTCGCAATGAAGTTGTCATTGCGCGCACGTTTTTGCATCGTCGCATAACGCAATGCATAGATTTCGTAATTGGGTAGTGCCATGTTGTCCCCTCTCGTCGTTGGTATGGTGGTCGATGCCTCAGACATTATCTTGACATAAGATTGACCGAAACTGACAATGGGTCGATAAGTGGCGTGTCCAAACTGTCACACATTTTTTCTCTTTGCGTTTTTCACAATCTTCCAATTTCACATCCATTCAGGAGTCATCATGCCAGCAAAAAAACAACCATCCAAGCTGTTCAAAGACGGTCTTGCCCTGCGTCGTAGCGTGCTGGGCAAGGAGTATGTGGATGGCTCGATTGCCAAGGCCAATGACTTCATGATGACGTTTCAGAACATCACCACCGAGTATTGCTGGGGGTATGCCTGGACACGTCCGGGGCTGAGCCGCAAGACCCGCAGCATGCTCAACCTGGCGATGCTGACAGCGCTGAACCGCCCCGCTGAAATTCGTCTCCACGTCAAAGGCGCACTCAACAACGGCGTGTCCGTAGATGAAATCCGCGAAGTATTGCTGCACGCGACGGTTTACTGCGGCATCCCTGCTGGCCTGGATGCATTCAAGGTCGCCAACCAGGTACTCGAAGAGGAAGGTGCCTTTGCCAAGGCGGCTGGCACCACCAAGCCTGCCGCGAAAAAGCCTGCTGCCAAAAAAACGTCGCCTAGCAAAGCTCCCGCCAAAAAGGCTGCCAAGAAATGAGCGCCAAGCCCTCGATTGGTTTCATCGGGGTGGGCAGCATGGGATGGCCCATGGCGGGCCATCTGCACAAGGCGGGCTATCCACTTCACATCATCGATGCCTCAGTTGAGCGTGCCAAACAGTTCACCAGCGAAATCGGTGGCCAGGTCAGTGCCTCCAACAAAGCCTTGGCCCAGTCGAGCGACATCATCATCACCATCCTGCCGACCAGTGCGATTGTCGAGTCAGTGCTTTGTGGCGATGATGGCGTGATCGCTGGCCTGAAAAAGGATGCCATCGTCATCGAGATGAGCTCCGGGGTGCCAACCACCACGCGCAAGCTTGCCGAGTTGGTTGCACAGGCAGGCGGACATCTGGTGGATGCGCCAGTTTCCGGTGGCGTGCCGCGTGCCAAGACGGCTGAGCTGGCCATCATGTTTGGCGGCGCAGAGGCCTTGCTTGAGCGCGTACGTCCCGTGCTCAACACCATGGGAAATGCGATTCAGCACACCGGTGATGTGGGCTCTGCCCACGCCATGAAGGCGCTGAACAATCTGGTGTCAGCCGGCGGTTTCTTGATCGGCATCGAGGCATTGCTGATTGGCAAACGTTTTGGGCTGGATCCGGACAAGATGGTCGACGTGCTCAATGCCTCCACTGGCATGAACAACTCGACGCAGAAAAAGTTCAAGCAATTTGTGTTGTCCGGCAAGTACAACTCGGGATTTGGCCTGGATTTGATGGTCAAGGACCTGTCGATTGCCCTTGGCATCGCCAAGGACACCGGCACGCCCGCACCATTTTCGTCCATGTGTCGGGAGCTGAGTGCTGCCTGCGCCGCTCTGCTCGGACCGGGCCAGGACCATACCGCGCTGGCCAAGCTCTCCGAGCGACTAGCTGGCACCGTACTGTCTGAAAAATAAAGGCCTGCTGGCCACATCCAGCCGTACCGCTCACCCTTGGCATGCCGCTGTGGCATGCCGTTTTCAGTCGCGCCTGGGATAACCCTGCGCAAGTATGCGCTTCCAGACTGCCTTTTTTTCTTCATCGGTCATGAACACCCAGTTCGAGACCTCCATCACCGTGCGACCACAGCCGCGACAAATATCATCAAACAAGGTTGAGCACACCGCCACGCAGGGCGAGTCAGGCAGCTTGTCAGCATTCACTTGCAAACGCTTCTGATCCTCAGGCGTGTTGCTTTCCTGAGGCAATGACGAATGACGCAAAGGGGGGGTGGGATTGGACAAGTGGGGGATCATTCAAAAACTGGGACCTGATGAGGTTAGCATCCCTTCAACAACAACCCCTCGCTGACCGGACGGAGCGAGGGGTTGTTTATCAGACTGCCTTTTTGAGGGTAGCAGCCTTGTCCGTCGCTTCCCAGGTGAACTCGGGCTCGCTGCGGCCAAAGTGACCGTAGGCAGCCGTCTTGCTGTAGATGGGGCGCAACAGGTTGAGCATGTTGACGATGCCCTTGGGACGCAGGTCAAAGTGCTCGCGCACGATCTTGGCCAATTGCTCGTCAGGAACCACGCCGGTGCCTTCGGTGTTGACCGTGATGTTGATGGGCTCGGCCACGCCAATCGCGTAGCTGACCTGAACCTGGCACTGAGTGGCCAAGCCGGCAGCCACAATGTTCTTGGCAACATAGCGCGCGGCATAGGCAGCGGAGCGGTCGACCTTGGAGGGATCCTTGCCGGAGAACGCGCCGCCGCCGTGGGGGCATGCACCACCGTAAGTGTCGACAATGATCTTGCGCCCAGTCAGGCCGCAATCGCCCTGCGGGCCACCAATGACAAAGCGGCCGGTGGGGTTGATCAGAAATTTGGTTTTAGGTGTCAGCAGCCCTGCCGGGAAGCAGGGGCGGATGATGTCCTCGATCACGGCCTCGTGAATCGCTGTCTGCGAAATCTCCGGAGCATGCTGGGTGGACAACACGACGGTATCCACCTCAACTGGCTTGCCATCGACGTAGCGGAAAGTTACCTGCGACTTGGCATCAGGACGCAGCCAAGGCAGGCGGCCATCCTTGCGCAGCTCGCTCTGGCGCTGCACCAGGCGGTGCGAATACCAAATGGCAGCCGGCATCAGGTCGGGCGTCTCGTTGCAGGCGTAGCCAAACATCAGGCCCTGGTCGCCAGCGCCCTGATTCAGATAGTCCTCGGATGTGCGATCCACGCCCTGTGCAATGTCAGGAGATTGTTTGTCATAAGCGACCAGCACGGCGCAACCTTTGTAGTCGATGCCATATTCGGTGTTGTCATAGCCAATGCGCTTGATGGTGTCACGAGCCACCTGGATATAGTCCACGTTGGCGGTCGTGGTGATCTCGCCTGCAAGCACAACAAGGCCCGTGTTGCAAAGCGTTTCAGCAGCCACGCGGGCGTTAGGATCTTGCGTGAAGATGGCGTCCAGGATCGCATCCGAAATCTGGTCGGACACCTTGTCGGGGTGGCCCTCGGAAACGGACTCGGAGGTAAATAGGTAGTCTTTTGACTTGGAAGACACGGTACGTCCTTTCTGGCAAAGCCAGGGATGGGTTACAGGGTGCGCTGCACCCCTTGCCTCTTTCCCTTGGGACGTTGGATCCGGGCGCGACGCTTTAGCGGAAATATGCTGGCGGGTAATCCGGCCTAAGCCGTTCACACTGCCAAACGTCGCCCCGCAAGTTGTCGGTTAACTCGGCGACTAGCCGAATTTTAAGCGAAAATGCCCAAATGTCGAAATTTTTAGTCCGCCTGATTCTCGAGCTCCTGGCCAGTCTCCCCCTTCGTGTGCTCCAGGCAATCGGTCGCCTCGTTGGACGCATCATTTATATGATCCCTGGCAAATACCGGGATCGATTCAGGGCCAACGCCGCGCAGGCAGGCTACACGGATGAGGCGTTTCTTTGGCGCGCGGCAGGTGAGTCAGGCGCGATGTTCATGGAGCTGCCCCGCGTGTGGCTGCGCAATGAGGCCTGTCTTGCTGTTGCGAAAAACGCTGATGAAGCCTTGATGCAGGAGGTGCTGGCGTCTGGCCGGGGCATTCTGTTCATGCAGCCTCACTTGGGTGGATTTGAGCTGGCTGCACGTCAAGGTTCTCGTCATGTCGATCTCACGGTCATGTTCCGCCCCCCTCGCAAAGCATTTCTGCTGCCGATTGTCGAGATGGTTCGCAACCGCTCAGGCATCCATACTGTGCCTGCCAACCTGCGGGGCGTTCGGGCGTTTTATCGCATCCTCAAAGAAAACCGCGCCGTCGGCATGCTGCCTGACCAGGTGCCCAGCAGGGGGGACGGCGTGTGGGCGCCGTTTTTTGGCAGGATGGCTTACACCGTCTCACTGCCAGGCAAGCTGGCCGAGGCGAGCAATGCGGTAATGTTGGTGGTGGGTTGCAAGCGACTGCCCAAAGGCCGTGGCTGGGAAATGTACATGGAGCGCGTGCCCGAGCCCTTGCCAGACAGCCATGAGGAAAGGGCAGCCCTGATTAACCAGGTCATGGAGTCCATGATCCGCCGTTTTCCCGAACAGTACATGTGGGGTTACAACCGATTCAAGCTGCCCAAAGGGGTGCGAGCTCCTGCTGAAGCGCCTCTCGAAGCGCCATTGAAAGCCAAAGTGGGAGTGCCCGTGGCTCCAAACAACAAGCCCCAATGAGGTCTGACAAGTTGTAAAAGGAAGACCATGAAAGCTCGGTTTCTCCTGTGGTTGCTGCGCACCATGGCCTGGATGCCGACGGGTTGGCGGCTCAAGCTTGGCGCACTCACGGGATGGTTTGCCTGCCGGATCGCCCGGCGACGCATGGACATCGTGCTGCGCAACCTGGAGTTGTGCTTTCCTGAAATGTCACCTCGGGAACGTGCCCAGATGGCAACACTGCACATGCGAGCCCTGGCGCAGACTGTTCTGGACCGTGGGGTATTCTGGTTTGGATCGCAGGAGAAGATCAGGCGACTGGTGACCGTCAGTGGCCAAGCGCGGATTGAGGAGATGCTCGCGGAACAGGGCTCGGTGATGCTGCTGGCCCCACACTTCATCGGGCTGGATGCCGCAGCCACTCGCCTGACGATGGATGGACCTGCGGGCGCCACGATTTACACCCCTCAGCGAGATCCTGACATCGATGCCATTGTGCGGGCAGGGCGCTCACGCTTTCACCAGGTGCACCTGGTCAGTCGCAAAGAGGGCGTGAGGCCCCTGGTTCGTCACATCCAGAACCGCGTTCCGATCTATTACCTGCCCGACATGGACTTCGGCAGGCAGGGTGCCGTGTTTGTGCCGTTTTTTGGCATGCTGGCTGCAACGCAGACCTCTACGGCGCAGTTAGCGCGAAAATTCAAGATGCCTGTGTTGCCTGTGATCTCATGTTGGGATCCTGACACTGGTCACTATCATGTCGAGGTGCGCGCGCCACTGGAGGACTTTCCAGGCACGGATGACTTGACACTTGCAACCGCGCGGCTCAATCAGCACATTGAATCCTGGGTGAGGGAGTGTCCGAGCCAGTATTACTGGGTGCACCGTCGCTTCAAAACCCGGCCGATGGGTGAACCCAAGTTGTACGGTCAGCGCCAATCACACTGAGTCCAATGACATGGAACCAACAGTTGCCAATTCATGGGAATGACCGAACATGCGCATGCTTGCCAATTTTGGCGATAATGGCGGCATGATCCTGAACTTCACCAAAATGCATGGCGCCGGAAATGACTTTGTTG
>Ga0255184_1000432_pt1 | contig 13606 bp, 9 predicted proteins | sample Miss_Cont_RepA_0_FD_189954 | JGI IMG/M metagenome (GOLD analysis project Ga0255184, IMG submission 189954) | Freshwater microbial communities from Mississippi River, Louisiana, United States - Miss_Cont_RepA_0h | ecosystem: Environmental > Aquatic > Freshwater > River | place: USA: Louisiana...
AGCTGTGGCATCCAGGTCAGCCATCACCTGCGCATCCGGCACGCGGTTCACCAGTTCTGTTACCAGAGACGAAATATCCTGATAACTTGCAGGATTGCCCTGACGCGCAAACAACTCGGGCGCAATCGCGAGATAACCAAGCTTGGCAAAGCGGCGACAGATATCCTTGATGTGCTCATGCGCACCAAAAATTTCCTGCACCACCAGAATGGTGGGTAGAGATGTCTTGCCGGCTGGCGCAGCACGATAGGCGGGGATGCTGCCATCCGCAACGGGGATCTTGACCTCGCCAGCCAGCAAACCCTTGTCGTCAGTCGTGATCGTCGTCGATGCCTGTGGCGGTCCTGCTGCTTGGGCGAACCCGCTTGCCAGTGTGGTAACTAAAAAGGCTCGGCGTTGGAGCTCAACGCCTGAGGCCATTGCAGCAAGCGAATCGAATAAGCGTTTTTTCATGGATGTCGTTTGAGTGTCTGTATTTGACACCACCATGTTGACAGTGAATGATGAGCGTATCGTACACACTCTCTGCCCAATCATGTCTCAGCCAGACCACAAGCAGCATCGCAAGCCGGACTCCTCGTTCGCCAAGCTTCTTCACCCCACTTCCGTTGCCGTGATAGGCGCCTCCGATGATCCACTACGAATTGGAGGGCGATCGATCTCCTACATGTTGAGCCAGGGATACCTGGGGCAGATCCTCCCTGTTAATCCCAACCGCCAACACGTCCAGGGCCTGAAGTGTTTTGAGTCGATTGATTCGCTGCCTGTCGCGCCTGACGTGGCGATCATCGCGGTCCCCGCCCACATGGTGCGAGACACGGTCGAATCCTTGGGCAGGCGTGGCACTGCCGTTGGGGTGGTCTTTACAGCTGGATTTGCTGAAATCGGCGAGTCGGGTGCGGCAACACAGCAAGAGATCGTCCTGACCGCCCGGCGTCACGGCATGCGTTTGCTCGGGCCAAACTCACTTGGCCTGATCAACCCACGCTGCCATTTGTACGCATCGTTTACCACCAGCGTGGAGATGGGGTTCCCGGTAGCCGGCCAGGTGGCGATCATCAGCCAGTCCGGAGCCTATGGCACCCATCTGATGACACTCGCCAGCCAGTACGGCCTCGGCTTGTCCGCCTGCGTCATGACTGGCAACGAAGCCGACTTGACCTTGGGTGACATGGTTCAGATGGTGGTCGATGATCCAGCCACCAACGTGATTGCGCTTTACTCCGAGGGTATTCGTGAGTCAGATCGTCTCATCCATGCTCTTGAGTCGGCCCGTCGAGCACACAAGCCAGTTGTCATCATGAAAGTTGGGCGCAGCAGCGTCGGGTCTGCTGCTGCCCAGTCGCACACAGCATCCATCGCCGGTGATGACAAGGTGTTTGATGCCGTCATGCGGGAGCTGGGCGTGGTGCGCGCCCACACGACGGAACAGCTGATCGACATTGCGCGACTGGCGACACGTCGCATCTATCCTGCCAAGAACTCTCTGGGCGTCATCACGATCAGCGGCGGTGCGGGCGTCATCATTTCCGATGCCGCAGAGTCGGCAGGCCTTCCCATGCCTGAAATGCCTGATGACGTGCAGAGTCGCCTGCTCGAGATTCTGCCGTTTGCCGCACCACGTAATCCCGTCGATGTCACTGCACAGTTTCTCAATGACATGTCACTCGTCAGCCGCTTTACCGAGGCGGTGGTGACCGAAGGCAATTATGCCTCCGTCCTTGGCTTTTTTACGTATTCGGCTGGGGTGGCATCCGTGGCGCCCCGATTGCGCCAACAGTTGAAACTGGTGCGTGATCAACACCCTGATCGCTTGTTTGTGCTTTCAGCCATCGCATCCAAAGAGCAGCTCAAGGCCTATGAAGAAGACGGCTTCACCGTCTTTGAGGATCCCAGCCGTGCTGTGGTGGCGATTGAAGCCATGGGTCGATATGGACAAGCATTTGCTAGACATCGCCACCATGCGATTCCTGATGTCGGCAAAGTGGATCTGCCTGCGGCATCGCCAAATGAAGCAGAGGCAAAGGGTTTGCTCGCCACTGCAGGCATCCGATCCGCGCCTGAGATAGTTTGCTCAACGGCTGAGTCTGCGATCGAAGCCGCCGAAAAGATCGGCTTCCCGGTTGTCATGAAAATCGTGTCTCCCGATATCCTGCACAAATCTGAAATCGGCGGCGTATTGTTGAATGTGTCTGATGCAGCGGCAGTGCGTGATGGCTTTGCCACGCTGCTCACCCGTGCACACCAAGCCGCCCCCCAGGCACGCATCGGCGGGGTATTGGTCGCCAAACAATTGGTGGGTGGGGTGGAATGCATCCTGGGCGTTCAGCGTGATCCCGTGTTTGGGCCGGTCGCGATGTTTGGCCTGGGAGGCATATTTGTTGAGGTCATGCAGGACGTTGTGCTGCACCGGTGCCCGTTTGGCGAGGATGTCGCAGAAAACATGATCCGTTCGATCAAGGGAGCCCCCCTATTGCTGGGTGCACGTGGCCGGCCACCTGTCGACATCCAGGCACTGTCATCGATGCTGTCACGGTTGTCCGCGTTTGCGGTGGCTGCAGGCGAACGATTGCAGTCAATCGACCTCAACCCAGTCTTGGCGATGCCAGCGGGCGAGGGTGCCTGGGCCGTGGATGCCGTGATTGACATCCGTCCGGATCACCCCAAACCTGTCAATCTTTTTTAGGGATGGCGCCACGACTCACTGTGGCGCGCAGAAAATCGAAGTCCACCCCTTTGTCTGCCTGTGTCACACTGTCCAGGAACAATTTGCGATAGCCACGTTCAGCGCTTGGGGGCGCTACTGGCTTGGCGCGGCGACGTTGTTCGAGTTGTTCGTCCGTCACGAGAAGGGTGAGCTCACGGTTCTTGACCGAGAGACGAATGCGGTCGCCGTTCTCCACATAAGCCAGTGGCCCGCCAATTGCCGACTCAGGTGTCACATGCAGCACGATGGTGCCAAATGCTGTTCCACTCATCCTGCCATCCGAGATCCGCACCATGTCCTTGACGCCAGCCGTGGCGAGCTTTCTGGGGATTGGCATGTAGCCTGCCTCGGGCATGGAGGCCCCCTTGGGACCGATGCGCTTGAGCACGAGGATATCCTGTGGCGTCACGTCCAGGTCGGGTAGGTCAATCCGATTGGCAAGGTCTTCCAGGCTCTCAAACACGACCGCCCGGCCCTCATGCTCCATGAGCTCAGGGTTGGCAGCAGACTGTTTAATGATGGCACCACCTGGAGCCAGATTGCCCCGCAACACAGCAATGCCGCCTTGTGGGTAAATTGGTTGGTGGAAGGGGCGTACGACATCCTGCTTGAAGGCTGGTCCGGCACGATCCATTTCTTCACCGAGGGTTCGTCCAGTCACCGTCATGACATCCAGATGCAGCAAGGGCTTCAACTCGCGCAACAAGGTAACCATCCCACCCGCATGATGGAAATCCTCCATGTAGTGCTCGCCAGAGGGCTTGAGATCAAGCAAAACCGGTGTCTCGCGGCCCATCCGATCCAGCGCGTCCAAGTCGATGTCGTAACCCATCCGTCCTGCCATGGCAGTCAGGTGCACGATGCCATTGGTCGAACCACCGATGGCAAGCAAGACGCGCATGGCGTTTTCAAAGGCCTTGTCGGTGAGGATCTGGTCGATCGTCAGGCGTTTGCGGGCGATTTCCACCGCTTGCCTGCCGGACGCTTCGGCAACCCGGATACGGTCTGCCGTCACGGCCGGTGGCGAGGCACCGCCTGGCACCGTCATGCCCAGCGCCTCTGCAATACAGGCCATGGTGCTGGCTGTGCCCATCACCGAGCAGGTCCCGACACTGGCGACTAGCTGATTGTTGACGTCGGCGATCTCTGCCGCATCAATGTCTTCGGCACGATATTTCGCCCAATAGCGACGACAGTCAGTGCAAGCGCCCACGCGTTCGCCACGATGAGAACCCGTCAGCATGGAGCCCGTGATGAGCTGGACCGCGGGCAAACCGGCTGAGGCCGCTCCCATTAGCTGTGCTGGCACGGTCTTGTCACAGCCGCCGATCAACACCACCGCATCCATCGGCTGAGCCCGCAGCATCTCTTCGGTTTCCATCGCCATCAGGTTGCGCAGGTACATGCTGGTTGGCTGCGAAAAACTCTCATGCACTGAGATCGTTGGAAACTCCATTGGCAACCCCCCCGCGAGCATGATGCCGCGCTTGACGGCCTCGATCAGCTGCGGCGCATTGCCATGGCAGGGGTTATAGGCGCTTCCCGTATTGGTGATGCCGACGACTGGACGGTCGAGTGCACGGTCCGTATAGCCCGCACCCTTAATGAATGCCTTGCGCAGAAAGAGCGAGAATCCCCGGTCGCCATAATTCACCAATCCCTTGGACATGCCTTCCTGGCTTGCCTCTGGTGCCATGGAATGGGAACGTTTTGAAGACTCGTCTGACATGTTGCGCTTTCCTTTGGTTGCAGATGATTCATCCACATTGATCGGCATCAATCCGTGTGCTGAGATTGTGGACATCATCCTGTTGTTTGAGCAAGTTATCTCTCGCATTGTCTGATGGCAAGTCTTTCTGCAACCTACCACAAGCGAATTGCAATAATATATTTATTTATATATTATTGGCATGTTGATATTTCATTTCATCTTGCCATGCTGGCAAACCAACCTCGTTAAGGAAAAACGTCATGTCTGAGAGCTACAAAAAACTTGCCACTGAGCTGGGCTCAAAACTGAAAGAGTTTCGCACCGAGGTCCCCGAAACGATGGCCGGGTTCAACCAGATGGCCAAGGCGACCCACGCCGATGGAGCATTGAGTGCCAAGCACAAAGAGCTCATGGCCATGGCCATCGGCATTGCCGTTCGCTGCCAAGGCTGCCTGGCGTTTCATGCACAGGCCTGTGTCCGCATGGGCGTGACGCGCGCCGAGTTCGAGGAAATGCTGCAGGTTGCGATGTACATGGGTGGTGGCCCATCGGTCATGACGGCAGCTGAAGCCCTGATTGCCTATGAGGAAATGGGTGGAGAGAAAGCGGGTGCTTGAGCAGGTGCTTGATCTGGCGCTTGATCAGGTGCCAGATCAGGCTCGCAAGCTTTCCGATAAGATATGGGGATCGGCATTCACTCGCTGAGCTTGGTTTGTTGCACCAGGCGCCTGGCACCTTGGATTGTGTCTGGTGAGCATGCCTAGTTGGACACCACACCATGAACATCTCCCCTGCCACACCATCAACCTCACCCCTGCCCGTGCTGTTTGTCTCCCACGGCGCGCCGACATTTGCCACCGAGCCAGGCCAGTCTGGTCCAGCCTTGCGTGCCTACGGCCAATCCCTGCGCAAGCAGCACGCCATCAAGGGCATCGTGATCATGTCACCTCACTGGATGTCTCGCGAACTCTCGATCATGGGAAACCCCCATCCAGAGACCTGGCATGACTTTGGTGGTTTTCCAGCAGCACTGTACCAACTGCAATACCCAGCCCCTGGGCATCCCGAGCTAGCCCGGTCAGTGCAACAGTTGCTGGCTGCAAACGGTTTGGCTGCCGCCATTGACCCAAAGCGACCGATGGATCACGGGGCGTGGGTGCCTCTCATGCACCTTTTTCCAGAGGCAGACATCCCAGTCGTTCAGGTCTCCCTGCCGCACGGATGGAGCCCGGAGCAAGTGATGCAGGCGGGTCAGGCCTTGTCCCCGCTCTCCAGCCAGGGCATTCTCATCATCGGATCAGGCAGCATGACACACAACCTGTCCGAGTTTTTCGGTGGCAGACGCGAACCAGACCCTTACGTCGATGCCTTCAGCCGCTGGGTCGAACAGGCGCTGGTCACGCGCAACGATGCCGCACTGCTTGAGTACGAGTGGGAGGCGCCCTATGCCAAGCGCGCTCATCCCTCGGACGATCATTTCCTGCCCTTGTTTTTTGCCTACGGCGCCTCAGGCAAGCAAAGCCGCGCACACTATCTGACCCGTGAAGTCATGCACAGCATGCTGGCGATGGACAGCGTGGCATTTGAGCCCTAATCGGACAAATCACGCAGTCACTTAGCAAGTGGCCAAGCTGTTGCCATCAAGTGACTCAAACAGGCCCAAACCCATAAAGCCTTGCGGGATTGTCGACCAGAATTCTCTTGATCCCTTCTGGCTTGCCCCACCGGTACAGACTGTCAAACAGCACGCCGGCATCCGGCATGGGCCGCCCCTCCAGATAGATGTGTGGCCAGTCCGTTCCCCAGAGGCAACGATCGGGTGCGATCTCAATGATCGTGCGGCAAAATTCATCCAGGTCAGGATAGGGTGGCATGGCCTTGGAGACACGATAGCCCACCATCTTGGCCCAGCAACGCCCGGTTTCCATCAGTCGGATGACGTGACTGACCTCGGGATGGTCCATGCCACGCTCGATCGGGACCTGCGCCATGTGGTCAAGCACGATGTCGACAGGCAAGTCTTTCAGCATGGGTGAGATCTGCAGCAGACGATCGGACTTGATCCAAAGCTGGATATGCCAACCCAAGGGCGCAATCATTTCAGCAATCCTGGGCAACCACTCCAACGGCGTGACACCCGTGATGGCATTGAATCGGATGCCACGCACGCCTCGCGCATGCATGTCTTGCAGCATGTCTTGCGTGACCGAATCATCCACCACAGCAACGCCTCTCGCACGCTCTTGACCAAACGCCTCAATCGAATCCAACAAGCACCGGTTGTCTGTCCCATAAATGCTGGCCTGCACGATGACCATTCGCTCTATGCCAACCTTTCTTGCCATCTCCAAGTAGGAAGAGACTGGGGAAAAGGCAGGGTTGTAGAGCCGGCGCGGACTCAGTGGATACTGCTCAATCGGTCCGAAAATATGAAAATGCGTGTCTGTTGTGCCTGCTGGCGCTTGATGGGCTGGAGCGGATACCGGCCCTGGCGGCTCACAATCCACAATATCGTGCTGGGTCATGTTTCACTCCCTGTTTCGATTCTCAGTGCCGGCTCGACACGGTGGTACCCAATCTGGAGGCAGAAAAAAACCCACTTCCAATCAAGAAGTGGGTCATCGGGCCGCATTCCGCTCAAATCGACTTTAGAACGGAATATCGTCATCCATGTCAGCCAGGTTCGCGCCCCCCGCAGCGGGTGCGGCGGGACGCTGCGCCTGAGGCGCACGGGCAGGGCGGTTGGCCGGGGCGGATCCTGCACCAGGGCTATCAAAACCACCACCTGCGCTGCCCCCATCCCCCATCTCGCCACGGCCACCGAGCATCTGCATCTGATCTGCCACGATTTCGGTGGTGTACTGGTCAACGCCTTCCTTGTTTTGCCATTTGCGGGTTTTCAGGCGACCCTCGACATACACAGGCCGGCCCTTGCGCAAGTACTCGCCAGCAATCTCGGCCAATCGGTTGTAAAACACCACACGATGCCATTCGGTTTCCTCGCGACGCTCACCGGTCGCCTTGTCTTTCCAATTGCTGGTGGTCGCAATCGACACGTTGCAGATTGCAGAACCTTCGGGGGTGTAGCGCACCTCGGGGTCACGCCCGAGATTGCCAACCAGAATCACTTTATTGACCGATGCCATGCCGATCTCCGTAAACAAAATTCATCAAACAGCCAGATTGGCTGGTACGAGGCGCCATGATGGACCGGTCCACCGCTGATCCGCCAGACGCATTACTACGCAATGGAGACAGTTTAAGGCACGTTCCGAAATGCATGCCACACCCAATCCTTGCCAGGCCTCAGGATCCGGTCAATGGCCATTCTGGGTCAGACCGCAGCCTTTTGTGTGGCCATATCAGGCAAAGGGCGCAGCCCCCAAGTCACCGCCAACCATAGCGTGGTCAATGCGCAGGCCGACCAAAACACGGCATTTGGCCCATCGGCGTTGAGCAATGCCCCGCCAACTGCGCCGCCCAAGAACAGTCCCAGCGCTTGCGATGTGTTGTAAAAACCCAAGGCAAGCCCTTTGAGCTCTGGCGGTGCGACCCTGGAGACCAACGAGGGCTGGAGTGCCTCCAACACATTGAACATCACAAAAAAGCCCGTCAGCCCGAGTGCCAGCCAGACGAACCCCTGGCTCGCCCAAGGCAACAACGCCAGCACCACCACCATGCCCATCACGGCAAACCGCAACGCCTGGCGATGGGCACGACGCTTTTCCGTCACAAAAATCGCTGGGACCATCAACAAAAACGATCCCAAAATCACAGGCAAGTAAACTTTCCACAGGCTGAACGCGGTTAAACCACCAAGCTTGATCAACAGGGGCGGAATCGCCACAAACAGCGCCACCTGAACCAGGTGCAGACAAAATACCCCGAAATTCAGGCGCAAAAGGTCTGTGTGAGCAATCACTTCGATCGGGCGCGCCGGTTTGAGGGGCTTGGGACTGGGCGCCACCACCGGAACCACCCATCCAGCCACGGCAACACACACGAAGCCAAGCAACGCAATGGTCCAAAAGAGACCCGCCAAACCACCCCACCCCACAATCAATGGGGCAGCCACCAACGATACCGCAAAGGACAGTCCAATCGAGGCTCCGACCATGGCCATGGCACGCGTGCGCACCTCGGGTCGTGTCGCATCCGCCAACCAAGCCGTCACAGCAGCCGAAATGGCGCCTGCACCCTGGACCGCACGGCCAATGGTGACCCAGAACACATCGTTCGACAGGGCGCAGATCACGCTGCCCGCAACAAACAGCCCCAGGCCAAATAGCACGACTGGCCGGCGCCCCCATCGGTCGGATGCCAGACCAAACGGAATCTGCATGCATGCCTGGGTCAATCCATACATGCCCAGCGCCAACCCCACTTTGGCAGGATCATCGCCACCCACCAGCCCTTGCGCTGCCACGGCAAACACCGGCAGCAACAAAAACAGGCCCAACATCCGGGCAGCAAACAACCCAGCCAGTGAAACACTGGCTTTGCGTTCAGTCGCGGTCAATGCGAGTCGGGGGGTCACAGACATCAGGGGCGTTGTTCAGGATCAGCAGGGATGCCATACACAAAAGGGCAAGCGCGTTATAGTACCAAGTTGGCTTGAGAAAACGCGCATGGACGAGATTCGCATCCGGGGTGCCCGCACCCACAACCTGAAAAATGTGTCGCTGGATTTGCCACGCCACAAGCTGGTGGTGATCACGGGACTGTCCGGGTCCGGCAAGTCCTCCCTGGCCTTTGACACGCTTTACGCAGAGGGCCAGCGACGTTACGTGGAAAGTCTGTCTGCCTATGCAAGACAGTTTCTCCAGCTGATGGACAAACCTGATGTCGACTTGATTGAAGGCTTGTCGCCGGCCATCTCGATCGAGCAGAAATCTGCCGGGCACAACCCCCGGTCGACGGTGGGCACGATTACCGAGATCCACGATTACTTGCGCCTGCTCTATGCGCGGGTTGGCACGCCCTACTGCCCCACGCATGGCCTGGAGCTAAGCGCACAAAGCGTGAGCCAGATGGTCGACAGCGTGCTGGATTGGGCAGCCGAGACCCGGCTGGCGATCCTGGCGCCACTCTCGCGTTCTCGCAAGGGCAGCTTTGAGGACGAGTGTGCCGGCCTGCAAGCGCAAGGGTTTGTCCGTGTGCGAATTGATGGCGAGATGTACGACCTGGACAGCCTGCCTGAGCTCAATAAAAACGAAAAGCATGACGTGGATGTCGTGATTGACCGCCTGCGCATCAAGCCCGAGAGCAAGCAGCGTCTGGCAGAAAGTTTCGAGACCGCGATCGGCTTGGCGCAGGGGCGCGTGCTCGCACTCAACATGGACTCCGGCGAAGAGCATTTATTTTCCAGCCGCTATGCCTGCCCGGTCTGCAGCCACAGCCTGCCCGAGCTGGAGCCCCGGCTGTTCAGCTTCAACAACCCGGTGGGTGCCTGTCCCTCTTGCGATGGACTGGGGCATGTCGGTTTTTTTGATCCCAAACGTGTGGTGGCTTTTCCTGAGCTGAGCCTCGGGTCAGGTGCCATCAGCGGTTGGGACAAACGCAATGCATTTACCTTTTCCATGCTCACCAGCCTGTCGACTCACTATGAGTTTGACATCGAGACCCCTTGGGAACAACTTCCTGAATCTGTTCGCCAGATTGTGCTGTTCGGTTCCGGTGCAACCGAGATCCCGTTTTTCTACTTGAATGAAAAAGGCAAAAGCACGGTCAAGCGTCACCCCTTTGAGGGCGTGATTCCCAACCTGGAGCGTCGCTGGAAAGAAACCGACTCCGCTACCGTGCGCGAAGAGCTTGGCAAATACCGCGCCGTCAGGGTCTGTCCGGACTGCCACGGGTCCCGCCTGCGAGCTGAGGCTCGCCACGTCAGGATCGGACATGAGGTGATTGCACCACCAGCTTCCATCGCCCAGACCGACACCGGTAAAAACTGGCGTGAGACGGGACTGGCGATTTACGAGGTCGAGGCGCTGCCGCTGTCTGCCTGCCTGAAATGGTTTCAGCAGCTCAGCCTCACCGGTGCGCGGCAGGAAATCGCGCAACGTATCGTGCGTGAAATCGAGGCACGCCTACAGTTTCTGAACAACGTCGGGCTCAACTATCTATCGCTGGACCGAAGCGCTGACACCATATCGGGCGGTGAGGCCCAGCGCATCCGCCTGGCCAGCCAGATCGGTTCGGGCCTGACCGGCGTCATGTATGTGCTCGATGAACCATCCATCGGCTTGCACCAAAGAGACAATGATCGATTGATCGCCACCTTGCATCACCTGCGTGACCTGGGCAACAGTGTCATTGTGGTGGAGCACGACGAGGACATGATTCGCCAAAGCGACTGGGTGATCGACATGGGCCCGGGAGCAGGCGAGCACGGTGGCAAAGTTGTCGCAGAGGGCACGGCCACACAAATCGAGTCCAACCCTGCGTCCCTGACAGGCCAATACATGAGCGGTGCGCAATCCATTGCAATCCCTGCTCGCCGCCCCTTGAGCGAGGACCAGGCCTGGCTTACGCTGACAGGCTGCCGCGGCAACAACCTCAAACAGTTCGACCTGCGGATTCCCGCGAGCAAGCTCGTATGCGTGACCGGCGTATCCGGCTCGGGCAAATCCACGCTGATCAACGATACGCTTGCAGTGGTTGCAGCGCGCGCCCTGAATCATGCCCAGTCGGAGCCTGCACCCTACGATGACGTGCAGGGCCTGGAGCATTTCGACAAAGTGATCAATGTCGACCAGAGCCCCATCGGTCGCACCCCGCGCAGCAACCCGGCCACCTACACCGGCCTCTTTACCCCGATTCGTGAACTGTTTGCCGGTGTTCCGGAAGCCAAGGCGCGCGGTTACGACCCTGGCCGATTCAGCTTCAACGTCAAGGGGGGGCGTTGCGAAGCATGCCAAGGTGATGGCGTGGTCAAGGTTGAAATGCATTTTCTGCCTGACATGTATGTGCCCTGTGATGTGTGCCAGGGCAAGCGCTACAACCGCGAAACACTCGAAATCCGCTATCGGGGACGCAACATCCACGAGGTGCTGGAACTGACAGTTGAGCAGGCCCTGTCCTATTTCGAGGCCGTGCCTGCTGTGGCACGCAAACTGCAAACACTGATGGATGTTGGCTTGTCCTATCTGCGTCTCGGTCAAAGTGCAACCACGCTTTCAGGTGGGGAAGCGCAGCGTGTGAAACTGTCACTGGAATTGTCCAAGCGCAGCACCGGCAGAACGCTTTACATCCTGGATGAGCCCACCACGGGGCTGCATTTTCATGACATCGCGCTCTTGTTGAGGGTGCTAAATCAACTGGTTGAGTCAGGCAACACCATCGTGGTGATCGAGCACAACCTGGATGTCATCAAGACAGCAGACTGGATCATCGACATGGGCCCAGAGGGCGGAGATGGCGGCGGACGCATCGTGGCACAAGGCACGCCCGAGGACGTAGCAAGCACAACCGTCAGTCATACTGGCCACTACCTGGCAAAGGTGTTGAAAAAGAGCCTGTCGGTTGCGGCATCACCCAAAGCGCCCACAGCAGTCTCCAGCTGTCAGCCGGGCTAAGGGATGCCAGCCTGGCGAAGCCTGAAGGCCGCCACGCCCATGCATGTACTGGACTCCACGATGGGCAGCTTGCTCTCGCATGACATGCCACCAGGATACGCCCAGGCTTGGTAGGGCCTGCCTGGATGAGTCTCACGACCATTGAGCGCCACGCCATCCCACTTTCCCCAGACCACGCTGATCTGCGTTGCCTGGCGACAGCCTCCTGGGATTTGTGAGTCACAGGCGTCCAGCAAGGCCTTGAGCGCTCCATCCTCACCGACATACCCACAAACTGCCGCATAGCCGTTGATGACCCCGCCTTGCTCCACAGTGCCCTTTTGTGCCTGGACTGAAGCCAGCCAGCCCCCTGCGCAGGTTGCCAAGACATTCACCTGCGGTGGACCATGGCGCGTGAGGAGAGAGGGGGGCTGCTTCACCAAATAATCCCTGACCATCTGAGGCACATTGTCACCCTCCTTGGAATCCACAAAAGACAGTGAGCAATTGGCTCCCGTTGACTCGCATACTTCGACAATCGACAAGCGATAAGGGCCTTGAATATTGCCATGCACGGTTGGCGTGGTTTGGGACACGGCAACCGGTGAGATCAGACTGCAGACCAGCGCGGTCGCACACGCCACGATTGTTGAACGCATCATGTCACTCCTTTTTCAGCATGGACAAACAGATTCCATCAAAGATGATGGCTGCCCATGTCAAACAACTGGTGGTGCTCACGGATCGCATAACGATCCGTCATGCCAGCAATGTAATCTGCAATGGCGCGTGCCTGCAATGACAAGGCGTCGCGCCGATAATCAGGCGGCAAGAGCCTAGGATCCTGAATGAACGCGATGAACAGCTCACGCACAATCCGTCTGGCCTTGGCTGTCATGCGCATGACTTTATAGTGACGATACAGATGGTCCATGAGAAACTTTTTCAGTGCATCCGCCTCTTGACGGATAGGCTCTGAAAACGCAATGAGTGGCCCACACAAGCGCGCTGCATCGGCATCGACTGGGCGATGCTGAGACAGACGCCAGGCTGAAGTCTGGGTCACATCAACAATCAGCGTGTTGATCATCTGGCGGATGGTCTCCGACACGATCCGACGCGAAGATACGCTCGGCCATTGGGAGAGAACTTGCGCATGGTGTCGTGCAAACAGCGGCACCGACTGCAACTGGTCAAGTGTCAACAATCCCGAGCGCAAGCCATCGTCAATGTCATGGTTGTTGTAGGCAATCTCGTCGGCCAGGTTGGCCAACTGCGCTTCGAGAGAAGGTTGGGTTTTGTCGATAAATCGTTGGGCCACGTCTCCAAGTTGGCGAGCATGTGAAAGCGAGCAGTGCTTGAGGATTCCCTCGCGTGTCTCAAAGCAAAGGTTCAAGCCGTTGAATGCGGCATATCGCTCTTCCAGTGTGTCGACCACGCGCAGCGACTGCAGGTTGTGCTCAAACCCACCAGCCTCTGGCGCAAACTCGCGCATGCAGGCGTTGAGCTCATCCTGTCCCGCGTGGCCAAATGGCGTATGGCCCAGGTCATGTGCGAGTGCGATTGCCTCAGTCAGATCCTCGTTCAGGCCCAGGCTGCGGGCCAGTACCCGGGCAATCTGCGCCACCTCGAGTG
>Ga0255184_1000438_pt1 | contig 13449 bp, 11 predicted proteins | sample Miss_Cont_RepA_0_FD_189954 | JGI IMG/M metagenome (GOLD analysis project Ga0255184, IMG submission 189954) | Freshwater microbial communities from Mississippi River, Louisiana, United States - Miss_Cont_RepA_0h | ecosystem: Environmental > Aquatic > Freshwater > River | place: USA: Louisiana...
AATTGATGGCACGCCAGACTTGACTTGAACTGAACCGACCTGACCGCTCGTGACACTGCTCAATATCGATTTTGGTTTTTTCTTTCAGCCAGCTGGATTTGACATCAGTCACGCACCCTTTGCCTTTGTGGCGACGGATTCGTTTGCCCGCGCCTTTGCTGTGGGTCTTGTCAACACCTTAATCATGTCCGTGATCGCTGCCATTGGCGCGCTCATTCTTGGGGTCTTTGTGGGTGTGGGCAGCGTGATTGGGAATGCCTTTGGTCGCGCGGCACTCAATGGTTTTGTCGGCCTGATGCGCAACCTACCCAAGTTGCTGATCCTGTTGGCTGTCTACATCATCTTTGTACAGTCGATGCCCATCCCCCGAGAGTCCTGGAATCCTCTACCCGGGGTGTTTTTATCCAACCGCGGGTTGAGCTTTCCGATGCTGGATGTGGCGAGCCTGTCCTGGGAGTTGCCGACACGGTCGCGCTTTGGCGTGACCGGCGGCATGATTGTCCCCACTCAATTCATCGCGCTGTGGTTTACGCTGGTGGTGTATCACGGTGCCCAGATCGGGGAGATTGTGCGCGGGGGCTTGCAGTCCATTCCGAAAGGGCAGTGGGAGGCCTCAGCCGCGATGGGCCTGACGATGCGTCAGCGACTCAAGCTGGTGATCCTTCCACAGGTATATCGTCAAATCATCCCGTCGCTGATCAGCCAGCTGATCAATTTGCTGAAGAACACCTCCATTGGTCTTGCTGTTGGATTTGCGGATCTGATGGCGGTCGCCAGCACCACGATCAACCAGGCGTTCAAGCCCATCGAAGTGATGACCGTGGTGATGCTGTTGTATTTGTCGATTGGTTTGGTGCTGTCGCTGGGGTTGAATGTCCTGAACAACCGGATACGGGTGGGATGGCGATGAGCGCGCGAGATCCGTCCACATCCTCGGAGCAGGGCAAGACGCTGACCCAATCGGTACAGGCAGGGCCGCACGCATGGTCTCCTGAGGCTAGGACTTCGTCTCGCCCACCTAGGCAATCATTCCGTCAGTGGTGGCGCCAGAATATCGGTCAGACGCATGCCGCGGTTCTGATCAACCTGGTGGTCATGGGGATCACGCTTTTTTTGGCTTGGAAAGCATTGTCATGGGCCATTCTGTTGGCCGTCCCCCCGTGGCAGGATCCTGCCTTTTGTCAGAAGGCATCTGGGGCATGCTGGCCGTTTCTGGTTGAAAAGGCCCCTCTGATATTGTTTGGTACCTTTCCCTACGATGATCGTTGGCGTCCGCTATTGGTGAGCGCCTGTCTGCTGATGATGAGTGGTATCACGCTGTTTCAGTGGGTGTCATGGCGCTGGCAGACGGCTGGGTGGGTGCTTTGCCTGGCACTTTTTTCGGTACTCATGGGAGGAGGGTGGTTCAGTCTCCAGTCCGTGCCCAATACGCAGTGGAACGGGTTGCCGGTATTGCTTTTTTTGGGGGCTGTGAGTCTGGCGGCGGCGCTGCCGGTCGGGTTGTTGCTGGCGCTATGTCGATATTCGACCAGGCCAGTGCTGCACTGGCCAGCGACAGCCTTGATCGAAATCCTGCGTGGTATCCCCATGGTGGCGGTGCTGTTTTTCGGGGTGTTTGTGCTTCCCTTGCTGGTGGGTCAGTTCAAGCTGTCAGCGATATATGCCGCACTGATTGTGTTGGTATTTTTTCATGGTGCGTATGTTGCTGAGGATCTGAGGTCAGGCCTGCAGTCGATCCCGAGGGGACAATGGGAGGCTGCCAGGGCGATGGGCTTGCGCAAGACACAGATCCTGCGCCTCGTGATCTTGCCGCAGGCCATCAAGTCTGCGACGCCTGCGCTCACCAACACCGCCATTGGTGGGTTTAAAGACACGTCCCTGATCGTGCTGGTCGGTCTGCACGACATGCTGTCGACAGCCAAGATGGCGTTTTCAGAGGCGCAGTGGCAACGCCATGCACTGGAGGCGTATGTATTTGTGGGCTTGATCTTTTTTGTTCTGAATGGGTTGATTGCTATTGCGGGGAGACGACTGGAGCGCCAGCTTTAGCTCGTCAGTACGGCCTTTGTTTGTCGTGGTGCTTTTTTGACATCTTCAGGGGCATCGTTTGCGTTGGATCAAGGGGTTTCTCTGAGCTTGAGTGTTGCCAGAGGAATAAAAAGAAAGAGTGGATCATTGGTCAGCGCCGTGAATCCGTGGTGGCGGTAAAAACCAGCAGCGTTTTCGTCCTTGGCATCGACGACCATTGCATGGGCAGTGATCTGGGCGGTAGCTGAACGCCTAAGGGCGTTGGCCAAAAGCGCCGATCCCAAGCCCTGACTCTTAAATGATTGATCGACAGCAAGTCGACCCATGCGCACAGCTGGCAAGCTGGGATAGCGGGGGAGCCTTTTGGATAAATCAGTTGGCAGATCAGCCAACAGGATGCTTGCTGATGCAAGCGTGTAATACCCGGCAATCACGCCACTGTTATCCATCACAACAAAACATGCTGTGATTCTGCGCTTGATATCCTGAGTGACTTGAGCGTGAAAATAGCGGTTCAGTGGCTCTACGCCACAATCGAAAGCAGCACGATTTGCGTTGGGACTTAATGCGGAAACAGAAAACTTGCGTACCATCAGTCCGCCAATAGTTGATTGGCTCTAGCAAAGGCTTTCTTTAGCGCTGCATTGGGCTGGACTGGAGAAATCAGCGCTCTCGCAAACGTTTCCTGATCAGCAACAGACAATCGCACAAGATCAGCATCGGCAATCGTCTGAGTAGCCGCTGCCTGGACGGCCTGAATGACAAAGTCAGTCATGGTGCAACCCTGTATTTCAGCTGCGCGTTTGATCGAGGCATGAAGATCATGGCTGATTCTGGCCTCCAGCCTGGCAGACGATCTGGTTGTCTCTTTTGGAGAAGGGTGAGCTTTGGTGACAGTGTTGGCAGCCATGATGATGATTTCCCTGTTAGGGGTAAATTGTACGGCATTTTGCCGTACAAATCGGTCAGGTTGACAGCGACTCATCAACCAGTCATACTTCATGCAAATAACAATCATTCTCATTTAATCGAATAAAAGGTATTTCTTGATGTTCTATGCAACGCCGTCCTGTCGAACCATTATTGAATACAAATCATTTCGATTCTTATTCAATAAATATTAACAAGATCTTTAGTTGCACACATGAACATCCAGAGAAAACACGTCCCACTCGCTTTGCTGGTGATGAGCAGCGCTGCACTGAGCCAGAGCGAAGTGCGCGCACAATTGGTGAGCGAGCCCGCGGTCAATCAACAATCGGTCACCCAAGGGGCAGCCACCCAAGTCTTAGCAACCCAACCCTCAGCCACCCAACCCTCAGCCACCCAGACCCTGGAGGCCATCACCATCATGGGTGAGGATGAGTCACAGGACAAACCTTGGACGACACAAACCGACAGAAAAAAACTGGATGAGCTGCAGATTCTCAACTGGTCTCAGCTGGGCAGCAGAGCTGAGCCGGGCGTGAATTTCAACAACACCAACAAAAGCATCAACATTCGGGGCTTGGATCAAACCAGGGTGTTGACCCGGATTGATGGCATTCGCCAGCCTTACCTGAGCGATGTCAGGGCTAACAACGGGGGAGTAAGAGGCGGTCTGGGCGCGATCGATTTCAACGCCCTGTCTGCGATCGATATTGTGCGCGGTGCCGACTCGAGCACGGTGGGATCGGGCGCGCTCGGGGGAGTGGTCGATGTGCGCACGCTCAACCCTGACGATCTGTTGATCGATGGCCAGCCTTTCGGGGCGTTGGTCAAGTCAGGGTACGCCTCGGTTGATAACAGTTGGCTGCTTAACGCCGCACTGGCTGGCAAGTCTCAAAGCGGGCTCAAGTGGCTGATCCAGGCGGGCGTGCAGCAAGGCAATGAAACCACGAACATGGGGACCGTTGGTGGATCTGGACCGACTCGGACCAAACCCAATCCCGACCACTATGTTCAACAAAACTATCAGCTCAAGCTTCAACAGTCCTTTGATGGAGGCCACGCCCTTGGTTTATCTGGAGCCTACATGGATCGTCAGGACAACCTGACCGATCTCACCGCCAGCCCTCAGACCTATGTGTCGGGACAAAGCAAGCTCGTCGATGAAACCAAGCGCCAAAGCATCGCACTCAATTACGCCTGGACAGCGCAGAGCGACCGGGCGCTGATCGATACGTTTTCTTCCAAGATTTACTGGCAAGAGGTCGAGATCTCCAGTGACCTGGATGCGATGCGTCGCGCCACGCCAGTGGGTGCCTATCAGCGCAGCAACACCATGCAGGAGGCCAGCTATGGGTTGGACCTGGAGGCCAGCAAGCACATCAAAGGAGCCGTCTCTCAGTTTTGGGAGTGGGGTGCCGAGGGCTATGTCACCGAGCTCAAGCAGTACGCAGGCGGCAAGGACAGCTGCCCGAAGACTTACCGGCCTTACTCGCCCTGCGCCTTTTTTCACATCAATCAGAACGATGTGCCGCAAACGACGGGTAACCAATATGGTGTCTGGTTACAAAATACGGTGGGGTGGATGCAGGACCAGTTTTCCCTGACCCCTGGCATCCGCTATGACTACTATCGCTTCAACCCTTCTGCCTCCAATGGGGGATACGGCAGCAATCCCAATGCGACCAACTTTGACTCCACTAGTGGTGACGCATGGTCTCCCAAGCTGCTGGCGACATGGTCACCGGATCGAAGGCTCAAGGTCTTTGCGCAATACGCGCTGTCGTTCAATGCTCCAACAGCGACTCAGCTTTACAGCCGATTCGGTTCACCAGGGACCTACTTGGTCACGGGCAACCCCAATCTCCAACCTGAGAAGGGAAGAGGGTGGGAGCTGGGAGTGAAATACGATGATCAACGGATCAGCTCCAGTCTGACCTATTTTGACAATCGCTACGACAACTTTATCGAGACGGTCACGGGACGTGGGACACGACAGTATCCTTATTTCATCCAGAGCTATGAAAACCTCGAGGATGTTCGAATCTATGGCATCGAGGCTCGTGGGGAGTGGCGGTTCAACAAGGGATGGCGGGTGTTTGGCTCCGTTGCCTGGACGGTGGGGACAGACCAAAGCACCGGTCGATCACTGAACTCGGTCGCACCGCTGCAAGGGATCGTTGGGTTTGGTTACGCACAGCCGCAATGGGGTGTCAACGCACAGGTGTCGGCTGCTGCCGCCAGGACAAAGGTTGCATATCCCTCTGCGACAGCGACGCATCCTTATCCTGATTTTCAGGCGCCTGGCTATGGCGTGGTAGATCTGACGGCGTACTGGCGACCGTCCAATATCAAAGGTGTCAGTGTTCAGGCAGGCGTATTCAACGTCTTTAACAAAACCTACTGGAACGCGCTTGACGTACCGACAGCCGGTGTGACGGCATTGGCCAGACCCGTCGGTGCCTACACACAGCCGGGCAGAAACTTCGCGCTGTCGCTCACCTATCAGTACTGAGCAACTGCATCACGGATGATCCTCAGCACGGATCATCTCTCATCATTAACAGACTGGCCGTCAGCTTGCCCTCAGCTGGCTGATTGGCGGCCATTCAGCAAGCAAAGGAAAAAACCATGTTTGACCTATTGGATCTGCCTCATCAGGAAACCCTCGATAGCGAGTATCTTGCACAGACTGAAAACATTCGGCAGCGCTACGCGGCGCTAAGTGAGACCGAGAAAAACAAGCGTGCACGTGACCTTGCTGCATTGCTGGGTGTCTCTGAGGCTCAGTGGGTAGCGGCGAGTGTTGGGCCGCTGACCAGTGTTCGGCTCAGGGCTGGTCCTCAAGAGCTCTTGAAGGAAGTGGGCGCGCTCGGATCGGTCATGGCACTCACCCGAAACGCACACTGTGTCCATGAGCGCCATGGTCAGTACCTGGATGTTCAAACACAGGGACCGGTGGGGCTGGTGCTGGGGCCAGATATTGATTTGCGCATGTTTTTTGGTTGCTGGGCGGATGTCTTTGCGGTGGAGGAGTCGGGGCGCTGGAGCCTGCAGTTTTTTGACCAGGCTGGAGTCGCCATCCACAAGATTTACTGCACGGAGCAAACAGATGCAGAGCACTTTTTGGCGCTCGTGCAGCGGCATGCTCACACACCAGCCTGGCCGTCCATTCGCCCGATGGCCAATGAAAAGAAGCCTGATCAGGTGGTGAATATTGCGGCGTTTCGCGAGGCATGGATGACGATGACAGACACCCACCAGTTCTTTGGGTTGCTCCAGAGATTCAACGTCAGTCGGCAGGGCGCATTACAAGCGGCAGGAAGTGGCCTGGCCCAGCAGGTTGAGCCTGCCGCCATCGAACGCATGCTCCGGCATGCGGCATCCACCGAGCTGGCGATCATGTGTTTTGTTGGCAACCGAGGGATGATCCAAATCCACACAGGACGTGTCCGTCAAATTGAGCAGCGAGGTCCTTGGCTCAATGTCCTGGATTCCACGTTCAATTTGCATCTCAACATGGCGGGCGTCAGCCAGGTGTGGGTTGTGAACAAGCCAACAGAGGATGGATGGGTGACTTCACTGGAAGTGCTGGATGACGAGGGTGAGTTGATCGTTCAGTTTTTTGGCTCAAGAAAGCCTGGTCAGCCCGAGCAACCGCCATGGCGGGCACTGATGATGTCCCTTTGTGACCAGCCTTTGATGGGATGAGGGATGAGCATGGCAATGTGGTGGAAGTCTGTGTGGTGGAAGTCTATGATCATCGCTGCACCCGTCATACTCGCAATCATGTTGAGCCCATCGGCTGTTGCGCAAGATGCACCCATCCCAGACAGGATGATGCGTCTCTCAGCTGGCGCACAGCAGACAGTCGGCACACCGCGCGTGGTGAGTCTAGGGGGAAGCGTGACGGAGATCATTTATGCCCTGGGAGCGGAGCGGCAGCTGGTTGGTGTCGATCAGTCCAGCCTCTATCCGCTGCAGGCTCAACAGCTGCCAAGCGTGGGCTACTACCGCCGCCTACCAGTCGAGGGTGTCGCATCGCTGCGCCCCACGTTGGTGATCGCCTCGGAGCATGCTGGCCCGTCTGGAGTGATGGAAAAACTGGCAAGCCTGGGGGTCCCGACGCTCAAGGTGTCAGACCAACCCACAGTGGAGTCGTTGCATCAGCGTATCCGCTCAGTGGCGGCAGCAGTCAGTCGTGAGAATCAGGCTGAAGTGCTCATTCAGCAGTTTGATGATGCGCTGTCACGCGCGAGGGAACTGCCGGCAAGCGGACTCAGGGCGATGACAGTTGTCATGCGGGGAGGCAAATGGCTGGGTGCCGGCCACGGTACCGTCGCAGATGTGGTGCTGCGTGAGGCGGGACTGAACAATGTCATGTCGGACCAAGCCAGCTATCAGCCATTGACTCCAGAGTCGCTGAGTGTGATGGCGCCTGAGGTCATCATTGTGACCTCCGGGACTGTTCAGGCCATGGGTGGGCTGCGGGCTGTCAAGGCCTCACCCGTCCTGAGGGCGACACCTGCTGTCCAGCAAGGGCGTGTCATGGTGCTGGATGACTTGCTGGCACAGGGTTTTGGTTTAAGGCTGCCTGAGGCGGTACGCGACATTCGCCAGGAGCTTGCCCATGTCGCCAAGCCATAGCAAAGCCTGGCGATTTCCAGACCGACGCATGGAGTGGTCTGGCCTGACATGGCTCTCAGCTTGCTTGCTCATTGCAGTCGTCTGGGCCTCGATCAGCGGTGCGTATGACATCCGGGTGTTGGATATCGCTAGTTGGATACTTGGCGCACCAATGGACGTGGTGTCTGCAAACGTCATGCTGAACATTCGTCTGCCGCGCGTTGTGCTGGGCGTGGTGGCAGGTGCAGCACTCGGGGTGAGTGGCGCGGTGATGCAGTCCTTGTTTCGCAATCCTCTCGCCGAGCCGGGACTGGTTGGACTCTCGGCCGGTGCCAGTCTGGGTGCCGTGATGGCGATTGTGATGACTGGAGGTGGAGCGTTTCTCATCGGAGGGTTTGCCTTTATCGGCGCACTGGGTGCCACACTGTTGGCGTATTACTTAGGCAGATCGTCACACAACAGTGCAGGATTATTGCTGGCAGGCATCGCGATCAATGTGGTCGTGGGAAGCGCAATGGGGCTCATGATCATTCAAGCCAACGATGCGCAGCTGCGCGACTTAACCTTTTGGAACATGGGCAGCCTCGCTGCCTCAGATTGGTCACTCCTGCTTTGGTTGGCTCCTTGGACAGTGATGTTGGGATGTCTATTGGTCACACAGTGGCGAGAGCTCAATGCACTCTTGCTTGGCGAGAGAGAGGCTTTCCACTTGGGTTTTCACTTGCGCCGACTCCGCTGGCGCCTGATCGTCCTGGTCGCACTGATCGTAGCGCCTGTTGTCGCAGTGACAGGTGGTATCGGTTTTGTCGGGTTGGTGGTGCCTCATCTGGTCAGGCTCTGGCGCGGTGCAGACCATCGCTGGGTGTTGCCGTCTTCGGCGATCGCTGGTGCTCTGGCATTGACCCTTGCAGATTGGCTTGGTCGTACCATCATGGCCCCGACAGAGTTGCCCATCGGATTGGTCACGAGCCTCATCGGAGGGCCGTTTTTTATCTGGCTTTTGTTGCGTGGCAAGAGGTCATCCCTATCATGACGCCAGGACTCGTTTTGCAAAACGTATCGGTTCAGCGAGGATCACGCTGTGTGGTGCCGCCTCTGAGTCTGACACTCGAGCCTGGTGAGCTGATGGGGGTGCTGGGACCCAACGGTGCAGGCAAGTCATCCTTGCTATCTACCTGCACGGGGGAACTTCCTGTGGCAACAGGCACGATTCATCTGGGCAAGCAAGTCGTCAACCCAAACGACGCCCAACAGCTTGCCAGATCCCGCGCAGTGTTGCCACAGCAGAGCCACTTGGCTTTTAACCTCTCGGTCCTGGACATCATTCAAATGGGGGCGTATGCCTTTCCCGAGTGCAGCCAGGATCAGGTCAACCAATGGTGTGACAGGGCGGTGGCGGCAGTCGAACTGCACACCCATGTCAATCGGCCCTACCAAGCCTTATCGGGCGGTGAGCAACAACGCGTCCAATTTGCCCGCGTGATGGTGCAAACCCTCGCCATCCAGCAGGCATGTGGTCATGCTTTCTTGTTTTTGGATGAACCGACAGCGAGTCTGGACTCCCGCCATCAGAGCCTATTGATGCGGGTAGTCAAGCGCTTGGTCACAGAGGAAAGCGTCGCTGCCATGATCGTGCTCCACGACCTCAACATGGCTGCCAGGTGGTGCGACAAGATGGTGTTGCTCTCACCTGACCATCCACCGCAGCATGGGACAGTCAGTGAGATTTTGACAAAGGAAACGTTGGAAAGTGTGTTTCGCATGGCGATGCATGTCTTGCCTCATCCCATGAGGCCAGATGGATGGTTGATTTTGCCGAATGAATAGCCATCGTGTGAAAGCTCGATGTCTCCCAGATGAAAATTGTCGAACAAGTGATATTGCTGGTGACCTGTCCCTAGGTGCATTCTGTCGGTATGAGAAATGATCTAGGCTTCATGACTCTAATTTTTAGCTTTTATTAACATAAATACTATTTTTGACAATTTGCGACAGCATTTGGCGCAAATTTAATCATTAAAATCAAAGCCCTTGCTGAAATGAATCTAAAGCATCCCATTTCATGCTCACCCTGATGGAACATTAATGACCCAGCCTAACAACACCAAAAACTGTGCCAACGCGATCGTGCGGATGTTGGAAAACCATGGGGTGACCCATGCCTTTGGCATACCTGGCGCCAAGATCGATAGCCTGTTTATTGCCCTGAAGCATTCCAAGATCAAGCTGGTGCTATGCCGGCACGAACAAAATGCTGCATTCATGGCGGCGGCGTTCGGGCGCCTGACGGGCAAGGTGGGCGTGTGTATTGCGACATCAGGACCTGGGGTGACCAACCTGGTGACTGGACTGGCGACGGCCACTAGTGAGGGCGATCCTGTGCTGGCGATCGGTGGCGAAGTGCCCGTGAGTGAACGACTGAAAAAAACCCACCAATCGCTTGACTCGACGAGCCTGATGAAGGCTGCCACAAAATACTCAGCAGAAATCGTGACGCCGGATGAGGTTGGTGAGGCGCTCGGCAACGCCATTCGGATCGCGGAAAGTGGCCGTCACGGTGCCGTGTTTCTTTCTTTGCCCAAGGATGTGGGCCTAGCGGACTATCCTGGTGATCCGGATGCATCATGGGGCAAGGCCTGGTTGCAGGGGCCGGCTGCACAAGCCTGCGTGGATCACGCCGGTATCTTGCTGTCTGCCAGCAAGCGGCCCGTTGCGCTGCTTGGCATGCAGGCGTCTGCGCCTGGCATCAAGGATGCCCTGATTGCCTTTTTCAAGCAAACAGGCATCCCCTACGTTTCCACATTTCAAGGCGCTGGCGCCTGGGTAGAAAAGGCATCCGGTGCGGTCTACGCAGGACGGGTGGGGCTGTTTCGCAACCAGCCGGCTGACCATTTGTTGGACCAAGCCGACTGCGTGCTGACAATTGGCTACGATCCCATCGAATACGATCCCTCCATCTGGAATACCGACGCCAAGCGCCCTTTGATCGGTGTTGATGTGATTCCAGCCGATCAGGACAATGCATTTCAGCCTCATGCCGAGTTGGTGGGAGACATTGGGGCATCCTTGCAAGCCTTGATGCAAAAAGTGAAATCCTCGATCGCGGCAGATCACATGGTGGCTGCCAAGAAAGCCCGAACGGAAGTCCAGCAGACGCTTGCTCCCGCAGCCACGATGAACCAATTCCCTGTTCAGCCTTTGCGCCTGGTGCATGAGCTGCAAAAGCAGATCAATGCCGATACGCATGTCGCGCTGGACGTTGGATCCAACTATATTTGGATGAATCGGTACTGTGCGAGTGATGATGCGCGACAGGTGCTGGTCAGCAATGGCCAGCAGACCTTAGGCGTCGCCATGCCCTGGGCGATCGCCATGAGCTTGATGTATCCGAACAAGAGAATTCTTTCTACTTCAGGCGATGGCGGATTCCTCTTTACGGGAACAGAGCTGGAAACAGCCGTTCGCGTGGGAGCCAAATTTGTTCACGTGATCTTCAACAGCCACTCCTACGATATGGTGGCGTTTCAGGAAAGTGCGCACTATGGTGAAACAGCTGGCGTAGACCTCGATACCTATGATGTGGTCAAGTTTGCCGAGGCCTTTGGCTGCAAGGGTGTTGATATCAAGTCAGCCGATGAGATTGCCGGTGTGCTCGAACAGGCGTTCCAGTCTGATGTCCCCGTGCTGATCAACGTACCGGTCGACTACAGCCAGAACGCAAAGTTGATGCAAAACGTGATCCAAACCTACCTGAACTGAAGATCATGGCCACCATTGCATCAGCACAAGCTAAAGCTCAAACAAAAAAAACGGTTCCTTGCAGCCACCCGGTTTGTCTCAACCTGTCTGAAAGCCTGTTTGCCAGTATCCAGGCTCGATGTGCAAGAACCGGCGAGACGCTGGACCATGTCATACAGCAGTCTCTAGCGGAGAGCCTTGGCATCGAGCACCACACGATGTATCAGGTCTCTACAGCCAATGCCCTTGTGCAGGGAGTTTATCAAGGCTGCGTGACCGTGGGCCACATCAAGCAGCACGGAGATTTTGGTCTAGGTACCTATGATGCCCTCGATGGTGAGGGCTTGATGCTCGATGGCCGTATCTGGCAGGCGAAGTCAGATGGCACCGTCGTTGAGCCGCCGGACTCAACGACCGCACCTTTTTGGGTGTGCACGCAGTTTGTGGCGGATCGCTCGGAAACTTTGGCATTTGTCACAAGCTGGGATGACCTCAACACACAGCTAGATGGCCTGCGTCAGTCACAAAATCTCTTCGTGGCATTTCGAATCGAAGGATGTTTCGACGAGATTCATTACCGCGTGGCTTGCCAGTCCTCCCCTGGAACCAACCTGGTGGAGGCCACGAGCCATCAGGCGGAATTCACATTCCAGGATTGCCAGGGCACCTTGATGGGGTTCTGGTCACCTTCCTATTCCCGCACCTTCAACATCCCTGGCTATCACTTGCACTTGCTTTCCGCAGATCACCAGCATGGTGGCCACGTGCTGGGCATCCGGGCAAAGAACCTCAAGGTTCAGGTCATGAACGTGGAAAACGTGGTGATGGCCTTGCCGGAATCGCCTGAGTTTCTCAAGGCCGACTTGTCTGGCGATCCGAGCAAGGACTTGAGCAAGGCAGAGGGTGCCAAGGCTTAGTCCTGTTCAATAAAAAAGCCTGGCGCAGCGCCAGGCTCGACCGAAGATGTGAGAGCGAGTCAGGTGACAGGCTCGCTCCTCTTTTCCAGCAAATTACTTGCCCTTTGCAAACTCGGCAGACTGCTGCTTGACCACCTTGTTGACCTCATCAGTGTAAGCGGCGATCCAGTCAGACTGGGGCACCCACTTCTGGCCATCCCACATATCGATGCGGGTGCGGCCACCACCGCCGTGATCCTTTGCCGTCACGGTGACGGGAGCGATCAGACCTTGGGCGTCAAAGTCTTTCATGCTTTCCATGCCCTTCTTGATTTTCTCGGGTGTCAGCGGCATGCCGGATTGCTTGATGGCCAATCTGGTTCCTTCGAATGCGGTTGCATACATGGCCAGACCGGTATTGTAGTAGATGTCGTCCAGGTTTTTGCGGTCGCCATTGCCTTTGCCTTTATCGTAAAGCTCAGCAATGATGGCCTTTTTCAGTGGATGGTCGCTGCCGCCAATCACGTTGGTGCCACGCTTGATGCCCTTGGCCTCCTGGGGGCCGATGTTGGCGATGTCCACTTCGTTGAGCCAATTCACTGAAATCAGCTTGTCCATCGGGATGCCGTTGCGCTTCATTTCCTTGGCGGCTACGACGTGCATGGCTGCGAGGTTCCAGGTGATGATCCAGTCAGGATTGAAGCGTCGGATCTGCGTCCAGACAGCAGCCTGGTCACGTCCGGGCATCGGGTTGGGAAACAGCTGCAGGTCAAAGCCTTCTTTCTCTGCCAGCGTCTTGAGAATGGGGATGGGTTCCTGGCCAAACGCATAGTCAGGGTAGATGAACGCAACCTTGACGCCCTTCATGTTGCCCTTTTGCTGGTTCTTGATGTACTGCACATTGTTGGCCATTTGTCCCCAGTAGGTCGGCCCGATGGGAAACACCCACTGAAAGACTTCGCCATCGATTGCATCACCACGACCCACGAAGGACTGCAGCAGAATGTTCTTGTCCTCCATCACGCGGGGAAGAATGGCGCGTGAAACTGGCGTAGACAGCGTGTCAAAAATCATCACACCCTCACGCTTGAGTTTCTCATAGCACTCAATGCCACGCTGAGGCATGTTGCCGGTGTCTTGAACAACGATCTCAATTTTTTGGCCTTCCAGTCCGCCTTTGAGGTTGAGCAGGTCGGCATAGTCTTTGGCAGCCTGAATCACCTGGGGCGAAATG
>Ga0255184_1000465_pt1 | contig 12967 bp, 12 predicted proteins | sample Miss_Cont_RepA_0_FD_189954 | JGI IMG/M metagenome (GOLD analysis project Ga0255184, IMG submission 189954) | Freshwater microbial communities from Mississippi River, Louisiana, United States - Miss_Cont_RepA_0h | ecosystem: Environmental > Aquatic > Freshwater > River | place: USA: Louisiana...
ATGTTTTGCAAGCTTTTCGTGATAGCGCACCATTTTCTAGGTTTTATCAAGCAAGTTCGTCCGAACAATTTGGAAATGCTGTCGAAGATGATGGCACTCAAGACGAAAATACGCCTTTCATACCAGAAAGTCCTTATGCAGTAGCAAAAGTAGCTGCTCACAACTTCGTAAACTGCTATCGCAACTCATATAACCTACATGCAAGCTGCGGAATTTTGTTTAATCATGAAAGTCCACGCAGAGGACACAATTTTGTCACTAGAAAAATCAGTTTGTGGGCAGCAAAGTTCATGTATTGCTATGAAAGAGGTCTTTCATTACCAAGAATCACTCTTGGAAATCTAAAAGCACGAAGAGATTGGGGTCATGCAGCTGATTATGTTAAGGCAATGAAACTAATTGTCGATCAAGAGAAGCCAGATGACTATGTTGTTGCTACAGGATCTACTCATTCAGTAGAAGAATTCCTTGAAGAAGCATGTATTGTTGCAGGAATTGATAATTATCAACAACATGTTGATATAGATCAGTCTTTGTTTAGACCTTCTGAAGTAAAACACCTTAGAGGAAATCCAACAAAGATTATGGAAGTTACTGGTTGGACTCCCACCGTCACTTTTAGTGAGTTAGTCAAAGACATGGTTCTTTCTGACTATAAACTTTATGAACAACAAAAAATATAAGGTAATAAAAGACACTAGAGAACAACTTGGGTGGGAATTCAATCCAAGTCCTTCATGTGAAGGAATGACTATCGCCACATTAAAAACTGGCGATTACTCATTAGAAGGTTTTGAAGATAAATTTGTGATAGAGAGGAAGGGAGATCTTAGTGAATTCTCTATGAACATCACACAAAAAAGATTTCATAGCGAATTAGAAAGACTTGAGAGCTTTGAGCTTCCATTTGTTATTTTAGAATTTACGATGGAAGACATTTACAAGTTTCCTCAATCTACTCAAATCCCCCCAAGCAAATACAAGTTTATAAAAATAACTCCGCAGTTTATTGTAAAAGCACTTTTAGATATAGAAGTACAATTTAAGACAAAGATTATTCTTGCAGGAAAATTTGGGCGAGAAGTAGCTTCGAGTTTATTTAAGAGAGTATGTGAACATTATGGACAAACTTAAAAAAGTTTTAGATAAAGCTTGGATGCTCTCTGAAAAAGAAATAGTTGGCATCAGACCTGGTGCTGACATTTCTCAGATTGAATCTCTTTTAGACTTGCCCATAGATGCAATTCATCCATTTAAAGTAATGACTCATGCAGACAAAGAAAATCCGCATGTACATTTATTAAAAATAATGAGAAATCCAGATTACTTTCCATTTACATGCAAATTGTTATTCGACATAGAAATAATGCCTTTTCAGCATTTAATTTTAAAAGAACTTTGGAATCGCCCATTCCCCATGCTTATTGCTGGTCGTGGTAGCGGTAAGTCTTTTATTCTTGGCTTGTACGCTATGTTAAGGCTTTTATTTACACAGGGTTGTAAAATAGCAATAGTTGGTGCTGCATTTAGACAGGCAAAAGTTATTTTTGAATATATGGAAAATCTTTGGGTTAGCGGTAATATTTATAGAGATTTGTGCGGATCTGGTCGTGGCAAAAATAATCGTGAACAAGGGCCAAGCAGATCTGTAGATAGATTTGACATGATTGTTGGCGATAGTGTTGGATTTGCACTTCCTCTCGGTAATGGCGACAAGATTCGTGGTCAAAGAGCAAACTATACAATTGCTGACGAATTTGCTTCTATCAAAGAAGAAATTTACCAAAATGTTGTGAGAGGCTTCTCTTCGGTGGCAGCTTCTCCTGCTCAATCAGTTAAAGATCAAGCAAGAATCAGGTTAATGAAACAATTAGGATTATGGTCAGAAGATAATGAAAAAGAAGAAAGTCGCACACTTAGAGCAAACCAAAACATAATCTCAGGAACAGCTTACTATTCCTTTAACCATTTCTATAAGAATTGGAACTCTTATCGAACTATCATCAATAGTCGTGGCGATACAAAAAAGCTCGAAGAGTTTTTCCAAGGACCAATACCAGCTGGCTTTAACTGGCGTGATTACTCAATAGTAAGAATACCAGTAGAGTTACTACCAATAGGATTCATGGATCAGAAGCAGATATCTTCAGCGAAAGCGACAAGCACCAAGGCGAATTATATGATTGAATATGGTGCAACATTTGCAACCGATTCCGAAGGATTTTTCAAGCGTAGCTTAATAGAGTCTTGCGTTGTTGGAAAAGCTGGAACTTCCTTAGCAGATATTAATTTTTCAGCCTCTTTAGTGGGCGAGATAGGCATTGAGCATGTGATGGCTGTTGATCCGGCATCTGAAAGAGATAACTTTTCTGTTATTATTTTGGCTTTACATCAAAATATGAGAAGGATTGTCTATTGCTGGACAACTAATAGGGCAGCGCATAGGGAAAGATTAAAGCGAGGAATCACAAAAGAACAGAACTTTTACTCTTATTGCGCCAGAAAAATAAGGGATTTAGCTAAGTTATTTCCATGTAGAGAGATTGCCATTGATAGTCAAGGTGGTGGTATTTCGGTAGAAGAAGCCCTACATGACGAGTCAAAGCTCTTGCCAAATGAGGTTCCGTTCTGGAGAACTATAGATCCAGATATCAAAAAAAGAAAAGATTCTGATGATAAAGCTGGCCAACATATATTAAATATGGTTAATTTTGCAGATGGAAAGTGGGTCGTAGAAGCAAATCACGGTCTTAGAAAAGATATGGAAGATAAAGTATTGCTATTCCCATTTTTTGATAGCGTATCTATAGGATTAGCTTTTGAAGATGATAGAGATAAAGGGCGTATTGTTTACGATACATCTAGTGGCAAAGATATACAGTTATATGACACTTTAGAAGATTGTGTTATGGAAATAGAAGAGTTAAAAGATGAATTAGCCAGCATAGTTCATACATTAACATCTGGTGGTAGAGATAGATGGGATACTCCAGACTTTAAAGATCAGATAAGAGGAAGCAGAACAAGAAAAGATAGATATTCATCTTTGCTTATGGCTAATATGACAGCTAGACAAATACAAAGAACTATAGTCCAAGACAATTATGTTTCTGTTGGTGGATTTTCTAATTCTTTATCTGGCAAAAATACAGGCAAACCTTTATATATAGCCCCAGAATGGTTTAACCAAGGATTGAAAAAGAGCGGAAATTATGGCGAAGCTATAAGAAGAGATTCGGTGTAATTCAATTATGATCTAATTACAATTTAATAAGCAGGATAAACATGAGCGATAAAAAAGACTTATTCGTTACTTGGGAAGAAAATAACTTAGAATCTAAAGAAAAAGCCATTGCTAAGAGCAATAATAATGGCCAAGCAGTTAAGAAGACTGTTGGTACAAGTAGTTATAAAAACATTGAATCTCCAAACATTTCTGTTCGTGAAGGCTTTGATCGTAGGGATTACGACTTTTTTAGGCCAAATGAACAAATACCAGTCCGTGATAAAGAAATAATGACGGCCTGTATGCAAGCTTATGAAAGAATAGGCATTGTTCGCAATACTGTAGATATGATGAGCGAATTTGCTTGCCAAGGAATTGACTTGGTTCACCCAAACCAAAAAATAGAAAAGTTTTATAAAGAGTGGTTCAAGAAAATTAGAGGTAAAGAAAGAACTGAAAGAATACTAAATCTTTTATATCGTGCAGGAAATGTAATTATTAAAAGAGCAAACGCCATATTAAAACCAGAAGAAATAGACATTATCCAAAAGGGTATGGCAGCTGAAACAAAAAAGAATTTTATTAAAAAACCAAAACAGTCACAAGTTCCTTGGGAATATACTATATATAATCCAACAACAATAGAGGTTTATGGCGAAGAAGTAGCTCCATTTATTGGCCCAAAAGCTTTTAGATTTGGCGTTAGATTAACAGAAAGTTTTTCTAGAAAAATAAAAAATCCAAAATCCGATATAGAAAAAGAAATTGTAAAATCATTACCTAGTGAAATGGATGATTATGCAGTTCGTGGCGGATTTTTAATTCCGTTAGATGTAAATAAAACTGTAGCTTTATACTACAAGCGTGATGATTGGCAAGTATGGGCAAAGCCGATGTTATATGCTTTGCTAAAAGATTTGCAAATGTTGGAAAAAATGAAATTAGCTGATTTAGCAGCTTTAGATGGAGCTATTAGCCATATCAGACTTTGGAAGCTTGGATCGCTTGAACATCGTATTTTGCCAACCGAAGAAGCAATTAATCGTCTTGCTGACATGCTATTAAATAATGTCGGTGGCGGAAGCATGGATCTTATTTGGGGTCCAGAAATTGATGTTGTTGAAACTAAAACTGATTTAGTTAATTTTTTAGGCGAAGAAAAATATAAGCCTATTTTAAATTCTATTTATGCCGGACTTGGTATTCCGCCATCACTTACTGGTTTGCCAGGAGGATCTGGCTTTTCAAATAATTATATAAGTTTGAGAACTCTTATAGAAAGACTTCAATATGGCCGTGATGTAGTTGCTGAATTTTGGGAAAAAGAAGTAAAGCTTGTTCAAATGGCTATGGGATTTAAAGCACCAGCCCAAATAGTATTTGACCATCAAACTTTATCAGATGAAGCAGCAGAAAAGAGATTGTTGATTGAACTTGCCGATAGAGATCTTATTAGTGAGGAAGCGGTTCAAGAAAGATTTAATCTTATACCAGAAATTGAAAGTGTTCGACTTAGAAGAGAAAGAGATTATAGAAAACAAGATATGCTACCTCCAAAGGCATCTCCTTTCCATAGTCCGCAGCATAAAGAAGCTGTTGAAAAAATATTTACACAACTTGGAATTTTGCCACCAGAATATTTTGGCATAAAAGCTCCGGCATCTTCTATAGCTCCGGCGCAAAATCCAACTAATCAAAATGATGAGCAACCAAAAGGTGAATCTGGACAGGGAAGACCTCTCGGAAAAACTGATAGCTTGCCAAGAAAAAGAAAAGTGATTAAGCCAGCTATGGCATCTGATTTTATAGATAGGCTTAATTGGGCAGAGCAAACACAAAAGACTATAGCAGAAATAGTCCAGCCAGCTTATTTAAAGAGTATAAACAAGAAAACACTAAGAGATCTTTCTGTTGCACAAATAAATGAGTTTGAACATATTAAGTTTGCTCTATTATGCAAAACAGAACCAGATCAAAAAATTAGTAAGACTTTTATTTTTAATTCATTAAAAGAGAAACTTGAAATACCTACTGATGTAGAAGACTTCTTTAAAACTTGTATGGCTAAGTATTTAGAAAAAACTGGCAATTTACCAACATCAGAAATAACTAGAAAAATACAGGCTTCTGTATATGCGATGCACACAATCGGATTACAAAAAACCGATAATATTGATAACTCTTCATCGCAGATATCATGAACTAATAGATAATGTTCAGCATATTTATAGATGTAGAGTTTTCTTTAAACACCATCCTATTATTTATGTTTTATGGGCAGACCCAGAGATTTCCAAAAAATGGATTTTAGATGAATTACAAAAAAATAATTTAATACATAAAGTTATTTATAGAAATACAGTAGACAAAACAGGAAGTACAAGTTTTTATGAAAGTATTAATTTTAGAAAAGCGTTACCAATTATTTTTGATGAAAACGGAAATGACTGTTTTGTAATTGTTCATGCCACAGACACTAAAGTAAGTCCTATGGCTTATAATATTTTTGAAAAACAAATTAACCAAGGTTTTGATGCTTCTGTTTTTAAGTGGAATTCAGAAATGTTAAACGCATGGAAAACTGCTGTTTTTGCAGTTACATCTAATCAAGATGTTTGGCCACCATTAATAAATAATAATAACCCAGATGTTTTAGAAGCTGCTTGGCCAAAAAGTTTGAATTATAATAATTTAAAAAAAGTGAAAGTTAATGGATTTTTTGATAATTTTTATTTTGATTCAAAAAATACATCTGAGTTTTTAGCTCAGTTTGCAGACAAACCTCAAATTCAAATAGATACAATTTCTTTGTGCATAAGCGGTTATGTTCCATTGTATAAAAGAATACTCAATTGGTTTGGTGTATTTCTTAAAAAGAGGTGACACTATGATTGAACCATTCAAGACAGAAATTGAAGACGGTGTTTCCGAATTTGTAAAAGCTAGTAATTCCATAGCTTTTGATATGGTAGCTTCGGAATCATCTGTTGATGAACAGCTATTTATTAATAACAAGTTTAATAAAACAATAGCTGAAATAGCAAAAGCAGAAAATAAAAACCAAGAAGACTTATTTTATTTAAAGTCTATTTTGGTAAGTACAGGCTGGAATAAGAACGATGATGTTTTTGATGCAGAGGAAATGTGGAAAGCTAGAAGTACGCCAGAAGATAAACCATTTAATCTTGAACACAATCAAGACATTATCATTGGTCACATTACTGGTTGTTATCCAGTTGATGAAAATGGTTCGCCTATAACTTCTGATACTCCTCCAGAAAATTACAATATTGTTACATCTGCTGTAATTTATAAAGAATGGGAAAATCAAGAAAAGAAATTGCAGATTAATGATATAATTACGCAAATCCCTAATGGCACTTGGTTTGTGTCGATGGAAGCTTTGTTTAGCAACTTTGATTATGCTATGACTGATGGTAAAAAAACCAGAATTATAGCAAGAAATGAGGCTACCTCATTTTTAACAAAGTATTTAAGATCATATGGCGGAACTGGTGTTTACGGAAATCAAAAGATAGGCCGTGTTTTAAGAAATATAATATTTTCTGGAAAGGGCTTAGTTCGTAAACCAGCCAACCCAGATAGCGTTATACTACAAACCGAAGCAAAAATAGTTGATTTGGGGTATGAAAGTCTTGAGACTCCAGAAGTTAAGGAGAATTTTTCAATGTCTGAACAGATTGTCGAAAAGACCGAGGCAGCTGAAATGGAAAAGAAGGTTGAAGTCGCTGTTGAAAATACAGCCAAACTAGAGACTGAACTTTCTGAAGCTGTTGCCAAGGCAAATCTTATGCAGCAGGAGCTTACCAAAGCTACTGAAGAATTGCAGAAGATGAAAGAAGAGAAGAAAAAGAGTGATCGCATTGCTCTTGTTTCTGAAAAGCTTGGCATGTCCAAGGCAGAAGCAGAAGGCATTGTGTCATTCATGAACAACCTTGAAGATGAGTCATTTGCTGGCGTTATTGCCAAACAGAGTGATTATCTTTCTATGAAAATGGCTGAATATGAAGCTGCTGCTAAAAAGCTGAATGAAGAACTCATGATGCTTAAGAAAACAGCTGAAATGATGCCAAATCCAGAAATGGAAAAAGAAGAGACTTGCTCTTGTCCTAGAACTGTAATGGCAGAAGAGGACAATGCAGAAGTAGTCGCAACTGAAGAAGTTTTAGATAACGCAGAAGTTAAGGAAGAAGCTGCTTTGAATGTTCCTGCAAATGATGCAGATCCAATTCAGACAGTCGCTTCTCAAATCGCTGCCTATCTTGGTGTTGAAACTGAAAACCTTGGCAAGAACGAAGAATAAGGAGAAACATTCTCATGGCTCTTAAACCAGATCGCAACATTGTTGTTACCGATATTAGCAATCTTTGCAATATCGAAATTGAAAAGGGCGAAGTATTGGTATTCGGCGTTTCCGGTTCCGGTGCTTTGGCTGATGATGTAGCTACCGTAACTAGGGCATCTAATCCTTCCGGCCTTGTTCCAGCTGGTCTTTGCTTGGCAGATGTAGTGTCCATCGACATTACTCGTCAGCATCGCAACTGGCACAAAGATGAACAGTTGGTTGGCGAAAAAGTTCCTCTTCTTACGAAGGGATGGGTTGTTACTGATAAGATCGCTTCTGGGGTTTCTCCAGCAGCTGGCGAATCCGCTTATTTGGCAGCTAATGGTTTGCTAACCGATACTCAGACCTCTGGAACTCCAAAGGTCGGTCAATTCCTTGGTGGAGTTGATTCTGATGGGTATGCAAAAGTATTCATTGACCTTCCAATCGTATAATAAAGAGGAGAAACTAATACCATGAAGACCCCAACTCCAGAAATGGTTAAACTTGCTGAACAGGCTGGTAGCAACAATTATGAAGTTGCTGTAGCTGCTCAGAAGGAACTTGCCAAGGCTCTTACCCTTCCTTTGCGCCAAGGCGTTTTGAAGGGCGATATTCTTGGAAACATCTTTGAACAGGTTGTTTTCCAGCCAGGTACTGCTGTTGAATTCCCTCTCGATTTCCTGTCTCCAGGTTCTGAGAAGGACTTCATCGCTTACACCATTCCTTCCCAAGGTCGTATTCCAGAACGCCATGTTGAAGGCGATTATCTGACTGTACAGACCTATGAAGTTGGTGCTTCCATCGACTTCTCCCTTAAGTATCTTCGTGATGCTCGTTGGGATATTGTTGGTCGTGCAATGCAGACCCTTGAAGCTTCTTTTACCCGCAAGAACAATAATGATGGTTGGCATGTAATCATCGCTGCTGGTAAAGGTAGGAACCTTCTTGTGACTGACAGCGTTGCTACCGCTGGTTACTTCAGCAAGAGGCTTATTGCCTTGATGAAGACCGTGATGCGTAGGAATGCTGGTGGTAACAGCACTTCCATTAATCGTGGAAAGCTTACCGATCTGTATGTATCTCCAGAAGCTATGGAAGATATTCGCACTTGGGATATTAACGAAGTTGATGACTTCACCCGCCGAGAAATTTTTGTTTCTCAGGAAGGTGGTTTATCTCAGGTTTTCGGCGTAAATCTTCATGAGATTGATGAACTTGGTGTTGGTCAGGAATACCAGCTTTACTACACCTCTACCTTGTCTGGCTCTCTGTCTGGCAAGAGCGAGTTGGTCGTTGGTCTTGACCTTGAGAAGCGTGACAGCTTCGTTATGCCTGTTCGTCAGGAAATCGAGATCTTTGAAGATCCTACTTTCCATCGTCAGCGTAGGATGGGTATGTACGGTTTTGGTGAACACGGTTTCGCTGTTCTCGATAACCGCCGTGTACTCTTGGGCGGTTTCTAATAAGACCTATATAAAAATAAAAAGGGCAGGGCGAAAGCTCTGCCTTTTTTTATTGCATTCCCGATTTCTTCCTATAATATATTTTTAGGAGGAAAACATGGCAGTATGTAATGCTAGATCAACAGAATTTAGAGTTGGAACAAAACCCTTAACAAATTTAGTTTGCTTTCAAAATAAATTATTTCCAAGCAATGTAAATTATACAGATTTTGTCGGAAAAGTTGTATCTCTTGAAAAAGAAAATAGAAATTCATATTTTTATAGTTTTTTAGAGCAAGCATCTTTGCTAGATTCTTACGAATACTTTATTTTTGTAGAAAATTCTCAAAAGCTATCTCCGCATGTTTATAACAATTTATCAACTTGGAAACCGTTGCTTAGATATCAAGTTGATTTGGCTGTTTTAAAAATATGTAATGGTCCAATGCCAGAAAGTAAATCATCAGAATACTCAACTACTTCATATATAGAAGAAACTACGACCGGCCCATTTTTAATCTCTTCAAGGCATTTAAAAAAGTTTATTAAAAAAGTACATGATAGAAATTCAATAATTCAAACATTAAATCAATTTTTAAAATTTTGTAATACTGTTTGTTTTTGGCCGAAAGTTAATTTAGCAACAGATAATATAAAACTTGAACATCAATTTTTAGAATTTCCAATAGTGTTTCCTGACGGTGTTCCAAATAGAAGTTTTAATAATGACTATATAGATTTAGCCAGTTTGATAGTTAATAATAATATTATATACATTGGTTCTTCCGCAGCAGATTTGTTAATATTAGCACAAGCTGGATGTAAAGTTATTTCTTATAAACCAAAAAATAAAATTGATTTTATAGATAATAAAATTTGGTTACAAAGATTTGGTCTTGAGGATAGAGTTACTTTTGTTGATGATAACTTTATTCCAGACAATGAAAATTATGCGGTTGTATACTCAACTCATCAAGACATAGAAAATTCAATTAAAACAAGATACTTAGCTTATTTCCCTTTTAGCGTGTTTCTTAACAGAAGTATTTCTTTGCAAGAAGCTCAAGTTATGAATATATCATTACAAAACTACACTTCAAATATAAAGGTTAAAGTATGATAAATAATGATGTTGCAATAATAATGTATTATTGGAATCATTATAAAAGAAAATCCTTATTAAATAATTTTTATATATGTCATAATAATCTATCAAAATATAATGCTATAATTATACCGATAGAAATTTCTACAAATGGTAGTTTTGATTTGCCATTTCCAGGAACTATAAAATTTCAAACAGATCAGTTATTATGGCAGAAGGAAAGGGTTATTAATTATGTTTGTCAAAAATTAACGGATGATATAAAATATGTTTCTTTTATTGATGGAGATATTCTTTTTTCAGAAGAAGACTGGATAGAACAAGCAAAACAAAAAATTGATAATAAAGAAAACTTATTTATTCAACCGTTCTCTTCTGTTCATTATTTACCTAGAAATCATACTAAATACAATGGATTTTATACATTTAAACACGATTCTATTTCAAAACAAGTCGTTGTTTCTGGCGGAAAAGATGGTTATAAAAAAACGCTATTTTCAGAAGACTTTGTTTATGGAAATCCAGGTATAGCTTGGATAACCAAAAAAGAAACATTATTAAATAACCCTCTATATGATAAATGCATAGTTGGCGGAGGAGACACAATAAATATAATCAAGTGGTTAGATTTAGAAGAAACAAAAAGTATACCATTTATAAAGTATAAAAAATTTAAAAACAACTTTATTGACGATTTATTAACTTTGCCCAAAAACAATATTGATATTGATTATATAGATCAGCCGGTTTTTCATCTTAATCATGGAAATAAAATAGATAGACAATATGCATCTAGATTTGATTTATTAGATAATAATGATTTTTCATTGCAAAAAGATCTTGCTATAGAACAGGGTATATATAGATATGTCGGAAATAGTAATTTACTAAAAGATATTAATAAATTTTTTAATGATAGAAATGAGGATTTAGAATGAACGATTGTTATATAGTTTTAGGAACATATAGATCTGGAACTAGCGTTATATCAAAAATAATTAGTTCTTTGGGCATAAGTATGTCTGAAAAAAGTCCACAATCTGATAATGCATTGTGGTATCCAACTGGTAGTTTTAATGATAAATTTTCAAATTATATTTCATTAAATACATCTACATATTGGAAATTAAAAAAAGAAAGCTGCGTTTTTAATAAAATGGGAATAAGATCTTTTGATCTTTTAAGAAAAGGTGTTTTTGCAAAATTAATTAATGATTGTGATTTAAACATTGGTTTAATATGGTCTATGAGAAATATAGAAAAATCTTATCAAGAATATGTTTCTTTACTTGGTAGACAAGCTAATCCAGATACCATAGAAAAACAGCATGAAATTTGTCAAAATATATTCAATTCTTTTAATGGTAAAAAAATAACTATAAATTATTCAGATTTGATGCAAAATACTAATCAGATTGCAAATCAATTAGCAGATTTTTGTGGTGTATCATATATAGATGGATGCACTACAGGAATAACTCCAAAATACTTGGAATAAACAATGCATTTCAGCAAAAAACCATCGAGAATACAAGATCAAGATGATTTTGTAGGAGTTCCCGCTTCTGGACAAGTAATTAAGTTCGATGGAACTAATTTTGTTCCAGGCGTAATTACTGGTTCACAAGGTTTTCAAGGAAATCAAGGAACGCAGGGTTCACAGGGTTCGCAAGGAAATCAAGGAAATCAAGGGTTTCAAGGCGAACAAGGAATTATAGGTGTTTAAGGTTCTCAGGGTTTTTCATTTGGTTTTTCTGAATCTTTATCAACATTAACAAAAACAATCGGATTAAAAACATTAGTAATTTCTAATATATTATCATTTAGGGCTGGCGTAAGAGTAAGAATAGTTGACATTACTAATAATGATGATTTTTTAGAAGGAAAAGTAACTTCTACAAATCCAGTAACAAATGAAATAACTGTAGATGTTGATTATGTAACAGGAACTGGAAGCGCAAGTATATGGGATGTTAATATAACAGGCGAGCTTGGCTATCAAGGCTATCAAGGTATAAATGCCCCATCAATTAAATATATATATAGCACTTCTATCTCCGGTGTTCCAACACCATCTCAGTTAAGATTCAACAACCTCACTATATCTTCTGCAACAACATTAAGTTTAAGTGCTTATGATATTAATGGAAATGAAGTTCATGAGATATATAGTCTTTTTGACAATTCTACAAATTCTACAAAATCAATATTGTTTATTCAATCAATAACAAATCCTTCAAAGTTTACAGTATTTAAAATAACATCTTCTACTACAGTTAATGGAACATATGGTTCTTTTAATGTTTCTCATGTTCAATCTAGTGCTGGGTTTTCTTTAATCGCAAATGAATTAATTTCTGTATCTTTTGTTTTAGTTGGCGATCAAGGTTTTCAAGGTTCGCAAGGTTTTCAAGGGTTGCAAGGAAATCAAGGGTTTCAAGGTAATCAAGGATTTCAAGGTAGACAGGGTTTTCAAGGAAACCAAGGTAGCCAAGGTTTTCAAGGGAATCAAGGTTCTCAAGGTAGTCAAGGATCTCAAGGATCTCAAGGAAACCAAGGATCTCAAGGAGAACAAGGCAATCAAGGATTTCAAGGTTTTCAAGGTAACCAAGGAATACAAGGCTCACAAGGAATACAAGGTTCACAAGGTTATCAAGGAAATCAAGGATTTCAAGGAAACCAAGGTATTCAAGGTAGTCAAGGACAGACTGGAGCAGGAGTTACCATACAGGGATCTGATACTTGGGAAAATATATTTAATAATGAAACTTCTGGTGCTGTACTTGGTGATATGTGGCTACTTACATCAACAGCACAAGGAACTGCTTCTCAAGCATGTCCAAATC
>Ga0255184_1000482_pt1 | contig 12717 bp, 15 predicted proteins | sample Miss_Cont_RepA_0_FD_189954 | JGI IMG/M metagenome (GOLD analysis project Ga0255184, IMG submission 189954) | Freshwater microbial communities from Mississippi River, Louisiana, United States - Miss_Cont_RepA_0h | ecosystem: Environmental > Aquatic > Freshwater > River | place: USA: Louisiana...
GGGCACGATCCAGCGCGCCATAGCGCACCGTGATGGCAGCCGCGGCACGGCGGCAGGCCTCCTGGCTCTCACCCACCACCAGCGCAATCGGTTGACCGACATAGGACACCACGTCATCGGCCAGGATGGGAAACGAGATATCGACCGCGACAGGCAGGAGGGCATTGATGGCGGGCATGTTATGGTGCCCTAGCTCCATAACAGTCAAGATGCCACGTACGCCCGGCAGGTTACGCGCCTCATCGAGGCCTGCCAATGCGATCTTGGCCACGGCCTGCTCGCTGCGCAGAAATACGCCATGCAGCATGCCCGGGGCGGTGAAGTGGTGCACAAACTGTCCCTGGCCGCGCACCAACGCCGTATCCTCCCGCCTCAAATAGGTGGGGTCCGAGGTGAACGCATGCGCATTAGGAGCATAAGCAGCCGTCATGGGCAAACTGTACGCTCCAGCGGCTGCCCGAGACAAACAAAATATACTGAACCATTCTTCAGGGAATGTGTTGAATCATGTCCATGCGTTCGGCGGCATCCAACCTCTCGTTTCGTCAGCTCCGCGCCTTTGTAGCGGTGGCGGACGAGACCAGCATGACGCGCGCGGCGACTAAGCTGAGCCTGACCCCATCGGCGCTCTCCATGCTGATCCGCTCGATGGAGGAGGACCTGGGGGTGCGGCTGTTTGAACGCACCACTCGCAAGCTCATCCTCACGGAGGCAGGTGAGCGCTTGCTACCAGTGGTGAGGGACGTGTTTCAACGCCTGGACGAGGGGATTCAGTCAGTCCTGCGCAGCCAGCAGGTTCGCGAAAGCACCCTGACGCTCGCCACTTCGCCGCTCATGGCAGCGTCCTACGTGCCCAAGGTCATGGCCGGGTTTCGCCAGTTGCAGCCCGCGGTCAAGATTCGCCTCATCGATGCCCCCGTCGAGTCGCTGCCCAACCTGGTGCGCCAGGGCGAGGTGGATCTGGCCATCTGCACCGCCAACGAGGACTCGGTTGACCTGCACGCCGAGCTGCTCTACGTGGATCGGCTGATGCTGGTCTGCCACCCGGACCATCCGATGGCGCAGCGATCTGAGGTGCGCTGGCAAGACCTCGTGAACGAGCCACTTATCCTCATGCATCGCGGCAGTGGGCTGAGGACACTTGCAGACCGGGCCTTTGCCAAGTGGACCAAGACCCTCACCCCTGCCCATGAGGTCTCGCACGTCACCACGGCGCTTAGCCTGGTCGAGGCAGGCGAGGGCGTCTCTGTCCTGCCGTCCTACGCGATCGCCCGCGCACAGCCCACTCTGCACAACCCCAACTTGCTTACCATCCCCATCATCTCCCCCGTGGTCAAGCGGCAGATCGTCGCACTCGCTCGCAGCCCCGAGGCCATCTCCCGCACCGCCGAGGCGTTCATCCAGTACTTCCAGAAAGAACACGCCCCGAGCTGACCCAACAACGGCAAACCACTTTAACCCCCAAGTCTGCTAGAATAGCGGGCTATTCATCGAAACCAGCCCGTTTTACTGAGGGTTGCGTATCAGGACAGGTGGCCGAGTGGTTGAAGGCGCACGCCTGGAAAGCGTGTATACGTCAAAAGCGTATCGGGGGTTCGAATCCCCCTCTGTCCGCCAGTACCCTATTTTAAGCGCTGGCTCTACCCAATTAAGAGGGGATGGGCATTCACCAAACACGGTTAATTACGCCGTTCCAACCGCAATGAGCCAAGACTCTGATGCGGTAATTTTCAAAATTCCGAAACCCATAAGCCCGTCTGGAAATCATTTCCATTTTATTGTGGAAACCCTCCGTGATGCTGTTCGTCTTTGAGAAGCGCCACATCCGGACGATTGGCTCAATCCAGGACAGCAGTGTGTCACCCAGTGCCTTGGCTGGGCTTCGAACGAGTTGCTGAATCAATTCCAATAATCGAGGAATGAATCGTTGCGCTCGCTTGGCATTGAGCGTCTTGAGCGACATCAATCGGTTCAGTCGATGCCTGGCATAGTAGAGCGCTTTCAGGACGGGGTACTGCTCCAGATAATCGGTGAGTCGGATCTTTTGTGCCTCGCTCAGATTCCATTGGTGCCGTCGCATCAGGCTGAGCAAGCCACGGTTCTTTCTGCCGACCGGATCCTGCAGCTGCCAGAGCTTGAGGAAGTGCTGATTGATGAGCCTCACGACATGGAAGCGATCAGCCACAATCTTGGCGTTGGGGAAGTACTTCCTCACGATCTGCCGGTAGGTCTCGGATAGATCCATAACCACCACCTGAACCTGCTCACGCCCTGGCAAGCGGCTTAAATACTGTCTCAAACTGGCTTCAGAGCGCCCCAACACCACGTCAAACACCTTGTGGTTCTTCAGGTCCACCAGGGTGGTCGCATAGCCTTTTTTACGGGTGAAGAAGTGCTCATCAATGCCCAGTACCTTGGGACACGTCCTGCCTGACAGCTCAGACAGTCGTTGCTTGAGGTGGTGCTGGTACCAGCGCTCCACAGTCGCGCTGCTGACCCTGTGGGTCATGGAGAGCTTGCGCTGGGTGACACCCCCATCATGCGCCTCAAAGACCTCCAACCGGTAAGACTCTGTCGCACGCAACCTTGGCCGGATGCCAGAGAAGCGGTGTCGAAAGTAGCGGTGACAGGCCTTGCAGTGATACTTGGGCACACTCAGGTGCAGCACCATGATCTGATTGGCCTGGCGAGTGTGTTGTCCATGAAGCTTATGTCAGTTTCTAATCAGAAAGAGATATCTGTTTTGAACTAGCTGGATGAATGGAATTACAAGCTAGCACGTAAGGTTGCAGCTGTTGCCCGCAGTTCTGGCAAGAATTTTGCAACAGCTTGCTTTTCGGTGATCTGACCCGCTGGCAAACTGACGTTAATCGCGGCTAATGACTTTCCATCAATGTCTTTTAGCGTGACGGCAAGTCCGCAAATGGACTCGTCCAGCTCTCGGTCAACCCATGCATAGCCTTGCTTACGGACCTTTTCAAGATTTGCGCGCAGTAATCCAGGATCCGTCACCGTTCGACCAGTCATTCGTCGAAGTGGGGCTGTCTCAAAAAATTGATTAACAGCAGCTTCCCCAGATTCGGCCAGCAACGCTCTGCCCATCGAGACGAGATTGGCTGGCAGACGACTGCCCAGCGTAGGGCTGGAACGCAGAATTCGATAGGTTGGGACACGTACAACGTAGACAATCTCATTACCATCCAAAATCGACATGGCACAGGACTGTCCAATTTTCTGCGACAGTTCCTCCAGCTCCAGCTGAGCCTGACGCCAAAAAGGCAATGAATATAAATACGACAGCCCCAAGTTCAAGACCTTGGGAGTTAGGGCATAGACTCGACCATCGGTGCTGGTGTAGCCGAGTTCCGTGAGGGTAAGCGCAAAGCGTTTGACAACTGAGCGGCTCAGTCCAGTCTCCTCGCTAAGGTTTGCGATGGTCAGGCTAGGCTTTCGTTTTCCCAGTGCCTCAATCACCTGGAGTCCTCTGGCAAATGTCCGAATGAAGGTTTCGCTGTCGTTCTGTTTTGAGGTCTGTTTACTTTCCATTATTCATATCCAAAACGGTTGTTCTTTTGCCATGGCCACGAATAAACACCTCAAACGTGAGCAAGCGAACTTTAAACAAGCCTGTTAAGACGTTGACAGGCAATTCATATTACCGATAGAATGATCGCCAAACGGTTAATTGTAACCGCTAGGCGGTTACTTTGTCGAGCTTTTTATCCACTTGTTGTCGGAGAATGCCTTGAATTACAAGTACGACACTGATTTCTGGGCGGGAAATACGGCCAGAAAAATTTGGGATGACATCATCCCGGGTGAGCCCCGCAAGACCATTCCGTACACCCTGACCAAAGAGGCCATCTACAAACTTTGCAAGTCCACTGGTGACATGAATCCGCTCTATGTGGATGAGGATTACGCCAAAACGACACGCTGGGGAGGCATCATCGCTCCGCCCAACATACACGTTCTGCTCATGTTTTCATGCACGCCCAATGATGACTGGATGCGCAGTCCAGGCACGATCAATGCCAGCCAGTCATGGAGTTACAACATTCCAGCCAGGCCAGGTGATGTCATCACGCTGAACGCTCGGGCCCTCGACAAATTCATCAAAGGTGACCGACTTTTCGCTATCCACGACAACGTCTTCTTCAATCAAGACAGCGAAGTGATTTGTTCCGGCCGAGGCTGGACGATTCGGCCAGTGTAAGGAGAAGGGATCTTGGAAAACACATTCAACATAAAAGAAGGTCTGGTTATCCAGGGAACGTCGTTTCACCCCTCCAGGGAGACGATCTGGGAGTTTTGTGAAGCCTCACTGGATTACAACCCACTTCACTGGGACGATGACTACATGAAAACCGATTTTGGCAAGACCAACTTCGGGGGGATCATCATGCATGGCATGACAAATTTCAGTCTGATCACCAAAATGATGACAGACTGGTGTCTTCCACTTGGTGGAATCCATCGTCGGCTTGAAACACGCTGGAAGAGCCCGGTCAAACCAGGCGACACCATTACCCCAAGCGGGATTGTCAAGAAAGTTAAAAAAACAGAGAAGGCGAATTGGGTTGTTGTTTCGATTTTGGTGACAAATCAGGAAAGCAAAACCGTGGCAGAGGGCGAGGCCATGGTGGAGTTCCAGGACTGAATGAAGCACTGATGCACAAAATGAAAACAATTGATGTGGTGTCATTAAGGAGACAAATATGAAAAACATGATCCGTTCGTTAATTGGTATTGTCGCAACGCTTGCTAGTGCAGTGTCGCTAGCTACCACTTTTCCCGATCGAGCCGTCACCATCATTGTCCCGTTTCCTGCAGGCGGGACAACGGACATACTGGCCCGTCATCTGGCCCAGGCCTTGGCAGATGAATGGAAGCAGACAGTCGTTGTTGAAAATAAAGGGGGAGCAAGCGGAACCATCGGATCGGCTCAGGTTGCCAAAAGCAAACCTGACGGTTACACCCTGCTGCTGACAGCCACACACCACATCATCAATCCATCCTTGCTAAAGGATGTCATTCCTTACGACACCAAAAAGGCCTTCACATCCCTTGCCATGATCGCGACAGTTCCAAACGTGCTGGTCGTCAACAAAAACTTTCCGCCCAAATCAGTCCAGGAGTTGATTGCACTCGCACGTACGAATCCTGGACAAATCAATTTTGGTTCAGCAGGTATTGGGGGAGCCAACCACTTGTCTGGTGAGTTGTTCGCCTATATGACCAACACTAAATTGACCCACGTACCCTACCGTGGTGCTGCACCATCACTCAATGATTTGTTGGCGGGACAGATTCCAATGATGTTCGATTCGGTGCCTGGCGTGATCTCCCACATCCAGTCCGGCAATCTTCGTGCATTGGGCGTGACCTCCACCGAGCGCGTGCCTCAGTTGCCAGATGTGCCAACCATCTCCGAGGCTGGGGTCAAGGGATTTGAGGCGATCGCCATGTTTGGTCTGTATGGTCCCAAAGACATGCCTGCTACTGTGGTGAATACGATTTCCCAAAGTGTCATCAAAGCCTTGGCATCGCCGACACTGCGTGAAAAGTTCGAGGCTCTTGGTGCCACCCCCGGAAAAATGAATCAGAAAGACTTTGCAATTTATGTTGACGTTGAGATCGACAAATGGGGAAAGGTCATTGATGCAGCAGGCATCAAACTGCCCAAATAAGTCCGCTAGCCGCTAAAGCTTGAAAAGTCTTGATCACAAACAACAGGGGCTGATGTGTCGAAACTTAAAGATGAAGGATTGCCAGCGTCCAGCGACAATAAGGCACTTTCCAACATCAGGGTGCTGGATCTCTCCCGGATTTTGGCCGGTCCTTGGTGCACTCAGAACCTTGCGGATCTGGGGGCCGAAGTGATCAAGATTGAGCGTCCGGATGTTGGGGATGACACTCGACAATGGGGCCCGCCATGGCTACCCGGTGTGGATGAACACCAATCATCCGATTCATCGTATTACTCAGCAGCCAACAGAGGAAAGAAGTCCGTCACCGTGGATATCACGACAGTTTCGGGACAAAACCTTGTTCGTGCACTTGCGCGCTCAAGCGATGTATTCATTGAAAACTTCAAGGTGGGCAATCTTAAAAAATACGGTCTGGACTACGAGTCTATCAAGAAAGAGAATCCTGCCATCATTTATTGTTCTATCACGGGTTTCGGTCAGACAGGTCCTTACGCCCATCGTCCAGGTTACGACTTCGTGTTTCAAGGCATGGGCGGAATGATGAGTATCACGGGTGAGCGCGATGACCTGCCCGGTGGGGGACCACAGAAGGTTGGTATCGCGTTGGCCGACATCATGACAGGGATGTATGCCAGCATCGCCATTTTAGCTGCAGTGAACCACCGCACTAAGTCGGGTGAGGGGCAGTACATTGATATGTCGCTGCTGGATTGCATTGTGGCGCTTGGCAGCAACCAGGTCACGGGTTACTTTGCCAGCGGCAATATCCCGAAGCGTATGGGCAACGCCCACATGAGCCTCGTGCCATATGGCGTCTATCCCTCGCAAGATGGGCATATCATTTTGGCAGTTGGCAACGATGACCAATGGCAACGCCTTTGCAAAGTGCTGGGTGATGAGACACTCGTAAAAGATGTGCGATTCACGAGGGTGACCGACCGGATTGTTAACCGGACAGAGCTTGACAAGGCCTTGAATGCAGGGCTTTCAGCAAAGACTTCAGCGACTTGGTTGAGAGAGTTTGAGGCCAACGGTGTGCCTTGTGGTCCAATCAACAACTATCGAGAAGTGTTTGAGAACGAGCAGGTGATTCATCGAGGATTGAAACTCGAATTGGAGCGGGATGACGGCGCACGAGTCGGTTGCGCTGCTTCACCGTTGCGATTGACTACGACACCACCTAGTTATGAGCTGCCTCCCCCTCGCCTTGGTCAACATACAGATGAGGTCCTCAAAACGGCATTAAATTTAAGTGATGCCGAGATAGCTGTGCTCAAAAATTCGGGGGCTATTTGACCGATTTTTTCAAATCGTGATCCAAATTCTAGATGTGGATGCTTGCACATAGCTTGTTTTGATTTCAAGACAATCAACCTTGAGCAGCAGCTGTTTGAATTAGAGAGTCAACAGATAGCGAAAGACCAATGATCCGATTGATTGCGGATTGCAATGCTTGAGTCGCATTTTTTGGTTTTCGTCAAAAAAATTAGCAGCGAAATGACTATCTGGCCTCACCAGCGTGCACCCCAGACCATAAACCGGTCACTCAGGCTGGGGACCTCGGGAGCTTTGATGACCGGTGTATTGAGCATGACCAAGGCCAGGATTCGCCTCTGATGTGCCAGCGCGAATTCTCCTGCTACCAAACCACCCCAGGATGTTCCAACCACCACCACCGGTTCGGAGATGGTCAATGAATCTAGCACCTGACCCAGTGCTTGGCCACAGTCATGCATTGAGAAAGAACCCGGAGCTTGGCAGGTGGCAGCAGTGACGCCGTTGCTCTTGTGGCTTTATCCATTTTTGGGGTCACTGTAGCGATTGTCATGGTGTGTGAATTCAAGATTCCTGTTGGGATGTCCAGCAGATTTTGCCGGTGTTGCCGATTAATGTAAACAGCGATAACATGGCCCTGTGCAAAACAATGAATTGTCTATGGCCTCTTATTGCAGGAGTGCAGTCAAACCCCGGCCGCGAAGCTTTCACCACGGCAATCTCCGGCAGGAACTCTTAGATGCTGCGCTGGCTGCATCGGACATCGAGGGACTGTCGTTGCGACAGCTCGCCGCGAGTCTCGGCGTGACGGCCGCTGCTGCTTACCGCCACTTCGACAGCCGCGAGGATTTGCTGTTCGAGGTTGCCCGCTGTGGATTTGACCGCTTGAGGCAGAGGTTTGCGGCAGCCTTTGACATTGCGCTGCCGCCATCGGACCCTGAAGAGGCGCGTCAGCGACTGATCCGTCTGGCACAAGCCTATTTGCAATTTGCGGATGACGAGCCTGCCGTGTGGCGACTGATCTTTGGCGCTCAGGCTGAGGCCTACCGAGAAACCAGCGACTCACAGGGAGGTGTCGACAGCTAAGAGTATCTTCCCGCGGCTTTATTGGGGTTGTATTTGAAGGGTGTGATTCCTACTCAACCGAGTGAGCGTGACGCGCTGTTTGCTTGGAGCGCTGTCCATGGCGCAGCCACATTACGCAACGGACGGGTTCCGGGTGCCCTCATCTCGATTCCGGAACTTGCTAACGAAGTTGCTGAACGAGTGATTCGAGCCATGAAACATCCCTAGCTTTCATAGGAGATATAGCCATGATTCTTTACGACCTTAACCCAGGTATGCACCCGCGCCGCGTTCGGATCTTCATTGCCGAAAAAGGCATTTCGATCGAGCGACGGGAGGTGGATGCTGCGGGTGGTGCCAATGCAACGCCTGACTTTCTTCGACTCAATCCACTGGGCAAGTTGCCCGTACTCGAGCTAGATGATGGCAGTTGCATTGCCGAGTCGCTGGCGATATGTCGTTATTTGGAAGCGTTGTACCCACAGCCGCCTTTGATGGGGCAAACACCGCAGGCGTCGGCACACACCGAGATGTGGACGCTGCGCATGGACCATGAGTTGTCACAGCCAATCGCGCTAGCGTTTGTGCACAGCAGTGACTTTTACCGTGGTCGAGTTGAGCAAGTGCCGGAAGTCGCTAACTGGGCGCGTGGCCGGGCGTTGCAAACGATGGCTTGGCTGGATGGGGAACTGGCTGAGCGCAGCCATATCGCCGGAGAGGATTACACCTTGGCCGATATCGTCGCGCAGTGCGCCTGCGTTCTCGGCAAGGCGGTAGGTCTGCGCATCCCGCCAGACATGACGCACTTGTCTCGATGGTTTACACAGGTCTCGGCCCGACCCACTGCCAGGGCATGAGGCCTTGACTCAGGAGAATGCGATGTCTGTACACGGAGTCTGTTGTGTGATCGGCGCTGGTGACGCCACGGGTTCAGCGGTGGCTCGGCGCTTCGCCAAGGAGGGCTATACCGTGTGCGTGGCGCGGCGCACAGAGGCGGCCTTGAAACCGCTGGTCGACCAAATCACAGCCGAGGGCGGTCGGGCTCTCGCATTTGGACTAGATGCGCGCCGCGAGGATGCGGTGGTCAACTTCTTCCAGCACATTGAAGCGGAAGTCGGACCGGTTGAGGTTTTGGTGTTTAACGTAGGCGGCAACGTTCGATTCCCAGTCTTGGAGACCACGGCTCAGAAGTACTTCAAAGTCTGGGAGATGTGTGCTTTGGCTGGCTTTCTGGCAGGCCGTGAGGCTGCGCGTGTCATGTTGCCTCGGGGGCGCGGCAGCATTCTTTTCACCGGCGCCACAGCCAGTGTGCGAGGCGCGGCAGGGTTTGCGGCCTTCGCAGGCGGCAAGGCGGCATTGCGGGCGCTGGCCCAGTCGATGGCGCGGGAGTTTGGTCCACAAGGGTTGCATGTGGTGCATGTGATCATTGATGGTCTGATCGATACCGTCTTCACGCGAGAGAACTTTGCACAGCGAGTGGCCGATGTCGGACCCGAAGGCATCCTGAACCCGGACCACATTGCGCAGGCCTACTGGTGGCTGCATTGCCAGCCGCGGGATGCCTGGACCTTCGAGCTGGACCTGCGCCCGTCGGTGGAGAGGTGGTAGCCGAGGTGTCAAGGATTGCCGTTTTCGGTTCCACCGACCTCACAGGTGGGCTTGTCCTCAAATATGCGGTCACGTAGTGCAATGACGTCGTCGCGTTGCGCGTGACGTCGGCAATTTGACACTGCGGCACCCGAACCTGAGTGTGATTGGTGTCAGTTCTATCTCGGCTAACGGCCTCGAGCGCTATATGCATTGCGCCGATGCTGTATCCACTGCCTGGGCATCGGAGGCAATGGGGATAGAAAGCACACCTCAATCATCTCTGATTCGGTCCGGCTCGTGTTCAGCCCCCTGTTTACCTATCGGTTGACCCATGAGCCCGGAAGCCTGGTTCCAAGTGGCCAACGCGATCGCACTGACCGGCTGGTTGGCGCTGGCACTGAGACCGCTCGCGCCACATCTGCTGGGCGTACTACCTGGCCTTTGATTTGGTAGCTGATATTTCGCTAGTTCAACTCAAGGCAGGTGTGCGAATCACCACATAAGAAGCAAATATTAACTGCGTGGCTGATCATCTAAACAAAGACAACATCAAGTGCGCGCTCATCATTACCGTTGGGTTTGTGGGTAAACCGAGCACCAAGGCAGGAAAGGTGTTCATGGCGACCAAGCTCTTTGCTGCGCTTGCAGAATCAGGTTTGTGGATGAATGACCTCGCCCTGTTTGTAACGCGCCATGAGCCAATACAATTGGCACCTTTCGGTATGGTCTAATGCCTTTGACCTCGACACGGATCAATAACGGATAACCACCTTTGCAAGGTATCGTCCCAAGGCCATGCCTTGTATGGATTGAATCATTCAGGAGTCCAAACATGAAACTTCAAGATCAGATTGTTCTGGTGACCGGGGGCGCGCGTGGTCTTGGTCGATCCATCGTCAAGGCCCTGCACCGTGAGGGTGCGAGGGTGGCGATCAACTACCTGACCAGCCAGCGCCAGGCCGAGGAGTTGCGAGATACCCTCGGTGATCGTGTCTGTATTGCGCAGGCGGATGTCACCGATCCCCGTGCGGTGGAGCGCATGGTACTTGAAGTGGAAAGTCATTTTGGTGGACGCATCACAGGGGTGGTCAATAACGCGTTGGCGTCGTTTCAATTCAATGGCGACGACCGTCCCAAGATTGACACTATTCAGTGGTCGAATTTTGACCAACAAATGCGGGGTGCGCTCGCCGGGTCTCTCCATACCGTTCAGGCAACCCTGCCGGGCATGCGGGCGTTAAAGTTTGGGCGCATCGTCAATATTGGCACCAATCTTTTCCAGAATCCTGTCGCGCCCTATCATGACTACATCGCATCCAAAGCAGCATTGTTGTCTTTTACTCGCACGGCAGCGCATGAGCTCGGACCAGATGGCATCACCGTCAACATGGTGTCGGGCGGACTGCTGAAAACCACCGATGCCAGCGCTGCAACACCGCCGTTTGTCTTTGATCTGGTCGAACAGAGCACGCCATTGCGCAGTGTCACCACGCCTGATGAGCTTGCGGATACCGTCCTGTTCTTTCTCTCCCCCTGGGCGCGTGCCGTGAGCGGACAAAATCTGGTGGTCGATGGCGGGATGGTTAAAGGCTGAGTTCGAGCACCTTGTCAGGTCTGATTGACTTTGAATGGATCCAGCACATCGATATCAAACCGCTTGAAGTCTCCCACATTGCGTGTCACCACGGTGAGTCGGTTTGAGATAGCGGTTGCGGCAATCATGGCGTCTTCATAGACGGTGTCAGATTGTCTGTGCATCAGTTTGGCCCAAAGTCTGAATGTTTGTGCATCCATGGGCAATATATTGTAGGTTTGTGAGACCAAGTTGGCCCATTCTTCAAGGGCCTGCGCTTTCACCGGATCTTGTCGCCTTGTGTTTTCAATGCCGGATTGAATTTCACCCAGGGTGACTGCGCTGAGATGCAAATCGTTATCGTCAATCGACTGGATCCAGGACACTACGCCACCATGCGGACGAATACGACGCAGCTCAGAAACGACGTTGGTATCGAGTAAGAACATCTTATTCCGCAGCCCTTAAAACGCCAATAGTTTACGGCGCTTGGCCTTTCCACGCACTGGGATATTCAGGTCATACTCTGTCGGACTGAGTAGTAATGACTTCAGTGATGGACGGGCAGACGCGTTGAGCCGGCGCCATTCAGCCACCGTGACAATCACAGCAGTCTCAACGCCTCGGCGAGTCACTAGCTGTGGTCCTTTGGTCTCGCAGGCATCGAGAACTTCGCTGAAGCGTGCCTTTGCGTCCTGGACGGGCCAAGTGTTAAGCATAGATGCTCTCCTTGATTATGACTAGTCAGATGACTAGTTTAATTGTTTGGGTTAGTGATAGCAATCCATCGCAGAGAAATGCCATACGATTCTCATGCCATAAAGCAGGCGACATATCGTAAGCGCTGGCATCCCGAGCAGGTCAGCACCTTGCTGCCTGACTGCAGCTACCAGCTGGATGTGCCATATGGCGAGGACTGGGAGCTGATCCAGGACATCCTTAAACAAGGCGCAGATGTTAAGGTGATTGGACCTGCTGGGCTGCGAGAAAAGGTTGGGCTGCTGACGATGGAGATGGCTAGGTCATATGGTGGGAAGTGATGGTTTTGATTGTTAATGCGATAAGATGCAATCGTGGGTTAACCATTTTTGAATCTAGATTAAGTTCTCATTCATGACCGAGGCACAAGACGTCGATTCGGTATTGATTCAGGCCAACTTTGATCGGGTTAGACAGGCCTTGGCTTCGTTCGACTTCATCGAGCTGGCCATCGTATTCGGTTCGGTCGCGAAAGGCGCTGAAAAGCCAGATAGCGATCTCGATATTGCAATCCAGGGCAGGCTGCCGCTGAATGTCACGCAAAGAATTGACCTGATTGATGCCTTGGCGATGGCGCTGGGACGTCCGGTTGACTTGATTGACCTGAAAACAGCAGGACAGCCCGTGCTGAATCAAATCATCAAGCATGGCCGTCGTATCATCGGTAAAGACGAAAAGATGGCCAATTTGATTTTCCGCAACATCATGGATCAAGCAGATTTTGTGCCGTTGCAACAGCGCATT
>Ga0255184_1000486_pt1 | contig 12646 bp, 23 predicted proteins | sample Miss_Cont_RepA_0_FD_189954 | JGI IMG/M metagenome (GOLD analysis project Ga0255184, IMG submission 189954) | Freshwater microbial communities from Mississippi River, Louisiana, United States - Miss_Cont_RepA_0h | ecosystem: Environmental > Aquatic > Freshwater > River | place: USA: Louisiana...
CCCATAACCACGAGCTCAGTTGGGAAATTGTCCATCATATAGCGGAAGAACTTATCCGCCATATCGTCCCAACCCTTGACCTTCTTCTCTGCACGGTCTTTCAACTCGTAGCACAATGAAACGGTCAAAGAATACATCGCTGACACTTCCTTGATCTGCAAGTCTTTGACCTTGCCGTCTAGAATGTCTTCTGCCTTGGGCAGTTTACCTGCGATCTTACGGTGAGCCATGAACTTGTTGGCAAGACCGTCACCCACGGCACCCGCAATCAGAGTTGCCAGGGTATCGTTGTCGACATCGTCATCGTTGAGCAGATCGCTAACGAACGACCAAGAGCGAGGAGTAGCAAATGACTTGCTAGGGCTCTTAGGATCGAAGTCATAAAGGTCCTGCTTGGCAAAACCCACATAGCCAACCACGTCAGGGTTGATCTTGTTGAGCGTAGCCCAATCTTGCCAGTCATCAAAGTCCACCTTCATCTCCAAGTGGACGAAGCGGTTAGCCAACGGAGCAGGCATACGATAGGTAACACCACGGTCACCTTCACGGTTACCAGCGGCCACTACGTCAACGCCCTTAGGCAGAACATAGGTGCCAACACGGCGGTTAAGGATCAGCTGGTATGCCGCGGCTTGGACGGCGGGCGGAGCAGAGTTGAGTTCATCCAAGAAGATGATCGCTGTGGAGTCACTGTCCACAGGCAGTTCTGCGGGAGGAGCCCAGACCATTTTGCCTTGGTCTGCGTTGTAGTAGGGGATACCTTTGATGTCGGTAGGTTCCCAGAGAGCCAATCGGACATCGATCACCTCACGGTTTGCGTCATCGCCAATTTGCTTGACGAGATCGGATTTACCAATGCCTGGAGGGCCCCACAGGAACACTGGGCGGCGAACATTGATCGCCTTACGGATCGCTCGTTTGGCACTCTTAGGACCAACTTGGCGGACGGAAACATCAGTTTGCTTTGACATAAGACCTCGCTAAAAAGCAGTTGAACAATTAATCTCTCAGTATCATAATTATAGCACCAGTTGCTGTTTCTGTCAACCAGTGATTTTCACATAATTAAGCTGTGTTGTTTTATCGCCACGGACACGCTTGATCTTGCCCTTGAGGGTATAGTTAGTGCCCACTGACAGTTCACGACCCAACCAGAAGTCGATGAATGCTTCGCCCATACGGGCTGTGATACGATACTTATTGTATTCAGGGTTGAACCGGGTGTTGACCACGTTAATTTCGCCCTGAACGGTATCCCCTTCAGCTCCTTGGAGCTGTTCCGAGGCATAGATCTCTCGCTTGAGATCACTCTTTGCAGCATCACGCAGCGCCACTGAGGGGAGGCATGATATCACAGCGAAATCATACATATCACGGCCCGTGAACTCATCCTTGGCAGCGATCTGCATGGCTGTGTTTTGGAAGTCGTTGAGTTTGCCTGCGATGGCCAGCAGTGTGTAACCTTTGAAGTGATCCCGAGCTGTGCGGCCCGCAGCATAGTCGGCTTCTGTGATCTGGGTAAAGTCCTCAGAACGCAGCCATGCCTTGACGATCTCTTTGTTGGCCCGCTTGAGGATCACAGAAGTATCGATGAATCCATCTTTGGTGCCGTATTGGGTTTCTTTGAAGTAGCCATCGTTGATGCGTTGTGCTGCACAGGCTGCACCCCATACTTGATCTGCTGTGAATTGCATTCTCGCTCCTAATTTCTAACTATGTGTATATTATAGCACCGTTTGGATTGGTTGTCAACCGATGGGAGTGCCGGGGGTGTTGCTGAAAAGCCACACTAGGGCCAAAAAGAAAGGGCCACGTAAGGCCCTTCCTCAAATCCGCCCCGGGAGCGAATCGGATTGGATTTGAAACTCTAATTACAATGTAATGCCGAGTGCTTTAGCTTTGTAGCCAAGAGCCACGATCTCACGTGATGGTTTACCCATCTCGTATTCGGTAACAGTCACGCCATTGCCAGCAACACGGGTGTTGGCATAAACAGCATAACCATGCTGACGAATACGGCTTGCTTCAGCAGCCAAGTTACCTACGCCAAAACGCTTCTTAGCTTCGGCAGCAGTTAGTGTAGCACCATTGTAGAGTGCAGAGAATACCTTAAATGTTTTGGTTTCTGGATTCAAACGTTTCATCTGTGTGTTTTCCTTTTAAAAGTTAATAGCTGATAATTGTTGTTCAGCGTTCAATAATAATAGCAGAACGCTAATCACAGGTCAACCTCAATCTTTCCTTTTTACGGATACATTCGCTCGAAGGAAAGTGCCGAGGATGATCACTGCCGCCCAAGTCCAGAATGTGAACTCAATCGCTAGAGTAGGGAACAGTGTGTTAAGGGCCCAAATTACCAGCCAGGGCCCAATGGCCAGTAGCACCACTACCAAAATCAATGCTACTATGATCTTAAAGATATCTTTCATGTCATACTCCTTAGTAGGCACCCTTCATGACTGTGACCTTAGCCATGTTCTGCCAGTTAGTTGGGAAGCTCTTGCGCAGGTCTGCTACTTTGAGCACCGTGCGCAAGCTCAATTCACGCATAGTTGCACGATGCTCTTCGATGAAGTTAACCACCTCATCTTTGGCAACATCTTCCATTTCATACGAATCCAACATGCCGTCTTTGACGATCTGCTTGATACGAAGCACCTTCTCGCGATCTGTGTCCATGCGCAGATCGATATAGTGACAGCGTGACTCTAGTGCCGCCAAGTGCTCTTGCAGTTTCTTAGAACGCACATTCTCAAACTTCAAGTTAGTGATAAAGATAGCACCACCCTTGAACTCAAACTTGTCTGGGATGCCTTCAGAGCGTAGCAGTCGGCTGTCAGTGTTCCACGAGATAGTCCGCTTCTTGCTAGAGTCCAAAGCCGCTTTCAAAATGTTCAGCGCAATGTCGTCCAAAAGAATGCTGTCACAGTCGTCGAACACAAGGATGTTCTTAGCGTCTGAGAACTGATACAGCTTAGAGTAGAGTCCAATGGCACTCATAGCACCTTTGACGATCTCGTATTTGGGCTTACGCTGACCCATCATGTCAAACAGATCATCTTTGGCAAGGACTTCTTCAACACCAAAGGATTTACCCACACCCGGAGGGCCAGTGACGATCATAGCACGAACGTCACCTTGCTTAACAGCTTTGGTCATGTCCTTGAGGATCTCAAAGCGCAGACGAGTGCGTTCGATGATCTCTTCGTCAGTCTCATGTGCTACAGCTTGATCTGGCACTTTGATCTGGGTCATGTCAGTGACTACAGCGTCACCTTGTTTGGCTGGCTTAGATTTGAGCGCAGTCAGCATTGATACTCCTTGTGGGATAGGTTTGGCACTGCCCGCGACTTCATAGGCACCCTGCTCACAGCGGATGCGGATTGAGCGATCTGGGAAGCCGGGCTGACCCCCACCCTCTACAGTTACATAGCCTTCACCGCTCTTAGACACTTTGTAGTCTTCAACCATTTTAAAAGTAAGACCACCAACATTAGTGGGTTGACCCTTGATGTTGTAATAGCCCTCAGTGAAAGTAATATACATTGGTTCGCTCCTATGTGTGTTCATCATTCTAGTATTATATTACCATTTGGGGCTGTTGTCAACCCCAAACAGTAATAACCCTTAGCCCTCTAGGGTTTCTTCTGCTGCATCCAAAACAGCAATAGCCTCTTTCAAAGGCACAAGTCCACCTTTGATCAAGCCCGTGGTGCTGTATACACAACCCGCATACCACTCCCCGTCCTTCATCACGTAGTAATACTCACCGAAGCAGCTTTCAACCTGCTCGAGGAACTCTTCGAAAGAGTGCGCTACACGCCAGCTGACGTCTTCCTCACCGCGATCAGCGTAGAAGTTCATTTCATCGAGGGTCTCTTTGACACCACTGTTGTCTCCACGTGCGATCAGAGCGTTAGCTGCTGTGCTGTCATAGTGGGACAAAAGAATGCGCCCTGTGTAGTCTAGATAGCCATCGTAGTGGCAGTAGACGCTTTTGCAGACATCGCCGTGCATGACAGCTACTCGTGAACGTGTTCCCATGTTTCGCTCCTAGGTTGTTTAAACAAGTGTGTATTATACTGCCAAATGGGGTTGTTGTCAACCCCTGTTGTTGTTAATCTACGTAATGCACGTCTTTAAAGCTCTCATAGCCAAACTTAGCTTCCCAGCTAGCAATAAACTCAGCGCCTACGTCCAAGCTCACGTAGTTGTCTCCCTGCATACCCTGCTCGCTGTAGCACAAGTCTACCGCAAGCCCACGCTCCTTAATAACTTTTTGCAGTTCGCCATAAAAGTTTTCGTCAGTGTAAATTAAGCCATCTATGTTAACGTCCCACGTGCCTGTGTCAAAATATACACGCAGTTCGCCAAAGTCCTTGTCCTCTGCAACATAGCCCAGCTCCATGTGCGTTACCAGCACGTCAGCCTGTGTAGTGCTCCAAAGCCCAGTGCCTGCTGTGTGCAAAATTTCGTTTACCTGCATAGTTTCGCTCCTATTGCTGTTTAAGTGTTTGTATTATAGCGCACTCTAGCCAAATTGTCAACTAGTATGCGCTATAACCCTACACTAGAGTCAACTTCTACATAGTCCAGTAGAGCTCTGAGCTAGGGTCGCAGCAGCGTGGGGTGTTAACGCTTTGGGTGAACTCTTGCCCCGTCATCAAGTTACGCCGAGTCACACGCTGCTCTATCACTGAATGATACCATGCTGCTTCCGCAGCGGCCATCCAAAACAGGGGGTCATCTTCGTCAGCATTGCTGCCCGGCACGTAGGGAAAGTGTTGCGCATACTTCTTATGGGCCCTGGTGATAGCTGCTTGTGCAGCTGGGTGGGTCTTGTAGCTCTTAACTATGGCAGATGAACGCTTGTCATAGACATACCACATGTTTAGTCTCCTCGGGTGTCAGTGTTTAAATTTGGACGAAGCTCGCGACGCAGTTCTACTTCACGACGATGTGCCGCAGCCTTGCCTCGGATGATTTCATGCACGATGATTTCGATGTCATCTTTTGATGCTAGCTCGCGCAGTGCTGAGCACAGGGCCCAGTTCTTGAACTCTGTTTTGGCACGATAGAAGTGCTTGGCTGCTCGTGCGCGAACTGACTTATTAATAGTAGTCTCAGTCTTGGCAGTGACGCCAATGTAGTTGCCCTGCGGAACACGCAGTTCGTAGATGATGTGATTGCGATCGTTTCGTTTAGCTCTCATAGTTTTAATATTATAGCACCATGGAGCCAAAATGTCAACCAAAATTGCCTATAGTTGACTCAGCTGTAGGGTTTCTAGCGTATGGCCCACAGGATCAGCACTGCTGCGCACATGATGATGCCCGCGATGACCCCCAGCTGCTGTATGGGCCACAGCTCGTGAAACCAACGTTTGAAGTCGTCTAGGGGGTCTAGGGGGTTGGGCTGTCTCATCACGGTCTCTCACTGTGCTGCGCTGCTGCTGTTGTTGGGTGGTAGGACCGACCGGAATCGAACCGGTATGCATTGCTGCGAGGGATTTTAAGTCCCTTGTGTCTACCTATTTCACCACGGTCCCACATGCTGCTGTATCTGGCCACGCCTAAGGGATTCGAACCCCTGACCCACAGCTTAGAAGGCTGTTGCTCTATCCAACTGAGCTAAGGCGTGAATTTGGTGGGCCCCCCGTGAGTCGAACACGGCACCAACGGATTATGAGTCCGCTGCTCTAACCAACATGAGCTAGAGGCCCTGTAACTAGTGTAATTAATCCTCTCTTGGGTGCGGTTGGTTAACTTCTGGATCCCACAGTGCTGCACGTTGCTGCTGTCCTGCTGCGACGAATCTGTGTAGATCTTCCATTCTTTCCTGGAACACCTCCGGGCTAGCTGCTGCTACACGCTGCATGTCCCAATCACCGGGATAGTGACGCAGCGCCCCGCGAGCACGATCACGTATACCTGAGGCCACTCTGGGAGTCATTTTGGGGTCACAGAGCTCTTCCAGCAGCCTACGTGCCTGCTGCACAGCTCTGTATCGTTCATCTGGTAATGTCAACTCTCTGCTCCTTGCCAAAGCTCTTTTCTTAAGCATGAGTCTATTATACGATCATTTTGACCCTTTGTCAAGCAGCGGGGCCGCCTTTTGGCTAGCTTGATCACGTATACGAGTGTAGATATCCCAATTGCGACTGTCCCGCCATATCATCTCCGCACAGCAGCGAGCTAGAAAGCCCGTGGCCCATATGAATGCCAGATGCCGTTCGCGATGTGTATAGGGATTTAGTTCAGAGATATCACGCAGGATCCGATCAGCTAGTTCACGAGTGTTAGTCATTGTGTGTGTAACCTTAGCAGCGGGGCCTACAGGGCAAACGCTATGTATAGCATCAGATAACAGATCACAGCCAATTGTGCATTGACTCTGTCCTGCCACGAGTCACTAGTCAGTGCCCAGTATACTAGTAGAGTGAATAAAGGCACAGAGGCCAAGAATAATATAGTAGTGATCACAGTTCGCTCCCGTGTATACTATACTTATACAGTGACTAGACCGTAGATGATCACGTTTTCAACGCAGCGGGGCCGGTAGATCTCTACAGGGAAATGGTGGAAAACTGATCGTTTGAGCAGAGTAGAGTCTAGAATTTCATACAGTAGAGAATCGTCAGGTCGGTGGTAGGAGAGGCTTAGCTAAAATACCACACAATTCCACACTTTTTCACACTTTTTTGCACTTTGTGGTATCCCCTACCCCCACTATAGATGTCTATACGCATGCCACTACTCCTAGTCCGATCAGTAAATCACACTTTTTGCTACTTACTGATCACGCACACACGCACACACGTATACGCACAACTCACGCAGCGGGGCCTAGGAGTCGTCCTCGCTCTGCGAGAGACTCCCTACAGTTAAATCCTCTGTGTCTACAGTATCTTCTATGATCACATACGTAGCAGTCTCTACGGTGCCGTTGGCCAGCTGGCATTGTTCTGCTTCCCAATTGTCCCCTATGCACACACGCTCTATACGATCTTGAAAGCCCAAATGCGAGTTACGAGCACGTTGGGCGATTCGAGCGCCAGCTCGAGTCTTATAGTAACGAACTCGTTCTTCAGAGTCTTTGTGCACCAAATAGTAAACAGTCTTTTGCATACTGATATTTAAACCTCTCGGGTCTTTAGACCCTGATTACTGTAAATAATTCTATGTATACACTCAACTATGACCATCAGCAGTTGGATCGCTTACAGGATAGGATACGGGTAGGACAGCCAATTCGTATCATACACATACTCTGGGACTACTCAGACGGCTTTTCAACTCATTGGGAAGATCGATACATAGTCATAATAGACTGTGATCCTGAGACTTATACTTTACTATGCTTGATATAAAGTTATTCTGTTATCGTTACCATCCATTTGAACAGTTAGCCTACGATGAAGAAGCTGTTTGGCGAGATATACAAGCATGGGGAGGTTGGATGAGTATCAGAGGAGATTGCATAGACTTCTTTGTGCCCTGTGAGTATATTAGTTTTTTTCTACTCAAGTATCCGGAACTCTCACGTCAACCTGCACTAGACTACGTATAGTTATATGCGTAGATAATTATTCAAATTCCCTACACACAATCTGCGCTGCGCTTCGCGCTAAAAAATTTGCGCTGCCCCTCCGGGCAGTAAATACTCTGATGACCTACTCTCAATTACTAGCCTTTGGTTGCAGTCACGTTGCGGGCTGCGAGTTGATTCCTATGCCTCCTCAGTGGTTCGCAGACTATGACAGTCAGTGTAAGCCTCTCAGCTTTAGCAATCAGATCGCGGATCGTTTAGGAATTCCCTGTGCAAATTGGGCCATGAGCGGAGGCTCAAATGCTCGCACACTGAGATTGCTGGCTCGTGAACTAGCAGCATTGAGTCCCAGCATCGTGATCGTAGGCTGGACCTATACAGATCGCTCAGAGTGCTATTGGCCTGATCCAGGGCAGTGGCCCTCTAGAGATCAGGATCTTTATCTGCAATTGGGCTCACAGTGGCTGGACATGCCTGACTGTGACACCGCAGCTAATCGTGCTTACATACAGCACATATGGAGACCCAATCCTACACTGGCCACTCTGCATCGTTGCGCTCAGGCTCTGTGTCTGCAAGGTGGACATCAGCTCATAGAACTGATCATGACTGACGAACCCGATCTTGACACACCCTGGGCACTGAGCATAGAGGGCAGACCGAACTATCCGCAGTGGCTGAGAGATCGAGGCTTTGCCTGTGGTCCTTGGGGTCACGGACTTGAAGACGCTCATGAAGCTTTGGCTGATCTGTTGGTCAAAGCGGTGCAGGTAGAATAAATAATAACATGAAGAAATTCTTTTTGATCATGATCTGCGCACAGTTGTTATCAGGCTGTGCTGCCCTAAGCACAGTTCGGGGTTGGATCCCTTCATTCTGGGATGATAATCAATCAGCTAAGATCGTGGATGTTCAGCTCAGAGTGGATCGCATCAACTGTGATCAGCCACAGTTGGCACAGGCAGAGCGCATACGTGATGATCTTAGATGGTTTGAACTGTATTCTAACAGCAAGGGTTCTAGACAGGCAGATGTTCTGCGCTTGATCAAGCCCATGCAGGACACAGTGGATGATTGGTATCGGCGCAGTCTAGATCAGCAGGGCTCAAAGGGCTACTGTGAGATCAAAAAGAAGATACTGCAATCACAGAGTGAACGAGCTGCTTCTGCAGTTCTAGGGAGATTTTGATGCGTGAACAATTAGAACAATTAGTGCATACTGATCGAGCATGGTGCCAACAGCGAGCAGTCATGGCTCTGGAGATGCTCACACAATATGAGCAGGGTCAACTCACACAGAGTGAATTCGCAGAACTCATGCAGGATCTAGTTCGTTCAGATAGATTGGACGCAGAAGCCGATGATCTAGAGCTAAAAACACACTTAGTCATGGCCGTTTATGGAGCAGCGCAGTTAGTATGAAAATCCGAGAAATTATCACTGAAAACATCTTTACCTGTGACTATCACAAGGTCATGGACGCTGTGGCCCGGCTCTATCAAGAACACTACAACGTCAATATCTGGGACAACGCTGAAGCACATGACGATGCTGCCAAGGTCCTGATGAAAGAGCATCCCACAGAAGACGAACTAGATTTTATCATAGACACAGCCGAGTTACCAGAACGTTTTATGGAATTGGACTTTCCTCTAAACGATGAACTGATGTTTGGAGTCACATCCACAGATGCAAGCCTAGATGAAGAACCAGCTAGCCGTGAGCTATGCCAAAGCGGTAAACCTGATTCAGCATTGGGCGCCAGCCAACTTGCTTCTTGCAAAAGCCAGGGCTACAGATCCAGAGACGGTGGCAAGAGCCACAAAGTAGGATCTGAACGTGTCAAAGTCCGCGGCAAAAAGATCAAAGGTAAGAAGTATGGGGGCCCACTACCTGATTGGTCCTAAATGCAAACTATACATCCATCCACACTACTCATAGCACCTCCGGGCATACCCGATCGTAGATTTCGTAACGCAGTGATCATGCTGACCCACTCAACTGAGCAGGGCGACTTTGGCCTTTGTGTGAATAGACAGACCACACACAGCCTACAAGAAGTCACAGAACCCTTGGACCTAGGACCCGTGCCCGATCTCAGCTTATACTGGGGAGGTCCTGTGAATCCCGGCACTATCTGGATGTTGCATGACACGGGCTGGAGCATAGATCAAAGCATAGAGATCGACAGTGACTGGGCCATGACCAGCCACGCTGACATGTTCACAGCCATAGCAGATGGCCATGAGCCTTTACACTATCGTATGTTTATGGGATTTTGTGCTTGGCAGCAGGGTCAACTGGCCCGTGAATTGGTAGGCGAAAAACCCTGGAATCACAAACACAGTTGGCTGACCGCTGAGAATCTAGGCCCTGAGTGGTTGCTGGGCCAGGACCCTGATAAGATATGGGAATCAGCTACTACTCTGAGTGCCCACCAGGCTGTCGATAGTTGGCTTTGAATCTCTCCAACTTGGTCTGACAATAGATACAGAGCTGCACACCTGGCACTAGCTCTCTACGTGCTTGAGGAATATCTTCCCCACACTCTAAGCAGAACTCTTCACTGGGCAGTTCAGCCTGTTTGGCCAACTGCTTGCGAACATTATCCACAGCATTTTGATTAGTGAACAGAGCTTGGATCTGTGCGATCTCAGCTTCTTCTTCATTGTTGTATTCAAATACTTCTTTGTCGTTCATCTGATGTCTTTATGGTAGTTAATAATGAGTTGCGATGTTGTTTATACTTAGTCCAATTCTCTTGAATACGCTCTAGCACAAACCATTTGATCATGAATCCAAACACGATGGCTACACCAACTCCAGTTACCCAGATACCATAGTCACCGCCCATGCCCCAACCCAGGCCTTGTAGAAACATGGCCAGTATGAACATCTTTTGCCATGCCTGCCAGCTTTGCCACGTCCACTTTAAAAAACCAAATAACTCTTTCATATCACTCCTTTTTCTTTAGTTGATCAATAACCTGTTGTTTGGCCCTACGATCTAGATCAGCATCTTCTGCTTCTCGAATCTTATAGGCCATGAGATCTATAAATTCGCAGAGTGCTATTTTACCTTCGTCGGTGAGATGGCTGTAACCAAACCCAACTGAACTATGATAGTAATAATTACGGTTGTTTATGATTTCTTCTAGTCCACCGTAGACTAGGTCTTTGATAGCACCTTTTTGCATATTAGATTTTCTCACCTTTTGTAAATCCGCGGAATCGGAGGAAGCGAGGAAAACGGAGCGACCATGTGTCCTCACTATCCTGGCTCCTAGTCGCTGCATCTGCACGGATCTCCACGACCTGCCCAGGTAGCGAATCCTTAGCCTTCCAAAATTCTGCTCTTTGTTCGTCTGTAAAACCCGAACCGCAGTTGACCACAATCCTTTTACCATCATCTACACCTTCACAAACAATAGCACCCAACTTGCCTACATTTCGTCCTGTGCCTTCTTCTACAGCAGTAACAGCCAAAGATACTTCAATGAAAGGCTTCATCTTTAGCCACGAAGTAGTGCGTTTGCACTCATAGGGTGCATTGGGTTCTTTGATCATCACGCCTTCGTAGCCAGCTTCGATCATTTCTTTCATGTAGTCGCGGAATTCAATTTCGTCAGTGAACACATCCAAATCAAACTCACGTTGCGGAACGATGTTGATAAATCCCGAATCATCAAAGATCTTTTGGAAGTTTTCACGAAGGAAAGCTGAACGACGACGCTGTCCCATCACGCTCTTGCCCTGTTTGAACTCTACCAAAGGCACGATATCAAACAGATTGAGATGAGCATCTGATGCATTAACATTGTCCTTGCGATGCACCTGCTTCATGAGATCCTGGAACGAACCGCTCATGATCTCACCGTCTAACACATAAGACCTGCCAAAGGTGTCGATATGTTGTTGCAGATAATCTGTGATATGCGCAAAGTTTTCTAGAACTTTGCCGTTGCGAGTATACTGAGTCACAGTTCTTTGTTCAAAGTCTATGACAGTAAGACAACGGACTCCGTCTAACTTACGCTCTACGATTTTTTTACCTGTGAGCTTGCTTTCATGATTGGCTGAATCATGACTGAGCTGACACTCAAACACAGGCACTGAATACTGCGGTTTCTTAGATTTCTTAGCGATCTTGTTCACAGTGGTTTCAGATACACCACAGCGTAGATCTTTGATAAGGATACGACGATAGAAGTCGTTCCATTGTTCACGAGTGGCCACATCCATGGCCAACTGGATAGCATCACGAGCAGCATGACCGGTGAGCTCACGTTTATAAAGAGCTTCTGCCAACTGTTTGAAGTTGTCCCAACTTAGACCTTGACCGTCCTTGTCGCTGATTGGCACCTGTTTGACACCAAATGTATATAGGTTGTCTAGGCACATACGCACACCTTCAAAGAACTCGTCTAGTCCTTGATTCATAGCAGATTCTAGCACAGCCTCTTTGGCCAGACGACTGTTGTCTGCTTCTAACTGTTGAATAATAACCTGTGGTTGTGTTCTCATTTTAAACTTTCTTGTTGATCCAATTAGGGTCCCACATTTCTTCTGTGAGTTCTGGATAATACAATTCTGGTGCTACTGGTAATTTAGTTATTATAACATCGGGCGGCTGTTTTGTCAATTCGTTATAGGCGTTATTGCCGAAAGCCATTAACCATAGAACCAAAAGTGTATCCATATTTCTCCCTAGACTATCACGTCTTTTGTTGTTTTTCTATTAGAGTAAATTTCGTAACTGTGATTATCACGCACCCAATTCGCAAATGACTGTGGATCGCATTCAAACCATTCTCGAATATCTTTGGGTTCGATATCATCTGTGGATGTGAACACATAGATTTCGTAATGACGATGACTATTCATTTGAGCTCGCATGATCAAATGCTGAACGTTGAAACTAAAATTCTTTTCAACCTTCTTGCTCTGTTTGATGCTGTCAAACAAATGAGCCCTAGCCCAATTGTCGGGATGATATTTGGTGATTTCCTCAAAGAACTCTACACCCAAATTATCCCAACTGACAATATAATAACGCACAGTCTGCTCCTAAATTCTTACTATGGCAATAGTATAACAT
>Ga0255184_1000498_pt1 | contig 12484 bp, 5 predicted proteins | sample Miss_Cont_RepA_0_FD_189954 | JGI IMG/M metagenome (GOLD analysis project Ga0255184, IMG submission 189954) | Freshwater microbial communities from Mississippi River, Louisiana, United States - Miss_Cont_RepA_0h | ecosystem: Environmental > Aquatic > Freshwater > River | place: USA: Louisiana...
TACATCGAGGTGGTGCCTCCCGGTGAATTCTACATGGGTCCATCAAAAATTGCCTCGAACCAAGGGGGTACGTTATATGATAACGGGGGTAAAACGGGTAACTACGGAAATAACCGCAAGACCTCTATCGACTATTTTGAAATTTTCCCCTGCGGTGCGAAAGAAATTCGTTTGAACTTCAAACAATTGAAGTTATCGTTGGGTGATGGTGGCGATCGCCTTCGCATATATGATGGTCAAGATGCATCGGGCAAAGAAATTACCCCAGCGGGTGGAATTACCGGTGTGAACTACACCATGTTTGCCAAATCTACATTCAAAGCCTTTAGCGGTGCGATGTACATTACGTTTGAGTCGAATTCCGCCAACAACGACAGTGGATTCATCGCTGTTTGGGATTCAGAATTGTTGCCGGTAGCCAATCCAAAATCGGGTTATACCGTGGATTATACCCAAATTGGTAACGGAAGTACGATTGATTTCGTGGGTGACGTAAAAAATGCCCAAGGTCAGGTAGAATATGATTGGATGATCGATGGCGTCAGCGGATACGGTGCAAAAGCCAAGGTATTCACCACAGCCTTCTACACAGACGGTACTTACGAAGTTTGTTTGATTGCCAACATTTGCAATGGTACCGATACATTCTGCAGAAATATCACCGTAACCACCCCAACCACCCCAGGTGTGTTGGATTACACGGCGAGCAATTTGCGTCCGAAAGTGGGTGAAACCATCCAGATGACGGCTAAAACGGATTACGCTTCAAACTTTGAATGGAGCATATTCCCCGCAACCTATTCTTTTGTGGGAGGTACGAATTTGAACAGTCGCAATCCCCAAGTGGTATTCAATGCGGGCGGTGCTTACACCTTCACTTTGCGTGCCTGGAACAGTGCTGGAACACGTGCTGGTACGGAGAAAAAGGTGATTAAGACCAAATACGTCATTGCCGTTAAATACTGCACACCGGTAACAGATATGTTGTCGTCCGACGTAGCGATCTCCAAGGTGGAATTATTCCAAGACAGTGTGAGCTTGTTGGAAAATCCTTCTACCGTGGGTGATGTGTCTTACACTGATTTTGCTGATCAATTCAATACGCCTTTGAGTTATGGTTCTTATTACACTGTGATCGCAACCCGTCGTACCAACTCAAACTCAGCCAATTTCAAGGCGTGGATTGATTACAACATCGATGGAAACTTCACCGATGATGAAATCATCTTGAACAGCGGTGCGATTTCTACCACCAAGGCGAGCAACAAATTCCGCGTGCCCGATTTGAAAGATTGTTTTGAAGGGGTAACGCGCATGCGTGTTGCGGTAAGTTACGGTTCATTCTCAAATACGGCTTGCGGTGTAAACGTGGTGGGTGAATTTGAAGATTACGGTATCACCTTGGCGAACGATAAAAAAGCTCCCATTATCACTTTGTTGGGATCGGGTGTGGTTCGCGTTGAGAAGAACAGCAGTGCTAAGGCTTGTTGGACTGAAAGTGCCTATTCAACCTACACAGCCAAAGACCCTACCGAGGGTGATTTGACCAACAAAGTTGTGGTTACAACCGATTTGGATTGTACAACCCCTGGTACTTACTATGTGAATTTCAATGTTTTGGATGCCGCTGGTAACGCAGCCGCAACTGTAACACGGAATATTATCGTGGTGCTTGATAAAACGCCTCCAACGTTGACCTTGTTGGGTGGAAGCTCAGTGGATGTTCAGCAGTGTGAAACCTACACCGAGCCCGGTGCTGTTGCGAGTGACTTAACAGACGGCAACTTAAGCAGTTCTGTGAAAGTATCGGGCAATGTAAATACCTCAGTGGTGGGTAAATATACCCTCACTTACGACGTATCAGACGCACAGGGCAATTCAGCAAGTACTACACGTATCGTGAATGTGGTTGACACCAAAAAACCGGGTATTTATTCGTACGGAAAGCGCATCGTGGATCAAGATGTAGTGAATTTACAAATTGGAAGCTTATTTGTGGATCCTGTAACGGGTTTTGATACATGCAATGGAAGTATCGCCGTGAACAAAGTGCCTGGCTTTAACGGCATGGTAAACACCTTGGTGCGTGCGACTTATCCTGTCATCTACTATGCCAAAGACCCACACGGAAACAATGCGGTGGAGGATGGATTTGTGGTGAATTACCGCGTGGATGACTACATCGCGCCGGAAATTGCTTTGAACACCCCAGATACTGTAATTCATGATGTGAACAACGCCTACAGTTCTCAGCCTGTAACCGTTTACGATAATTACTATAGCAACAACAAAGTGAGCGTAGAAAAATCGGGTAAGGTGAATCCTTTCACTTTGGGATTGTATACGGAGACCTTCACTGCCACCGACGAAAGTGGTAACAAAACAGTGCGTAACCGCTACGTGAAAGTTGTGGATCGTGTAGCCCCAACCATCATCACTTCTTCTGTGAATGTGTGTGCGGGCGATGCCTTCTGGGCGATGAGCGATGTTTCGGTGCAGGACAACTACTATGGCAACAATGAATTGATGCCTTTGGTGAAAATCATCGGACATAACGTCAATATTTGGCGTCAGGGTATGTACTATATCAACTACCAAGTAACCGATCCTTCGGGTAACAAGAGTCAGGTGGTATTGCGTCCTGTAATGGTTCGTTACGCACCCGATTGCGAAAACAGTTTTGTTGGCACAGAAAATATGAAGCTGGGCGACCGTGTGAATGTGTATCCTAATCCATCGAAAGGTATCGTGAGCATCGACTGCAACTTGAATAATGAAGAGCCTGTTTATGTGGAAGTTACCAACGTTTTGGGAGCCAAAGTGGCCACATTTACGCTGACTTCAGGATTTGAAACCCAGACGTTGGATTTGGGAAAATTTGGACAAGGAACCTATTTGTTAAACATCAAAAACAAGCAAGAAACCACCAGCAAGAAAGTGGTTATTGCTCAATAATTAACCAAGGAAAGTGATTATGAAATTGAAGAAATTTATCAGTCAATCGATGAAGAGCCTCGGGCTCTTCATCGGATTGGGATTGTCGTCGGCTGTGGCCTTCGGACAAATGAGTGGAAGTTATACCATCGATGCAACAGCAGCGGCAAGTGCTACCAATTTTCAAACTTGGGCGGCCTTCAATACCGCTTGGAACGCAGCCATTATTACTGGACCTGTAACGGTTACCGTTAAATCAAGTTTAAACATTGGTGCAGTTCCTGTGAGTTTGAATGCCAATGGTGGAAGTAGTTCTACCAACACGTTGGTTATTGATGGTGGTAATACCCGAATGACCTACTCTGGAACCAACGCGGCGTTTCGTTTGAATGGCGCTGATTATGTGACAGTAAAAAACATGGTGATAGAGAATACCAACATCTCTACACCGGGTGGCGTTACCATTACCAACCAATCAGACTACAATGAGTTCAACGCGGTGGATGTGTTCTTGAATGGTTATACTGGAACCTCGTCTTCTACATTTTATTATGCCATCAGTGCTTCGCTGACAACGGCGAACTCGAATGGTTCAGCGGCAACGGGCGCTTCTGGTCAGCCCGGATCGTTCAACAAAATTCGCTATTGTAAAATGTACACTCAATCGGGTGGGTCTGGTCCTTACACGGCTGTGGGAATCAACGGCAATACGGCCAATTACACTACCACAGCACAAAACAACACCATGGAAGGTTGTACCATCAGCAACTTCTACTATTATGCTGTGTTCATGCAATATCCCAATGGTTGTGAAGTGTTGAATAACGATATCTCTCGTTCCAATACAACTGCCGCTGGTAGCACTACCATGTATGGTATTTATGCTAACTACCCATACAGTACAAGTCGTGCCAATTCCATCAGCGGCAATAAAATTCACGATTTACCATTCTTGGGTGCGACAACTACCACGACCAACTTGAGTACGTTTTATGGTGTTGCTGTGAACTATCCTACGGGAAATACCACCTACCCCAGTGTTATTAATGGTAACTCGGTGAAAGATGTGGCCTACTCAACAGGATCGCGCTATGTGTATTACATCTATTATCCAGTACTAACCGATGTAACCAACAACGTAGTAGATAACGTAGATGGAAGTGCTACTTCTTCGGTGAGTTATGATTACTACATTTACTACCCCAACGATGTAAAAGTCAATGGCAATACCGGAACCAATAGCCAAACTGCGGGTTATTTGTATGGGTTTTATTGTTACTATGGGACAACGACTCGTTATGCTTTCAATGAATTCTGTGACAACACATACACCAACAACATCACGGTTAACTACATGTATTCAGCTTATGTATACTACTACAATGGTACAAACAGCTGGAGAACCAACCGCAACTACATCGTAGGTAACCGCGTAACGGGATCAACTGGGTACCACTACTTCTACCTATACTATTATTACAATTATGAAGTGATTGGTAACGTGGTGGCCGGTAACTATGCCAACTCACAGTACATTTACGTCTATTCCGGACTGAGTGGATCGTATACTGCAGAAATTCGCAACAATACCTTCCAAGCCAACACCACAGGTGTTCCAACCCCCGGTTCATCTTACATTTACTGTTATCTGTATTTGTATTACCACACCGTTTGGTTTACGGGTAACATCATTGATTTGAAGGGTGGGGGATCGAACTACTATCGCTATCTGTACATGTATTTGAGTTACGCCAACTTGGCGAACTTGAAGGAGTTTAACGACAATACGTATTCGTTGAACAACCAGTTTACCTATCCTTATTGGTACTACAACGGAACCAACTATACCGACTGGGCTGGATTCAGTGGTGCAGGTGTGAATGGTTCTCGTGATAACGGGGTAGATCCCAAATTTGTGAACATCACGAACAACGATTGGCGTGCCGGTGCTTGGGAAGTGCAAAATAACGTGAGTTATATCGCCGTTAACGCCAAAGATTGTAAATCTGTGGCTCGAAATCGCACCAAACACGATCGCGGTGGATTAGAGACGATGACTGACTTAGAGCGTATGTCGACCAACTTCACAGTACCCGCTTCTGTTTGTGCTGGGTACACCGCAGGTCCTACCTGGATTGCTTTGAAGAGTAACTACGCCTATGATAAGGCCCGGAACTTCAACGTGTCTTACGCGGTGAACAAAGGTCCCAAAGTAAGTGCTTTGGTGACCAAGCAATTGGCGCAGGGAGACTCAGTAAAAGTCTATTTCCCTAAGCCTTTGGTGTTGAACGATGCGGGACCAGCGCGTATCGCCATCTTCATTGATTTGCCAGATGACGACAATACAGATGACTCTTTCATTTTCAATACGATTGTAAAACCTGCACCTGGAGGTGGGGTGTTGACCTTTACCTCTGCGCCAACTTGGGCCAATTACCAACCGTCCAAAGCGTTTGACGTAACTGTGTTGGGTCAGCCTGTAAACTACAGTGTGAACTCACCCCGCGTGTATGGAAATAAAGACTACGTAGGCAACGGTGGTAACAACAACTGGGATGCAAGCGTACAGGTTCGTTGCAAGTACGGCAAATCTGTGAGCGGGGCAACCTTGACGCCTCCAACGGCTACCAGCGACATGGTGGTGAATTTCGTAACTACGGATAAAACGTTGGAAGATTCAATTGTTACGATTTATGTAATTGTGAACGACAAAGGCAATGGTTGTGATACAGTAATCAAACGCGATGTGTTGATCTACCCCACAATTGTCCCCAACTTCACCAAGCCCACACAAGCGTGTGTAGGCGAGCCTGTGTTGTTTGAAAACAAATCAACGGTAACCTCTGGTAACATGGAATTCTTGTGGGATTTCGGTACCGGCAAAGCAGCGGATCAGACCGATGCTCCGGACCCTGTATTTGTGTTCAACACCCCAGGAACCTACAAAGTAAAAATGACAGCTAAGACGTTGCCCTATGGCTTCCCTAGCTATGACAGTGCCACGTTCCAAGTGAACCCTGTACCAACAGCCAACTTCACCAAGAAGAATGCGTGTGAGGGTTACGACTTGAACTTCACCAACACCACCAGTCCTTCCAATGCTACAGTAACTTGGGACTTCGGCGATGGCAAAGGCACAAGCACAAGCAACAACCCAACCTACAAGTACGCGAGCAAAGGTTCTTACTTGGTAACCATGACCGCCAACTTGGCGGGATGTGAAGCCAAATCACAACAGCGCGTCTACCAATTTGAGAAGCCAAAATCGGCGTTCAAAGTGGTGAGTGGCGACTGTGATAACAAAGACTTCGTATTTGCCAACAACAGCAGCATTGGCGCAGGCATGATTGGATCATACTGGAACTTCGACGATGGCAATGTGAGCACAGACCAAGCGCCTAAGCACATCTTTGCTTCATCAGGAACGAAGAAAGTGAAGTTGGTGACCACTTCAGAATTTGGCTGTAAAGACTCAATCACCAACAACGTGGTGGTGAAAGAAAGTCCCAAAGTGAGCTTCTTGAACGGCCCTGCCTGCTCATTGAAGCCAACCGAGTTCACCAATACCACACCTGCGGTTGCCAACGCAATTGCTAACTACCTGTGGGTGTTCAGCGATGGTACGTCAAGCAAATTGGAGTCGCCCAGCCACGCATGGGGATCATTGGGACCAAAGACAGCGACGTTGACCATCAACTTAGACAATGGATGTTCCGCATCAGCCACCAAGACCTTGGATGTGTTGATTCAGCCGAAGGCTACGTTCACGGCACAGGATGTGTGCGCAGGTCAGCCCGTGGTATTCAACAACGGAACCACTTGGGCACAGGGCGACATCAGCTACGAGTGGGATTTCTCAGACAACACGGGATCTACCGAGTCTGACCCAACCCACGCCTACAACGTAAGCATCACAACAACATACAACGTAACGTTGAAGGCGCGCATTGCGGGTGGTTGTATGGATTCATTCACCAAGCAAATCACCATCAACGAAGGACCTAAGACTTGCGACTTCCAAGCCACGCCTGACTACGCGTTTGGGTACTATGGCATGAAGTTCGAGCCAGTGAATGCTTCTGGTGTTGCAGGTGCACAGGGAAATGTAAGCTACACTTGGGTAATCCAAAATGGGGGTAAGCAGACTACACCCACAGTACAGCATAATTTTGCCAAAGATGGATCATACACAGTAACCATGTATGCTGTAACCAAGACTACAGGTTGCGAGTGCAGCATCACCAAGCAAGTGTTGATGAACCGTGCGGCAGCGAAGAGCTTGGAGACAGTAGGGGTAGCGGTATATCCTAACCCTGCGGTTGGACAGTTTAACGTAGCGTTGACTGAAACGTTTGGTAGCGATGTAAACATCGTATTGACCAGCATGACGGGTGCGGTTGTGAAGACCCTAAAGTCTGCCAACACAGGATTGATACAAGTAGATGCCAGCGATTTAAGCGAAGGTGTGTATTTGGTTCAGGTGATGGGCGGCAACCACGTGGCATCACAAAAAATTACGATTACCAAGTAAATCGGAGTGTACCGGTTTACGCGATAAACCATAAACCATCGATTATTTTAAAGTTATCGATTGTAGTTCAGGGGGCGCCTTCGGCGCCCCCTGACTTTTTTCCTACCTTTGCATTCATTGATAATCATGCACCTTAAAGGACACGCTCGTTCAAACCAAACATCCCAAAAATCTTGGCCCATGTGTTTGTTGACGATGATCCTGCTGTGTGCTAAAACCCTAAACGGACAACCCTGTACCGGAACAACAGGTGCCGCCTCCCAAGCAAAAAAGTGCTTTGAAATTGTGAGTGTTCTCGTTGATGCCTGCGATGGCAATAACGAGGGACAAAATGAAATGGTTCGGTTAGACGTAGGTCCCAATGATATTACTGTGGCGAATATCGGTGTCCCCAAATATGTTACGGGTAGGGTAAATTGGGGTGCCAATGCCCAAAATCCATTTTTGGGTTTTGCCACATACACCGTAACTACAACCAATAAAATTAAACAACTCAATCAGACCATTGCCAGTGCCGGAAACTGCGGCTTACTCATCGCCGTCAATGGTAATGGGAAATTGCCCGCACGATCCAAAGTCCTCATCATCACCTCAGAGGCTTTCAATCCAAGTGCCCATGATTTCAGCGATTTGCAAGACACGCTGTACGTGTTGTTACAAAAGCAAGGCAATACAGCCGGACATTTTGTGAATCACAGCACGGCGGCCGGACTTCGGGAGTTGATCCTAACCTATGGCAGTTGCGGCGACACAGTAGAATACGATCGTACCAAATTAAAAAAGCAGAATTTGATGGTGGGAGCGGAAGATGGTGCTGTGGTTGATTTTACGTACAATGGTAACGCGACGTATACCAACTACGGATGTCGGATTCCCGTGCCCAAAATTGTGGTCAAAGCCACCACACCCGTAACAAAACTCTGTGGCGGTGGTAGCTTTCCAGTCTACGGCACCGTGAGTGGCAGTCTCTGTTATCGATGGACCCTCGCGGATACCTCCAAGGCCAGCATCGCCGATGCAAAAGCGTTGAATTCCCAAATCCGACTTAAACCCGGGGCTTCGGGGAGTGTAAAAGTATACCTCAATGCCTGGGGGAGTTGCGCAAAAGCCAAAAAAGACTCATTGATTGTGTTGATATCAACCCCGCCATTGGCAGATTTTACTGTGGATGCCAGTGCCTCGCCCCTAATTTGCTTCAAACGCAACGGTGTGGGATCCGGCGACAGTTGGCGTTGGGGCTTTCAGCAATCCTCAGATATTACCACTACCAATCCACGGGGTGCATTGTCGCCCGATTCGCAGACCAATAGCAACCCTGTTTGCCGATTCTACGCACCCGGAACCCATTGGGTGTGCTTGGAAGTGAAAGACGCTGCAGGATGCGCCGATACTGTGTGTAAATCGTTTGTGGTGCCTCCGCCAGTATTGAAGCCGGATTCGCTCATCGAAATTGCCAATGTGTTTACGCCCAGTGATCCCGGGGATGGCTATAACGATGTGTTTTTGGTGCCTTGTCAAGGCTGTACCCAGTTCGATTTACGGATTTATAATCGGTGGGGTGAAAAAGTGTTTCAGAGCAAAGATCCTGCTATTTCCTGGAACGGTAGGGTGGATAACAAAGGGCCGATTCTTCCATCGGGGACTTATGTGTACATGCTCAAATACGCTTTGGGGTCAGCGCCCGCAAAAACCATGAATGGCGTGGTCACGCTCTTAGGTAAGCCCTAATCCAAAATTTCTTTTCGGGAGCCCAGCAATCGAACCCGATAATCTGTGATTTTGAGTTCCGCATCCAATTTGGCCTCCACGGATTGAGTGGCGTAATACTGAATCCATTGTGTTTCCATTTTTTTGACGGTTTTCCGTCCGCGTTTCACCGATAATTCCACGGTCTTTTTCACTTTTCGCTGCGAGTTTAAAGTGAATTTGCAGGTAAAAACACCGGATGTGTCTTTGGTTACGGCGAAGGTGGTGGTATCGATGGTGATTTCCTCCGATTCTACATCTTGTTGACTTTCACGAAAACTGTTGAGCAAGGTTTCCTGATCTACCAATTTCTTGTCCATGAATCGCGGGGTGATTTCATTGAAATAGTCCAACATTTTTTCGTGTTCACCCTCGGCATAAAATTGATAAAATTGGGCAAAACGGTTCATGATTTCTTGGAGGTCATCGCTGGTAACCAAGGTGGCCATGAGCTTTCGGGCCGAAGCGATGTAGGTGCCATTGGGGTGGTTTTTCACATAATTCTCCAAGGCGATGGGATTTTGTTCTTTGACGGCAAAGTCGAAGTCGAGGGAGTCTATCAGCCATTTGGCGTCGTCTGTATGGATTCCGCCGGCGGCTTCCATGGCCAAAAGGTAGCGTTCTAGGTTGGCTTTTTCAGGGGGATGGATGGCCGATTGCCACAGGGATTCGTCTTTGTCGTTGAGGGCTTTCAGGGCCTCACGGGCGTCGGTGGCAAATTTGCCTTGGGGGTATTTCTGCAGGAAGGATTGATAGGCACTGAAACTGCCAGTGGATTGAGCCTGAGACCAGGCCGATTGTTCGGCAGAAAATTGGTTGTAATACATCCAAGCGGCGGCGATGCTCCCGAGCAGAGCGAGGGAAATCAACCACAGCAGTCGTTTGCCTCCACGCTGTTTTTTGCGCAATTTTAAATCAATCGCCTCCACAATGGCTTCTGCCTCGGCACTCACTTCCATGGCTTGCAATGCCTTTTGGGCCTCTTCACGGGCGTCGTCAAAGCGTTGTTTTTCGAAATGCTGTTGCGCTTTGGCCAAGGCTTTTTTGCCCATTTCAAATTTGATTTCTTTGGCTAGTGCTATGTTGGCGTCGTTGGCATCCAGCGAAAGGGCTTTTCGGATATGGATATTCGCTTCGTAAATTTCACCCAGGGCCAAGGCTGCTTTGGCTTTGTTGTGAAGCAGTTGGGCGTGATTGGGTTGTTCCTGCAAATCCATACAACAAAATTAACGTGCGACAGTCGTTTTTCAATCGATGATTTACAACCGCTTCAAGGCTTCTCTTTTCGATAGGCCAGACAGGGACGATTCATGTCGATGTACGAAATCAATCACCCATTGCGGATTGTGGCGGGCGTATTGTCGGAGCGACCAACCAATGGCTTTGCGCAAGAAGAATTCTATGTTTTCCATGTGCGGAAGGATGGCCGCTGTGAGAAAATCTGTATCGGTGTTTTCGCGGGAACGCAGTTGAACGATGATGGCTGTACGATTGAGCCAAAAATCATCGGAAAGAATCAACGGTTCAAAATGGGGCCATAAACTCTCGGGATGGCGGTTTACCACGGTGCTGAGGACATTGCCAGCGAGGTGGTCCACGGAATCCCACCAACTGCGCTGGGTGATGAGGTTCAGAATCCAAGGGTAATCTTCGGGTGTGAATCGCCTCACAAATTTTGCCATCAGGGCCATGGCTGCATACGCATATTCTCGTTGGGGTAATTGCCAGAGTTGCTGACAAATGGCAGGTACATCACCCTGTAAGGGCAAGGTGTCTTTTTGTAGCAGGGGTTGTAATAATTGGGTGCGGTGCTGAGAGGTGATGCCGTGAAACGGGAAATGGTGTTTCATGTAGGCGGCCATCGGACCTGCCACGCGCGGATTGTCGGCCGCAGTGAACAACGATTGTACCGCTTCTACCCAAGGATGTAACATGATGCGAATTTATCGCAAATCAGAGATGTCCCGACGGAGTTCAAAGACTTCTTGTCGTTCTAAATGGATTTTGGGAGCGCTGATTCCGCGAATTTCAACCATAGCGGTATATCCTTTTCGGGGAAAATCAAACAGATACAAGGAATGGTAGGATTCTCCGGTCTTGGCATCCACTTCAGCCTTTAAGGTCGATGTATTTCTTTGGGACTCGCGGCCATGGGATACAACTGGGTTGGTATCAATTCCGTGATTGTAGGTTTGATTGTAGACATCGAGCGCGAGATAATGAATGTGTCCATTCATTTCCCAAGACCAGGTTTGTGTGAGCTGTTGTTTCAATAAATCCAACCAATGTTGTTGCTTGTAAGAAGTGGTACTCACGAGCATTGCAATGGGAGTGACAATCCAAATGGCGATTGGGCCAAGTTTTTTTCGAAATTTTCCTTGGATTATTTGAATGGCGACAAGTATAAGTGCAACCACTGATAACCACTGGAGCGCAGTTAGGATGGACAAGGTGGTTGGGGCTTGGTGTATTGTCGACATGACGCTTCGAGTGTAATCCTATCAAAGGTCGTTGTCTGCTCATCGAGATTGGTTACAACTGCTTTGTAACCGATTTCAAAATGATAATTTCAATGCGTCTAGTCCGCATTTTTGTGGATGTAATAGAGGAATCGTCGTTTGTCGGTGCTGTCTTTCTGTCGTTCTATCAAACCGGGATATTGGCCATCAATCAGGGTTAATAATCGATGTCGTTTTGTCTTTTTACTTTCCCCTTCCATGTGTGCGATTTCTAGTAGCGTATCGAGTTCATCTAGGGTGAGGCTCGTTTGTGGATGAAGCAGTATTTTTGTCACTAGGGGGTGTGAGCTGGCCCGGTTTGCTTTGTTTTTGTGTAATTTTCGGTAGGTTAGGAGACCACCGATGAGCAGAAAAATGCCTAGAATCAATCCTCCAGTTTCTAAGGGGTATTGTTGGAGAAGGGAAGGGTCGAGCGTAAGGGGTTTGGCCAGTTTGAGGTTCTCTTTCCAGAGCGATTGTATGTCGCGCTGGGGATCTTTGACCACTGTTTGTGCAGAATCAAGAATCCAAGCATCGAGAAAGTTGTCGTGTACATTGGTGTTGTAACCATTGAATTGTTTGATGCCTAAGGCATCGTTATCGCCATAGATATATTCTCGAGTGTTGAGATTGAAAATGAAGCTATGGTTCAAGCCTTTGGCAATAACGAAGTCTTTGAGGTAGAAAAACTCATGGATGATACATTGGCGAAATTCTTCACGGAATTCCCGATACCGGGTCCATTCCATGGTATTGAGAATTCCGTGAAGAATTT
>Ga0255184_1000519_pt1 | contig 12299 bp, 12 predicted proteins | sample Miss_Cont_RepA_0_FD_189954 | JGI IMG/M metagenome (GOLD analysis project Ga0255184, IMG submission 189954) | Freshwater microbial communities from Mississippi River, Louisiana, United States - Miss_Cont_RepA_0h | ecosystem: Environmental > Aquatic > Freshwater > River | place: USA: Louisiana...
AGTTTGTAATACTAACGGCTCAACAATTGCAAGAGAATCTGACGCAGTGCTTTATACCCATGCTGGTCCAGAAATAGCGGTTGCCTCTACAAAAGCTTTTGCTACCCAACTTATAGCGATGTATTTGATCGGCTTAGAAATAGGTCAAAAGTTGAATACATTAACTAAGAAACAGGTAAAGCAGATATGCGAAGAGTTAAATGAATTACCATCAAAAGTAGAGCAGATACTTGAAACTGTTGAACCACTTCGACAAACAACTAGACAGTTTAAGTCTGCACAATCAGTGTTATTTCTTGGCAGGCATGTTGGATACCCAACTGCACTAGAGGGAGCGCTCAAACTAAAGGAACTTGCATATATGCATGCTGAGGGGTTTGCTGGTGGAGAATTAAAGCACGGGCCAATTGCTTTAATTGATCAAGGAACTCCAGTTGTGGCAATTATGCCAACTCCAGGTTCACTATTAGCTGAAAAAATGGCAAGCAATATTCAAGAGGTTAAGGCAAGAGGCGCTGTTGTAATAGTTATAAGTGAAATTGATTTCCCAGGAGCTGATCACTTGATCCGAATTCCAAAAGTTGATCAATTAATGCAACCCGTTTTATCAGTTGTCCCATTGCAGGTAATTGCATATGAAATGGCAGTTGCTAGAGGAAATGATGTTGACCAACCTCGAAATTTGGCAAAGTCAGTAACAGTCGAATAAAAATGCCAGAAGAGAGAAAAAGGCAGAAAAACTCTGCACTTAAATTGACTATCTTATTTATTTTCCTTTACGGATTAGTTACGCAGCAGGTTTTAGCAAATACCTGGATCCGAAGATTGGATGAGTGGATTTACGAAAGAGATTTTTTATTGATCACTCCTGGTAAAACTCCAACACTTGTGATGCTAGTAGATGATTTAGGATTAAGAAGTATTACAGCAATATTCTTGCTTACTACTGCGGCCATAATTAGTCGTAGATTTAAATCTTGGCGACCAATTAACTTATCTATACTTTCACTAATACTACTTAATTTAGTTGTAGGAGTATCAAAATTACTGTTTGGCAGAACCAAGCCAAGTACTGGTTTTGATTTAGTATTTACTGATAGTGGACTTTCATATCCATCAGGCCATGCTGCAAATGCGATTTTAACTTGGGGCATGTTGGCTTATCTAATATTTAGATATTCACACAAACAACCATTTGAAGGAATAAGATTAACTTGGTCGGTAGCGATCATTACCACCGGAGTCTGCCTGGCATCTTTATATCGAAATACACATTGGTTCTCAGATCTTCTAGGTGGCCTATTTATTGGATCTGCTTTGCTAGTTTTAATTATTGCAATCGATAGATCAATAAGTTCTAATCGCCAACCTTCTTAAATCAAAGTAGGCTTATCTTATGAGCAGAGCTGTTGCTGAAATTAACCTAAACGCTATAGAACATAATTTAAAATTAGTTAAGAATAAAACTAACTCAAAAGTTCTTGCTGTTGTAAAGGCAGATGCTTACGGTCATGGATTAATTCCAGTTGCTCAGGCAGCTGTAGATTCTGGTGTTGATTGGTTAGGCACAGCTTTATTAGAAGAGGCGATAACACTTCGAAAAAATGGATTTAAGCTGCCAATTATTGCTTGGCTAACTCCATGTGGAGAGGATTTTGAATCTGCTTTAAATTTAAATATTGATCTATCCATCTCCTCACTTGAGGTATTAGCAGAGATTATTTCAGCTGCTAAAAAGATAGGAAAAATACCTAGATTACATATTGAGCTTGATACTGGAATGAGTCGGGGTGGCGTGGGTGAGGAGTGGGAGGATTTTCTAGTTCAAATTGGGCACTTACTAACTGAAAATAAAATCAACATAGTTGGAGTTTGGTCCCACTTTGCAAGGGCAGATGAACCAGCAGAGGTTATGAATTCTCAACAACTTTCCTTTTTTAATGATCGTGTATTAAAGCTAAATGCTATGGGAGTTCATCCTGAATTCCTGCACCTTGCAAATTCAGCCGCAGTCATTACCTTCAAAGATTCTCACAAAAGTATTGTTAGGTGGGGAATTGGACTTTATGGTTTAAGTCCTGATGTCGAAAATTTAGGTGATTCAAAGTTAATTGGATTAAAACCTGCCATGAGATTAAAAGCAAAGCTAAATCTTGTAAAAAAAGTTAAAGCTGGATCTACTGTTGGATATGGAGCAACGGCAGTTATTAAACGTGATACAAAGTTAGGTGTTGTTACATTAGGTTATGCAGATGGAATTCCAAGAAATGCCAATAATCTAGCTGGAGTATTTGTTGCAGGCCAAAGGGCACCATTGATTGGACGTGTTTCAATGGATCAATTTGTGGTTGATCTTGGAATTGATTCCTTAGCAAAAACTGGGGATGAAGTGATCGTTTTTGGCTCTGGAATTGATGGTGAATACACAATTGATGAGTGGGCTAAGGCTTGCGGAACAATAAATTATGAGATTGTTACCCGAATTGGCCCTCGTGTGCCTAGAATCTACACTCGTGAGTGAAGCAAATTTACTGGCGATTAAATCATTATCTGTCAGTTTTGGTGGTTTAAAGGCTTTATCTAATGTTGATTTACATTTAAATAAAAATGAAGTAGTGGGTTTAATTGGTCCCAATGGTGCCGGAAAGACAACTTTATTTAATGCTTTATCTGGATTGGCAGATGTTGAATCAGGTGAGCTTGAGATTAATGGTAAGCAACATGCTTGGCCAAAACCTTATGAGTTAGTAGATCTAGGAATCTCTAGAACTCTTCAAGGAGTTGGTTTATTTCCGGAGTTAACAGTTTTAGAAAATGTCATGATTGGGGCAAATAAATCTGCTCGAAGTGGATTAATCTCCTCCGCACTAGGAATAAGTGGTAGAGATGAAACTAAATTAAGGCAAAAAGCGTTGAGTGCGTTAGAGCGAGTTTACGCCTCAGGAATTGCAAACCAACGGGCAGATTCACTCGCCTATCCAGTTACCAAGCGGGTTGCTATAGCCAGGGCTTTGGTAAGTGAGCCAAAAATTTTATTGCTAGATGAACCCGCTGGTGGGCTTGGGGCCCAGGATATTGAGTGGATGAATACCTTAATTCATAACCTAGCAACTCAATGTTCTGTAATTTTGGTTGAACATCATATGGATGTAGTTATGTCGGTTTGTGATCGTTTATATGTTTTAAATTTTGGCCAAGTGATCTCATCTGGGGAAGTAGAAGAGGTAAGACGGGATCCAGCAGTTATTGCAGCCTATCTGGGGGTAAACAATTGACACTTGTTGTCTCTAATTTAACAATTGATCATGGTGCCATTAGGGCTATAAACAATGTTTCATTTCAAGTAGCTACCGGGCAATTGACGGCGATTATTGGCGCAAATGGTGCTGGAAAAACTACGTTACTTAGAAGCTTATCGGGATTAAAAGAGAGTAAATCTGGATCTGCAACCTGGAATGGAGACTCAATTCTTGGAAGAAAATCTGAGGATTTAGCTAGGTCAGGAATTATGCATGTATCTGATGGTAAATCAGTGATTGCAGAGTTAACAGTCAAAGAAAATTTAGCTCTTACAGGTCTGTGGCGAAAAGATAAAAAAGATGTGGCAAAAGCTACCGAAGAGGTAATTGAGTTATTTCCAATTCTTGGAGAACGTTTATCCCAAACATCTGGCTCATTATCCGGTGGCGAGCGGCAGATGTTAGCAATTGGGCGAGCTTTGATTGCTCGTCCTAAATTATTATTACTTGATGAGCCTTCCTTAGGATTAGCACCATTGATAGTTGAACAGATTTTTCAAACCATAAAATCATTTGTTGCAAAGATGAATTTGACAGTAGTTTTAGTAGAGCAAAATGCTATGGGAGCCCTAAAGATTGCAGATGAAGGAGTCGTACTAAATTTAGGCACGGCTGTTGCTAGTGATTCTGCTAAAAATTTACTCAATGATCCGGCAGTCAGAGCTGCTTACTTGGGGTTTTAAATGTTGGAATTTTTTACAGCAGTCTTAACCTCACTTTCTACTGGTGCAATTTATGCCCTCATGTCTACAGCTTTGGTTTTAGTTTGGCGCTCTACTCGAGTAATTAATTTTGCTCAAGCAGGTCAAGCAGTTTTAAGCACATATATTGGTTATGAAGTTACTACTCGATCTGGTTCATACTGGATTGGATTTATTGGGGCTGTGCTAAGTGGTGCCATAATCGGAGCTGGCATAGATAGATTCTTTATGCGTCCAATTTTTAAACGAGTAAAGAGTGGACCTATTGTCATGATTGCGCCAGTTGTTGCAACTTTAGGATTACTAGGAATCATTCAGGCGATTGTGGGATTTGTTTGGGGCTTAAACTATTTAACAATTGCCGCTCCAGTTTCAACTGAAGGCTTAAAAGTATTTGGTTCAGTAATTGCCTTTAGTCCATTTAATTTAATGGTCTTAATTTCAGTCACCTTGAGCATGATTTTACTTACGATTTTATTTCAAAAAACTAATTTGGGATTAGCTTTGCGGGCATCTGCTTACTCACCAGAGATTGCAAAACTTTCTGGAATTAAAGTTGAGGCAATTCGAACAATTGGTTGGGCTTTAGCAGGTGCAGCTGGCGGATTAGCTGGAATGCTTTATGTTCCAGGTTCATATTTGTATCCAAATTCTATGGAGGTATTACTTGTATTTGGATTTATTGCAGCAGTTATTGGTGGTCTAGATAGTTTATTTGGCGCCGTAGCTGGTGCCATGATTCTCGGCTTTGCCATAAATTTCTCTACTACATATATAAGTTATAAATTAGTTTTTCCAACTGCATTTGTAATTTTAATACTAGTTCTTTTAATCAAGCCAGGAGGAGTTTTCTCAAGTAAAAAAGGTAGGAAAGATTAATGGTAAAGATTTCCACAAATCGAAAGCGAACACTTGCCTTTGTTTTATTGGGTTGGGTACTCCTTATTATCTCTGATCGGGTAGGAGAGTTGCGTCAGTATCAAGGTTCATTTGTTGCTATGTATGCCCTAGCTATTGCATCCATTATTTTATTAACAGGTTACTCAGGTCAGCTTTCTCTTGGTCACAGTGCATTAATGGCAGTTGGTGCTTATGCCGGTGCGCTTTCAATTAATAATTTGAAGTTACATCCAGCCCTTGCCCTCATTGTTGCAGCTCTGATTGCTGGTATTTTTGGTTTGCTTTTAGGGTTTACCGTTGCAAGGTTAAGCGGTCCATACCTAGCTGGTACCACATTAGCGTTAGCAGTTTCATTGCCAACAGTTGCAAACCAATTTCCAATTTTGGGTGGTGAACAAGGAATTATCTTTGATATTGGTACACCTCCTTCAAGATTTGGCGAAGATTTTTCACAGTACAAATGGTTTTTTTGGATTAGCGCCCTTGCAGCATTAATCACTATTTGGATGCTCTCTAACTTATTAGCATCAAGGTATGGCAGAGTTTTTAGAGCTCTCAGAGATAACTCAGTGGCTGCTCAACTTTCAGGTATAAATGTTGGGCGTCTTAAGGCGATCGCCTTTTCCATTAGCTCAGGTATTGCTGGTTTGGCTGGTGGCTTACTAGTAATGCTGATAAGTGGGGTTTCACCCAGCGCCTTCCCGCTTAGCCTCTCATTTGCATTACTGACTGGGGCGGTTGTTACTGGCGTGTATAACCTAAAAGGTGTGATGCTAGGGGGGTTGGTTTTGGTGGCTATACCTGAAATCGCCGAATCGGTAGTATCGCGCATAGGAGGTTCAGAAGGGTTCACCACAACCTTGCCTGGTTTTATGGTGAGTGCACTTTTAATTTTAGCGGTGCTATTCACACCAAACGGACCGGGGCAGTTACTACATCACCACAAGAAAAAGCATTAAAGTCAAAGCAAGTTAATCAGATAGGGAAGGAAATAAATGATCAGAAATACTCGCATGAAACGATTCTCAATCGTTTCGGCGGTAGCAACCGTAGGAGCGTTGGTTTTCAGCACGCTACCTGCTCAAGCTGCTACCCCAGGTGTTAGCGCAAAGGAAATTAAGCTGGGTTACTCCGGCCCACTAACTGGCTCCGCCGGTTTAGTTTACGGAAAATTACCAGGAGCTATGAAGGCTTACTTCGATCACATTAACGCTAATGGCGGAGTCTATGGTCGTAAAATCAAGTTAGTTTCAAGAGATGATAAGTACTTACCTACTCTTGCAGCAACTCAAACCACAAATTTAGTTTTGAATGACAAAGTTTTTGCATTAGTTGGTGCACTAGGTACTGCTACACATAGCAAGGCTTACACCGCTGCCCAGCTAGCTAAAAATAATGTGCCAGATCTATTTGTGAATACTGGATTTAGTGGATTTGCTAACAAAGCAAAATACCCAACCACATTCACAATTCTTCCAAGTTACGCCATGGAAGCAAAGATCATGGCCAAGTTTATTAAGGACACACCAACACTTGCACCACAGGCATCGTTCTTGATCGCTCAAGATGATGAATTCGGTGTTGATGGTGTAAATGGATTTGCATTAGCTGGACATAAATTTACAGCTGCTCCTACTTTGTATCCACAAGGTGCATTAACTCCAGCACTTGCAGAGGGTGCCCTTACAAAATTAAGTGCCGTACCTGGAAAGCCAGTACTTGTACTATTTGGAACAACTGACTCAACTGCCACAATTCTTAAGGCAGCAGAGAAGTTATCACTAACTACTAAGTTCAACTGGATAGCTGGCTCAGTCGGTGGCGATGCCAATACATTGCTTGCACTAGGTGTTAAACCATCAACAATTAATGGTGCGCTCGCAGCATCCTTCTTCCCAGATGCTAAAGATGCAACCGATCCTTACGTAAGTGAATTCATGAAGATAAATTCCAAGTACAACAAGGGTGTCTCATTCGACAACGTTGTGTTACAAGGTATGAATTCAGCGATGTTAACTGTTCAGGCGCTACGTGCGGCTGGAAAGAATCTAACTCGTGCTGGCTTAATTAGCGCTATTGAGAGTAAGGGTGCAGATTTTGCAAGCGCAGGACTTGTACCACTTAACTACTCAGGCACTAGCCGAGTTGGTTATAACGGATATTGGTTTGGTCAGTTGAATGAAAAGGGTGAGTTAAAGCCATTTGGTGGAAAGCTAACCGTTTATACAACTGATTCATCATCAAACTCAGCACCAACAGCTTCCTCATACGAGCGTAAGCCAGTTCCTAAGAATGGGGTACCAACAAACTCATGAAAAATATAAACCTTAGAAAGAGCTTGGTAGCTCTATCAACTACAGCACTTATTGCTGGATTAGCAGTGGCTATTCCAACAGCAGCGAGAGCTGATGGTCCAACTTGTAGTGAGGTTGCTGCTGCAACTAAATACAGTGCACGCAATACACAACTATGTACTGGTGTCGATCAATTTGGCGCAAAGTATGAAATTGCAATGCCAAAGAAGTTCAATGGAACTTTGATTGTTTGGTCACATGGAATTCGTAAAAATACCAATTTACCTAAAATTCCAGTAGTTGCACCAAATGGGTATGTAGTAGATAACTCTCCAGAGATTGCACCAGCGCCGGCAATTGCAACCGCGTTGCTAAAGCAAGGCTTTGCATTAGCTGGATCAGGAGTACAGACTCAGGGTTGGAATCAAGAAGAACAGGTACTTGCAACCACGATCGTAATTGATCAGGCAATTACAAAGTTCCCTCAAATTGATCGTATAGCAGCCTGGGGTGCATCGCTAGGAGCGCTTTCAACTCAACTTCTAGCAGAGAATAATCCAGGACTTGTTGATGCAGTTGCACCATTGTGTCTATCTGATTCAGTGGAAGCAAATGCAATTACTTATGCATCTGATGCGCTTTGGTTAACAAAGACATTATTTGACCCAAGTATTAAAGGAAATGGTTATGCATCAGGTTCTACCGGTTACGCTCAAATGGTTACTGATATTGGCAAGGTGCTAACAGTATTTGGCGCTTTGTCAGCCTCAATACAAAAAAATCCATTGGCACCAACTTGGCCAGAGACCTCAACTGTTCCTGCGACTCTAAAAGGAATTCCAGTTCGAAGCGCTGTTCTACTTATGGGATTACTTGCAGGAGTACCTACACAGTCAAGAACATTTGATTCATCAAGTGGTCCAAAAGGCCCACTTGAAACTTCATTTGGATTGGTAATTAGTCCATCGCTAGCAGTTCTAGAAAATGCTGCTGAAGCTGCAATTCTTGCAGTAGTTGCGACTTACGATTTAGAGCTACGAGCAGGCGGTGTTGTCTATGACAATACCCAAACAAATTGGGCAACACGATTAGGTGATGATAGTGATGTGTATGCAGCTGGCCTTACCGGCAAAACTGCAATTGCAGGAATGCTTGCATATCTAAGTCCACTTAACCCAGCTGCACCACGTGTAAAAGCAGATCCATCTGCAGTAGCTAGAGTTGCCGCTTATGCAAAGATTCAAGGTAATGTGACAGTGCCAACCATTACATTAGCTGGAACAGCAGATCATATTGCTCAAGGTACTCAGTACTTTATTGATCAATACAACGCTTCAGTTGCTAGTGGCAAAGCAAAACCTGGATTACTTGTAAACATCTGGAATAAACCGCCAGATCAATACACAAAATTTACTGATGCTGGTTCACCTATTCCAGTTGATGCTTCTGCGCCAACTAATGGAACCCAGCACTGTAACTTTACTGGAAGCCAATGGTTAACTATTGCCAAACTACTTACTGATTCAGCGAAATCAGGAAAAGCTCCTTCAAGTAAAGTAGTTAAGGCAGCTATTGCAAAGGATAAAAATCTGTTTACTGATCCGAATTACAGGGGTCAAGTACACAAATATCGTCAATAACTAAGTAAGTAAAAAAGGGGCCTCAGAAACTGAGGCCCCTTTTTATATCTATAAACTACTCTCAATCATGAAACTTGTTATTGACTCAATCGAACAGATGCAGCTATTGGGTAAAAAAATTGGTGAACAATTAAAGACCGGTGATGTTGTGGTTTTAACTGGTGAATTAGGTTCAGGAAAAACTGTATTGACTCAAGGTATCGCATCGAAATTTGGATTTAAAGATATTACCTCACCTACTTTTGTTATAAGTAGAATTCATAAGGGCATTCCAAATCTCGTGCACATAGATGCTTATCGATTGCTAGAACTAGGAAGTAATAGTTTTTCTGATTTAGATTTGGAAAGTTACCTTTCAACTAGTGTTTTTGTTATTGAATGGGGTGCAGATTTTGTAACAACACTTACAGATGAGTATTTGGAGATTAAAATAGAAATGGGTGAAAGAGATAATCACAGAGTTGTTGAGATTTTAGGCTCAGGAGATAGATGGGCTGGATTTAAAGTATGAGTACAGTTTTAGCAATTGATACCTCTACTTCAAGAACTTCAGTAGCAATAGTAAAAAATAGGGAGGTTTTGTTTAATCAATTTCACGATGATCCAATTGCTCATGGCGAAGTATTGCCAAAATTGGTGGCAAAGGCTTTAGAGGTAGAGTCGGAAATTGATTTAGTCGTGATTGGAATGGGACCTGGTCCGTTTACTGGATTACGATCTGGAATAGCATTTGGTCAGAGTTTTGCACTTGCTCGTGGCATCAAGTGGTTAGGAATTTGCTCATTAGATGCAATGGCAGTGAAAATTAAAGAAATTGATTTTATAGTTTCAACGGACGCAAGAAGAAAAGAAAGATTTTGGGCCAGGTACATTAATTCTAAAAGAGATGGACAGCCTAAAGTTAGCAACGCTAATGAAATATTGAAGTTAAATATTCCAATATTTAATGAGGGCGAGTACTACCCAGATCCAGTGCAGTTAGTTGAGTTAAGCGCTACGAATAATTCGATCTTAACTCCAATTTATATAAGAAAACCTGATGCTTATCCAGTACCTAAAGATATAAAAATTCGAGCGATGACCGCTCTAGATTTGATTACAGCAAGTGGAATTGAAAAGCAGGTTTATCAAAAAAGTGCCTGGAGCTTAAACCAGTTTAAAGAAGAGTTTTCAAAGGTACCTAAGAGCGCTCAATACTTAGTGGCAGAGTTAGCTGGTGAGGTAATTGGCTATGCCGGCATAGTATTTAATATGGATACTGCAGATATTCACACATTAACAGTTATAGATTCGCAACGCCGAAAGGGAATCGGTCGAGAGTTATTAAAACGAATGATCGATTTAGCGCGAAGTAAAAAAGTAAATGCGGTATTACTTGAAATGCGATTAGGAAATGATCAAGCCAGACCACTTTACGAGCAAATGGGATTTATCGAGGTCTTGCAGCGAGAAAATTACTACGCACCCGGGGTTACTGCAGTTGTTATGCGTAAGGAACTAATGTGAGTCCACTAGTTCTTGGTATTGAAACTTCTTGTGATGAGACTGCTGTTGGTATTGTTAGAGGTAGAACACTGCTTGCAAATGTAATCTCATCTAGCGTGGAAGAGCATGTCAGATTTGGCGGGGTAGTTCCTGAAGTTGCTAGTAGAGCTCACTTAGAATCAATGCAACAGGTAATTAAGCAAGCGTTATTAGAGGCTAAGGTAAAGCTTTCAGATATTGATGCTTTTTCGGTAACAGCAGGCCCCGGACTTATTGGAGCATTGTTAGTTGGAGTCAGTAGTGCATCAGCTTTAGCGTTAGCCTTAAATAAGCCAATTTATGGCGTTAATCATCTAAATGCCCACATTGCAGTTGATGCACTAAGTTCTGATGTGAAGATTCAACCTAGTATCGGTTTACTAGTTAGTGGTGGTCACTCTTCAATTTTACAAATTAACAATCTTGTAACTGATGTAGTCGTAAAAGGTTCGACTATTGATGATGCAGCAGGTGAGGCGTTTGATAAGGTTGCGCGAATTATGGGATTAGGTTTTCCAGGTGGACCATTAATTGATAATCAAGCTAAATTGGGTAGTAAAGATGCAATTAACTTTCCAAGAGCTCTGACTCAAGGAAATGATATAGAAAAAAATAAATATGATTTTTCATTTTCTGGATTAAAGACTGCAGTCTCAAGATACTTAGCACAAACTCCAAATTTTAATCGAGCAGATGTAGCTGCATCTTTTCAAGAGGCGATTGTGGATGTCTTAATTAGTAAATCCTTATTAGCTTGTAAAGATTCAGGAATTGAAGATTTGGTAATAGCGGGAGGAGTAGCAGCTAATAGCCGACTAAGAGAGCTAGCTAAGCAACGATGCGAAGTCGCCAAGGTCAGATTACGGATTCCGCCAGCCGCACTTTGCACCGATAACGGGGCCATGGTGGCGGCCCTTGGCTCTCTAGCTATCTCCGAGGGGGTTAAGCCATCTGCCATCGGTATTTCCGCTGATTCTGCCGCTGGGGTCGATCAGATCGTCTGGGCATAAATACTCGCCAAGTTGCTCCTTAGCGCCAACCCCTTTAAAGTTAGCGTTAGCACTCTAAGCCTCCGTGTGCTAAGTAAGCCCTGAGGCACCAAGAGCAAAAAATTTCGAAGACAAGTAACTAAGAAGGAGTATGAGCATGGCAATTTCAATTAAGCCACTAGAGGATCGAATTGTCGTAAAGGCAAATGAGGCGGAGCAAAAGACTGCATCTGGATTAGTAATTCCAGATACTGCGAAAGAAAAGCCACAAGAAGGAACTGTGATGGCTGTCGGACCTGGCCGCTTTGAAAATGGCAATCGTATTCCGCTAGATATTAAAGAGGGTGATGTAGTTCTTTACTCAAAGTATGGTGGCACAGAGGTTAAGTACAACAATGAGGAGTACTTAGTACTTTCTTCCCGTGATGTACTAGCAATCATTGCAAAGAAGTAAATATGAGTAAATCACTTCAATTTGATGAATCAGCTCGTCGCGCTATGGAGCGCGGAGTAAATATTCTTGCTGACACAGTAAAGGTAACTCTTGGACCTAAGGGGCGCAATGTAGTCATTGCAAAAAGCTACGGCGCGCCATTGATTACAAATGATGGTGTAACAATTGCAAAGGAAATTGAGTTATCTGATCCAGCTGAAAATATGGGCGCTCAACTTGTTAAACAGGTTGCGGAAAAAACCAATGATGTTGCTGGTGATGGTACTACTACTGCAACCGTATTAGCTCAAGCAATGGTTAAAGAAGGCCTTCGTAACTTGGCAGCGGGTGCTCAACCTATGGAATTAAAGTATGGAATTGAGCAAGCAGTTTCTGCAATTACTGAAGCTTTAAGAAAAAATTCAACTGCTGTTAGTGGAAAATCTCAGATCGCAGATGTTGCAACTATTTCAGCTCAAGATAAGGCTATCGGTGACCTGATTGCTGAAGCTATGGATA
>Ga0255184_1000522_pt1 | contig 12251 bp, 10 predicted proteins | sample Miss_Cont_RepA_0_FD_189954 | JGI IMG/M metagenome (GOLD analysis project Ga0255184, IMG submission 189954) | Freshwater microbial communities from Mississippi River, Louisiana, United States - Miss_Cont_RepA_0h | ecosystem: Environmental > Aquatic > Freshwater > River | place: USA: Louisiana...
CTGGCAACGCACTCGACGGCCGTGACGGTGTCGTCGTCGACGCCTACGGCGGGGTCGGGTTGTTCGCCGCCACCGTGGTGCCGATCGGTGTGCAGTGTGTGCTGGTCGAGTCGAGTGAGTCGGCGTGCAGCGACGCTTACGAGAATCTGCGTGGTCGCAGCGCCATGGTGATGCACACGCGGTTTGAACACTGGCGTGCCGTGCGGGCGGGTCTCGTGATTGCCGACCCAGCACGAAGCGGCTTGGGCAAGGCTGGCGTCACCACACTGCTCGACACGGCGGCTCCGACGGTGGTGTTGGTGTCGTGCGACGCAGTAGCTGCAGCTCGCGACGCGCGCCTACTTGTTGATGCTGGTTATGACCTTGTCAATGCGGAAGTGCTCGACTTGTTTCCGCACACGCACCACGTTGAAGTGGTGTCACGCTTCGTGCGCGACTAAGCCTTGGCTAACGAGCTGCGCAGCGTGAAGAGCACGAGCACAGCGCTCCACGCAAACACTGCAGTGAGCAACATCGGTGCGACCGGTGAGCCTGAAGTGAAGCGCAGCACTCCAGCAATGATCGGGCTCAACGAGCCTCCGACGGTCGCCACCAAACCGACGGCTCCCATCACGGCGCCGAAATCTTGTTCGCCAATCACTCGTCGTGCCACGATGCCGTCAAGGGCCGACAACGCCCCAATTGAGATTCCCGCGAGCACCACATACAGCGTCGCGAGCGGCAACATGCCCGAGGTGAGCAACACGACGGCCGCCAGACCGAGCACGACTCGAGCAACGAGCATCAACTCGAGTGCACCCCACCGTTCGATTGCGGCAACGAGCGGCAGACGACCAGCCAACTGCAACAGTCCGCGAGCGCTTGCGAAACCAGCCGCCACCCCGGCGCTGAGACCCGCCCAGGTCATCGTCGGAACCTGATACACCAGCAAGCTCGACGCAGCAGCCGACGACAAGAGCGCTGCGATGGCGAAACGCCGCACCTCGCGGCGCTTGGCCGCACTGCGAAGCGCCTGCAACAGTGAGCCAGCCGCGCCGGGTTGCGGGCCGCGCGGACTGCACACCACCGCACAGATCGCAAAGGCCGCAAACGTCGCGATCGCCGGCACGCGAATCGCGGTCTGCCAGCCCTGTTGCGAGCGCAGCCATTCGGTGGCAGGAATCATGATTGGCGACGACAGGGCACCCCAGATGGTGAGTCGAGTGATTGAGCGCGATGGGTCGGCCGTGCCCAATCGCACGGCCAGCGGCTGGGTGAATGCGTAGAACCCGGCTGCACCGATGAGCCCACCGCCTGCTGCATAGGTGATGAGAAATGCGGTTCCACTCAGCCCTGCACTGGCGAAGTACAGGGCTGTTCCGAGTGGTCCGACGACGCCGAGTGCGATGCGCGGGTTGGCCTTGTCGAGTTGTCGACCGGTGGTGATGGCACCGATGCCCGCCACGAGGCTTGCGGCTCCGTAGGCAAGCGCCAGCGAGCCTTCGGTCAGATTGTGGGCGTCGAGCAGGTCGTCGAAGAGCACCCCGAAGCCGTAGAACCAGGTGCCGTAGGCGAGGATCGTGAGCACGCCGAGCGCGTCGAGACGCGACGCGGCGTACGCGCGCACAACGTATCTGCTCAACGCGCGACTAGCGCTGCGCCGTGATGTTCACCGATTGCGTGTCGGGTGCACAGCAGACTTCGGCCGAGCGAACGTCGGCAATCTTTGGTGTGTTTTTCATCTGCTCGGCGTCGGCGAGCACGGTGTACACCTCGTAACGGTGATCGCCACCTTCGACCCAGAACTTTTCTTGCACTGCATAACAGCAGGTGGTCTCACCTTCGACCCACGTTGGCAGACCAGCGCCGGTGATTCGTTCGTGTTCGGCGCGCACTTCATCGATTGACTGCACCTCGACACCCATGTGGTTGATGGAATCGGTGGCGGTCGGGTTCTCGATCAACACCAGCTTGAGCGGGGGATTCTCGATGGCGAAGTTGGCATAGCCAGGTCGAATTTTCGCCGGCGCGGTGCCGAAGAGTTTCGTGTAGTGCGAGATGGCAACCTCAAGGTTGCTGACATTCAAGGCCAGTTGCAGTCGTGACATGCCTAAACCGTACCCGTCTGAGGTGAACGGACCGGTACATGTTCGAGCCCTGTGGTGCCCCCCCTCGGATTCGAACCGAGGACCTGCGGATTAAGAGTCCGTTGCTCTAACCAACTGAGCTAGAGGGGCAACTGCGTGCTGTTGTAGTTGCTATTGCAGCGCATCAGCCTAACTCGCATGCAGAATGCGACGACAAACGACGACGTCACGCGATTTGGGGTGGACGACGGGGCTCGAACCCGCGACCTCTAGGACCACAACCTAGCGCTCTAGCCAACTGAGCTACGCCCACCATGGGCGCTCCATTCTGCCACGAACCTTGCGACCTGCGACTCGGGCCCACTTGGCGTGTGCGGTAGCCTCACGGTGACACATTCGTTTGGAGCTGATACCCATGCCAGCGGCTGACAAGACGCTGACGCAATCCCTGGTCGCACGAGCGAAGGAGATAACTGCCCGTGAACTGCTGACCTACGCAGAGCGAACCAAAGGTTCGCAGGCCGCCAACGCGCGCGCCCGTAAGTCATTGCCGCTCGGGGTGCCGTCAAGTTTTCAGGATTACGACCCGTATCCGATCGTGCTCGCCCGCGCGCAGGACTACTGGTCGGTTGACGTCGACGGCAATCGATACGTCGACTACAACATGGGTTTCGGGGCACTCTTTGCGGGCCACATGCACCCGGCGGTGCGCAAGGCCGTCTCTGCCCAGCTCGATGACGGCACCCTCTTCGTCACGCCCTGCCCGAGCAATGCCGAAGTGGCCGAGCTGCTGACCGCTCGCTACGGCTTCCCGCTCTGGCGCTTTACGAACTCGGGCACCGAGGCGACGATGGATGCGCTGCGCGTCGCCCGCGCCGCCACCGGGCGCGAGAAGATCGTCAAGGTCGAGGGTGGTTATCACGGCCATCACGACGAAGTCATGGTGTCGATGAAGCCGTCGCTGGATAAAGCAGGCCCCGCAGATGCACCGCATTCGGTCGCGTCGTCGGCCGGCATCACCCGTGGCGTGGTCGGTGACACGATCGTCGTGCCGTACAACGATCCTGAGGCGCTCGAGCGTGTGCTGCGCAGCGGTGAGGTTGCGGCGTTCATCGTCGAGCCGGTCATGCAGAACATCGGCATCTGTTTGCCACAGCCGGGTTATCTGCAGGCGGCGCGCGAGATTTCGCGAAAGTACGGCACGCTGCTGGTGTTCGACGAGGTGAAGACCGGCATCACCGCTGGGTGGAAAGGTGCCGCCGGCGCTCTCGGCGTCGAGCCCGATCTCGTCGCTCTCGCCAAGTCAATCGGTGGCGGCTTGCCGCTTGGCGCGTTTGGTGGCAAGCGCGAATATATGGATGAAATCACCAACCGTCGCGTCGTGCACCTCGGCACCTACAACGGCAACCCGCTGTGCATGGCTGCTGCGCGTGCGGTGTTGGCTGAAGTGTGTACGCCTGACACCACTGCCGAGGTCATCGCCCGCAACCACCGCCTGGTCGAAGCCTGCCGTTCGGTGATTACACAGCATGGCTTGCCCGCCAACGTGGTGGAATTCGGTGCGAAAGGCTGCGTCACCTGGTCGCCCGAGCCGATTCGCAACTATCGCGATTACAAGGCCACCGATTTTGATCTCGCGTTCGCGCAGTGGATGCACGGCATCAACCGTGGCATCCTCCTTCCACCTGGTCTAGATGAGCAGTGGCTTATCTCGGTGTTGCATGATGATGAAGCTGCGATGACGTATGCCGGCGTGTTTGCCGATTTCGTCGAAGAACTCGTGCGCTAAGTCGACGATGAAGTCGTCACCGTCATTGGGCGTGATGCTGTGGCGCGGGCTCTTTCGCCGCTGCCCGCATTGCGGCGACCGTCGCGCGTTTTTCGCCAAGTGGTTCGTGCGCCGCGAGCGATGCGCCGGCTGTGGTCTGCGGTGGGAGCGAAACTACGAGGGGTTCATGCTCGGGGCGATGGCGATCAGCTTCATCACCACGGGCGGGTCGTTGTTGCTGACGATGGCCATCGGGGTGATCGCGAGTTACCCCGACGTGGTCCTGTGGCCGGTTTTGGGTTCGACGGTGGCGGTGACCCTGTTGGTGGGGGTGTTCGGCTACCCGATCTCCTACACCCTCTGGCAGGCGGTCGACCTGCACCTGCGTCCGGTCGCTGAAGACGACGGCGAAGACCACGGGCGGGCCGTCGTCAACTAGCCCCAGGCGGCCCATCGGCCAGGGCGCGCTGGGCTCCTGGCGACGAAAGTTCCCGAGGGTGCTTGACCGAACAGGTGTTCGTAGGTAAGGTCGAGGTGTTAGCAACGACCGAAATCACCGCAAGGTGCACACCACGCTGCGAACAGCCATAGAGCGCAACACCCCATCCCTACGGTGCAACGTTCCCCCCAGCAACAACGATTCCCCATAACAGCAACGAAAGGACACCACCCATGACCACCGAGAAAAAGGCCGACAAAGTGGAAAACAAAGCCCCCGCCAAGGCTGCCAAGCCAGCCGTTGACGCCGATCGCGCCCGAGCCGCTGAGCGCGCCAAAGCACTCGAGGCCGCGCTCGGTCAGATCGACAAGCAGTTCGGCGCCGGTTCGGTCATGCGCATGGGCGAAAAAGAGACAATGGCCATCGAAGCCGTGTCGACGGGTGCCTTGCCACTCGACATCGCCCTCGGCGTGGGTGGCGTGCCGCGCGGACGCGTGGTCGAGATCTTCGGCCCCGAGTCGTCGGGTAAGTCGACGCTCGCGATGCACATCGTCGCCGAAGCCCAGCGCAACGGCGGCATCTGTGCCTATGTCGACGCCGAGCACGCGCTCGACCCGGTGTACGCCGCAGCAATCGGTGTCGACACCGACAACCTGCTCATCTCGCAACCGGACACCGGCGAACAGGCGCTGGAAATCGTCGACATGCTCGTTCGCTCGAGCGCCGTCGATGTGATCGTCATCGACTCGGTGGCGGCCCTCACCCCGCGCGCCGAAATCGAAGGCGAGATGGGTGACAGCCATGTGGGCTTGCAGGCCCGCTTGATGAGCCAGGCGCTGCGCAAACTCACCGCCAACCTCAACAAGTCGAACACCATCGCCATCTTCATCAACCAGTTGCGCGAGAAGATCGGCGTCATGTTCGGCTCGCCCGAGACCACACCCGGTGGGCGTGCGCTGAAGTTCTATTCGTCGGTGCGCCTCGACATTCGTCGCATTGAGTCGATCAAAGATGGAGCTGAAGTCGTTGGTGCTCGCACCCGCGTGAAGGTCGTGAAGAACAAGGTGGCACCACCGTTCCGCCAGGCCGAGTTCGACATCACCTACGGCAAGGGCATCAGCCGTGAAGGTGCGGTGCTCGACCTCGCCGTCGAACTGGGCATCGCCAAGAAGTCAGGCGCTTGGTTCACCTACGACGGTGAGCAGTTGGGTCAGGGTCGCGAGAATTCCAAGCAGTTCCTCGCTGACAACCCCGACGTGATGATGCAGATGACTGAGCGGGTGCGCGAAAAGGCGATGGCCCGCAACAACGCGGAAGCGGCGCAACAAGGCGGCTTCAGCAAAGACGACGACGAGCCAATCGACCTCGAGTAATCGGCGGCTCGGCTACGGCTAGTGGAACGAGCCGCGCGCCGGAGCTAGCGGCTCGAGCCAGCGAATCGGGGCTACAGCCAGCGGCGTCGGCGGAAGTAGATGAACAGCCCGACGCTGAACGACGCCGTGCCGCCCATCACGAGAAAATAGGCCCACCGCACTTGCAACTCGGGCATGTACGAAAAATTCATGCCGTAGATGCCCGCCACCATCGTCGGCACGGCGGCCAGGCCGATCCACGCAGAGATTCGTCGCATGTCGGCGTTCTGTTGCACCTGGGCGATGTTGAGGCAGGCCGAGAGTGCTGCGTCGATGAGTTCGTTCATCCGTTCGATGTCGTCGACGGCGCGGCGCAGGTGGTCGTAGACGTCTTTCAGTTTCGGGGCGAATGATTTCGGCACGCCGGGCAGGTCGCCTTCCATCAGCGTGAGCAAGGCGTCGATGAGCGGAACAGCGGCGCGTCGGCATTCGAGCACTTCTCTCTTCATCATGTAGGCGCGGTTGGTCGGCAGATTGCGGTCGTCGCCGAATGCTTCGTCTTCCAATTCGATGAGGTCGCGCTGCAACGCTTCGACGGTGTGCAGGTATTCGTCGACCAAACGGTCGAGAAACTCGTGCAGCACCACCGCCGGCCCGAGCGCGATGCGCTCGGGCGAAGATTCGAGATGACTGCGCACGTCGCGCAGCGGTAGCACCGTGCCGTGACGCACCGTGAACACGTAGTGGCGCGCGAAGATGAGGGTCACGTCACCAACGTCGATGCGTCGGCGCTCGGGGTTGTAGGCGATCGTCTTCACGAGCAGGCTCGTGTGGTCGTCGTAGCGATCGAGCTTGGCGCGTTGGGTGTGCGAGAGAGCGTCTTCGATCGCGAGTGGATTGATTCCCAATCGCTTGGCGTGGGGCAGTAATTCGTCTTCAGTCGGGTCGACGAATCCGACCCACTCGAACATGTCGGTCTGCAGCGGCAGATCGTCGCTGGGGTGGCGCCGGTCATTGTTGGCATTGAGGTGACCAGACGTGCCGTTGTGAGTTGACCGTAGGTCAAGGGTTCCTGAAACGCGATGCCCGGCTCGGTAAACGGCGTCTTCAACGAGCACGTTGGCAGAGTACCAGTGGCGCACCAGAAGCAGTGGGCTGACGAGACCAGCGCTCTCGAGCGCAGCACCATCATCGCGTGCGAGGTGTACGCCGCACCACCGCCACGTGAACTGACGGCGAACCTTACGCCGAACCCCTGTACGAGACCCGCGGTGGTGGTTAGGTTCGCGGCTATGACGACGACCGCCTCCACCCCCGCAGCCCAACACCACGCAGATGGCCACAGTGGTCATTCGGCATTCGAAGACGTCAACAGGTTCGTGCGCCGAGCGGCCAAGACTCTCGAGATCTCCGACGATGTGGTGTCGGCAATCGTGGCGTGCGAACGCGAGGTGGTCGTGTCGCTGCCGTTGCGACGTGACGATGGCCGAATCGACGTGCTCACTGGCTATCGCGTGCAACACTCGCAGGCGCGCGGCCCGCGAAAAGGGGGAATTCGGTTTCACGAGACGGTCGATCTAGACGACGTTCGCGCACTCGCCAGCCTGATGACATGGAAGACCGCACTCATCGACGTGCCATTCGGTGGCGCAAAAGGTGGCGTCGCTGTTGACCCGCGTCAGTTGTCTGAGCGCGAACACGAAGAACTCATTCGTCGCTGGACCCGCACGATGGTGCACGTGCTCGGGCCGCATCGCGACATTCCGGCTCCAGACATGGGCACTACCGCGCGCACGATGGGCTGGTTAATGGACGAATTCCATCGTCTCGAAGGTTTCCAGCCGGCCTGCGTCACTGGCAAGCCGGTGGCACTCTTCGGCGCGCCAGGTCGCGAAGAAGCAACGGGTCGGGGAGTCGTGCAGATCGCAGTTGCCGCGTTGCGTGCCGACAAACGCGACGTGCAGGGTGCGCGCGTCGTGGTGCAAGGCTTCGGCAACGTCGGTCGCTTTGCCATCACCTCGGCGCTCGAACGGGGGATGAAGGTGATCGCCGTCAGTGACGTGACCGGGGCAGTGTTGGCACCAAACGGCCTCACTCAAGAAGACACGCTCGCCTCAAGCGTGCGCGAGTTGTTCGGACGATACGAGCAACTCGACCCCGCAACGCTGCTCGAGGTCGAGTGCGATGTGTTGATCCCTGCCGCGCTGGGCGGCGTCATCAACGACGACAACGTGGCACGTATCTCTGCGCCATATGTGATCGAAGCTGCAAACCAGCCGATCGTCGGTGGTGCTGACGCCGCGTTGCATGCGCGCGGCGTCACCGTGGTGCCCGACATTCTCGCCAACGCCGGTGGCGTGCTCGGTAGCTATTTCGAGTGGACCCAGAACATTCAAGAGTTCCGCTGGTCACTCGAGCGATTCCGCGACGAACTCGACGCCCGCATGGCGACGGCATTCAACAATGTCTACGAGACGTCACGGCGATATTCCTGCAGCTTGCGCGAAGCGTCGTTCATCGTGTCGGTGGGTCGCGTGGTCGAGTCGTTCCTCTTGCGCGGCAAGGTGATCTAGACCTGCAGAGTCGCCCAGCGCGACGAGGTGGCCTGACGTTGCGGCGCACCAGCCTTGACCGATCGATTCGGTCGTGGCCCACACCTGCGTAAGTAGCCTGCAGTTCACTGTGACTCGTCGTTACGTGGTGCGCACGTTCGGCTGCCAGATGAACGAGCACGATTCTGAGCGCATTGCCGGGTTGCTCGACCACGACGGGCTCGAACCTGCCGAGAGCGAGGCCGAGGCCGACATCGTGGTGTTCAACACGTGCTGTATTCGTGAGAATGCCGACAACAAGTTGTATGGCTCGCTCGGCACGTTGAAGGCGTGGAAAGACCAACAACCGACCCGCCAGATCGTGGTGGCCGGTTGCCTGGCCCAAAAAGACCGCGACATCGTGCGCGAACGCGCCCCATGGGTCGACGTCGTGCTCGGCACCCACAACGTGCACCGCGCAGCGCAGTTGATCGAAGAGGCGCGAACTGGCGGACCGATCACCGAGATTCTCGATGAAGCAGTGGTCGATGACTATGTGCTGTTTCCGTCGGCTCTGCCGGTGAGGCGTGAAACCTCCTATCGCAGTTGGGTGACGATTCAGATTGGGTGCGACAACACGTGCGCATATTGCATCGTGCCTGCCGTGCGTGGCAAGGAAATCAGCCGACCCTTCGACCAGATTGTCGATGAGGTTCGGTCACTGGCGGCAACTGGCGTGAGCGAGATCTTTCTCTTGGGTCAGAACGTCAACTCATACGGGCGCGACCTGTCGCTCGCCAGTCGACGAGCTGGTGACACTGATGTTCGGGTGGCGCCGCAGTTCGCAGCCCTCCTTCGCGCAGTCGGCGAAGTGCCGGGCGTGCGACGAGTTCGCTACATGAGCCCACACCCCAAAGACATGCGTGAAGACACGCTGCTCGCGATGGCCGAGACCGCAGCGGTGTGCGAGCACTTGCATTATCCGCTGCAGTCAGGCAGTGACTCGGTGTTGGCCGCCATGCACCGTGGCTATACCGCGCAGCGGTATCTCGAGCGACTCGCGCAGGCGCGCGCCATCATCGACGATCTTGCCGTGACCACCGACGTGATCGTCGGATTCCCTGGCGAGACCGAAGCCGACTTCGCCGCGACTATGGAAGTTGCCGTTGCCGCCGAGTTCGACTCGGCCTACGCATTTATCTTCTCGCCGCGCGAAGGCACTGCAGCCGCCGAAATGACCGACAAGTTCTGCGACCCGAAGGTGGTCGGTGAGCGATACGAGCGTCTCAAGGTGGTGCTTGATCGCACGGCGGTGCTGAAGCACCGCGCCCGCATCGGTCGCACCGAAGAAGTCGTGGTCGAAGGCATGAGCAAGAAACACCCTGAACTCACCACCGGTCGCACTCGACAGAACAAGTTGGTGCATTTTTCGAGCCCTGAGCAGTTGCGACTCGGCACGTATGCACGGGTGGAGATCACCGACGCCGCAAGATTCCACCTTGCTGGCCGACTTGTCGAAATCGTCGCCGAACCGACCCACAAGACGCGTCTCGCCGTCGCTTCGGCGTGATGCGCGAAGTTGCGATTGTCGCCCCAACCGCGAGCGGCAAGAGCGATGTTGCGATGGCCGTGGCCCGTGAAACAGGCGCACACATCATCGCCGTTGATGCAATGCAGGTCTACCGCGGCATGGATATCGGCACCGCAAAACCCACAACCGCTGATCGTGCGGCCGTTCCACACCACTGCATCGACATCGCCGACCCGAGCGAGCGTTTCAGCGTGGCCGAGTTTCAACGTCACGCGTCGGCAGCCCGTGCCGAAATTGCGGCGGCCGGCAAGAGCGCACTGCTCGTGGCCGGAACCGGGCTCTATCTCACCGCGCTGATCGACGACTTGTCGCTGCCGGGCGAATGGCCCGCGGTGCGCGACGAGCTGCAGCGCGAGCCCGACACTGATGCATTGTTCGTGCGCCTCGAGTCGCTCGACCCGCTCGCGGCGTCACGCATCGAACGATCGAATCGCCGTCGCATCGAGCGTGCACTTGAGGTGTGCATCGGCAGCGGCAAGCCGTTCTCGTCGTTCGGACCGGGCACATCGGCGTATCCGACGTCAACGGTGCGACAAATTGGCATCACCTGGGCACGGGCAACGTTGAGTGCGCGAGTTGAAGCCCGCGTGCACCGCATGATGGCCGACGGTTTGCTCGACGAAGTCAAACGTCTCGCAGCAACGACGACCCTGTCGCGTGAGGCGCGCCAAGCCCTCGGATACAACGAACTGCTGCAGCATCTCGAGGGCCGTCTCTCGCTCGATGAAGCCATAGCCCAGATCGTGTTGCACACCCGTCAGTTCGCGGTGCGGCAAGAGCGCTGGTTCCGTCGTGACCCGCGCATTGAGTGGGTGGTGGTGCAGCACGACCCCGTCGCCGAAGTCGCCCCCAAGGTTCGCGCCGCGCTCGAGTGAACGTGCGAGTCGACCCGCCGACCCTGCGATAGGCATGAGGGCATCAACATGACGGTTCGCATCGACAAATACGACGCACTCGGCAACGACTTTCTCGTGCTCGATCTGGCGCAGGTGAGCAGCAAATCCGCCGGGGTGTCGGGTGGGGCAGCAGCTGCGACGGCTGGTGCATCAGGTGCGTCTGCGGCACGTCAGGCACTCGACTGGCCAGCCATCGCGCGTGCCTGGTGTTCGCGCACGACGGGTGCCGGAGCCGACGGATTACTGCTGCTCACCCGTAGCGACGATGTCGAAGCCCGCATGCAGCTGTTTAACAGCGACGGTTCATCGGCCGAGATGAGTGGCAACGGTGCTCGCTGCTTTGCGCACGCGCTCTATCGCGCCGACGCTGCACGGGGTGAACGGTCATATCGACTCATCACCGACGCAGGTATTCGCCAAGTTACGGTCGGCGCACAAGCGAGCCCGATACTGCTCGACGGTGGCGCCGATGCAGAGTCCGCCGACACGGTGACTGCAAGCGTCGACATGGGTGAAGTGCGACCCATCGCTGAGCCTGCCGGGTGGAGCGCAATCGGCACTCACCCTGATCGCCCCGTGATGCACTTGTCGGTGGGCAACCCTCACACCGTGGTTGGTGTCGAAGATGTTCACGACGTTGACTTGCTTTCGCTGGGTCGCAAAGTGCCGCAGGTCAATCTCGAAGTGGTGGCGCCGGGGCCTGAGCGCAATGGCATCACCATGCGCGTGCACGAACGAGGTGCCGGTCTCACGCAGGCGTGTGGCACTGGTGCGTGCGCGAGTGCGTGGGCGGCGGTGTGGTGGGGGCTCGTGCCGCAGGCAAGTGAACGTGTCGAAGTAGTCGTGCACATGCCGGGTGGCGATGCCGTGGTGTTGGTCAACGCACCGTCGGTAGGTCGCACCACGTTGACGGGTTCGTCACGATTCGTCGCATCATTCGAAGCCTCTCTCGATTCGCCCTTCGAGGTGACTGCACGATGAGCACGCCGTATCAGGAGGCCCTCGGGCGCACGCTCATTGAGCGCAGCATTCGTGAAAAAATCGTGATTGTCGGCGTGACCCTCGACAAACACACCGACGAACAAACCGAAGAAAGTCTCGACGAACTTGAGCGACTCGTCGACACCGCAGGTGCCGACGTGGTGGCACGTCTCACGCAGCGTCGCCAGGCGCCCGACCCGGCCACCTACATCGGCAAAGGCAAGGTCGACGAACTGAAGGCCACTTGTTTGGCAGTAGATGCCGACACGGTGGTGTTCGATAACGAACTCTCTCCCGCGCAGCAATTCAATTTGGAAAAGACCCTCGGTCGCACCGCGATCGACCGCACGGCGGTGATTCTCGATATCTTCGCCCAAAATAGCCACACGCTCGAGGGCAAGGCGCAAGTCGAATTGGCATTGATGCGGTATCGCCTGCCGCGCATTCGTCGTGGTGCATCGGCCGGTCTCACCCAGCAGGGCGGTGGCATCGGCACGCGCGGCCCTGGTGAAACCAAACTCGAGACCGATCGACGCCGCATCAACGACCGAATTGCCAAGCTCGAGCGCGAGTTGCGCGAACTGCAGCGCACCCGCGACGAGCAACGCAAGGGTCGCTCGCGCAGTG
>Ga0255184_1000523_pt1 | contig 12227 bp, 5 predicted proteins | sample Miss_Cont_RepA_0_FD_189954 | JGI IMG/M metagenome (GOLD analysis project Ga0255184, IMG submission 189954) | Freshwater microbial communities from Mississippi River, Louisiana, United States - Miss_Cont_RepA_0h | ecosystem: Environmental > Aquatic > Freshwater > River | place: USA: Louisiana...
TCCGCGCCCTCTTGGCGAGCCGGGCGCGGGAGTGCCCGGGTTCTCTCAAGCCTCAACACCCAATTCCCCCCTCCAGGCGAGCCGGGTGCGGCAGCGCCCGGGCAACTGCCCCTACCCGGTAACCCCGCCCACCCCCATCAACACCAATCCCCCGTCCGCGCCAGAACCCGGGCGCTCCCGCACCCGGCTCGCCTAATGGAAAAAACTTCCTCAAGGTATAATTCTCACGGGAGGAATCCGAATGAGCACCACCAGCATCACCATCCAGGTGGACGAAAAAGCCGCCAAACAGTTGGAGTCCATCTCCCCGGAAAGCCGCCGGAAGGTGGAAATGCTCCTCGGCGCCCGCATCCTGGAACTCACTTCCCAGCCCAAGCGGCCCGTTGAAGAAATCATGGACGAACTCAGCAATCACGCCAAAGCCAACGGCCTGACCGAAGAAATCCTGGCGGACCTGCTGAAGGATGAGTGATTTCCGGCTGGTCATAGATACCGGAGTGGTGGTGAGTGCGGCACTCTTCTCCCCCTCAGTACCCAATGCCTTGGTTAAATGGGCGTTGAAAAATGGAATCATTCTGATTTCCAGAGAAACCATGGACGAATTGTCCAAAGTCATCCAACGGGAAAAATTTGACAGGTATGCCCCACGACAAACCCGTTTGGAATTTTTGTGGGCTTTTTATGAAAAGTCCCATCCAGTCGAAATTCAAACCCGAACCGACGCCTGCCGCGATCCCAAGGACAACATCTACTTGGATGTGGCTCTGAATGGAGATGCCTCTCACCTAGTCACCGGCGACAACGATCTCCTGGTCCTCCATCCGTTTCAGGGAATTCCAATCCTCAGACCTGCAGCCTTTTTGGATTCCATCAAACCGCGTTAGCCCGCTCCCAAAGATCTCCCGGTCCTGGCGTGTAGACTCTGACTGAAACCCCGCCGCCTCAACTTTTCAGAACCCCTCCCCCGTCGGCACCAGCGGCCCGGGCGCTCCCGCACCCGGCTCGCCAAAGCGAAAGGCCACCCGCCCCCTTCCGTCCGATTCATGGAAACTTGGCCCGGGATATAATCAAATTGGAGGAATGTGGAATGGTCAGTCGCCAGATTGTCACGCACGGGGTGGTTCTACCGAACGGTTCCCTGCAATTGGATCCGTTGGTGGAATTGCCGGTTGGACCAGTGGAGGTGCTGGTAAGGGCCAGACCCATTGGCAACCCAAGCCCGGATAAACCCTCCAACTGGTTGGAATATCTCCTGGCCGCCCGGGATGCCCTGGAAAAACAAGGGATCCCCCTCATGACCCCCGCGGAGGCCGAGGCACATATTACGGATCTTCGCGAGGATAGGAAATCTTCAGGGCAAACCAGCAGCCTCGAAGAAATCAGGGAAGGACTCAGCCGCTACGCAAAAGCCAACGGCCTCACCGAAGAAATCCTGGCGGACCTGCTGAAGGATGAGTGAACCTACTTCCTCACCAGCATGAACCCCACAACTCTCAATTCCCCCCTCTTGGCGAGCCGGGTGCGGCATTGCCCGGGCAACTGCCCCTACCCGGTAACCCCGCCCACCCCCACCAACACCAATCCCCGTCCGCACTAGCACCCGGGCGCTCCCGCACCCGGCTCGCCAAATCCATGACCCGCCAACCCGCCTCCTCCTTCTTCCAGGCGAGCCGGCTGCGGCAGCGGCCGGGCAACTGCCCCTACCCGGTAACCCCGCCCACCCCCACCAACACCAATCCCCGTCCGCACCAGCGGCCCGGGCGCTCCCGCACCCGGCTCGCCAAAACAAAATCAAAAATAAAAACCACCTGATAACTCAGCCCTGTAGGGGCTGTGCCCTTAGCCCAGGGCATCGCCCTGGGCACAATCAACCGACACAACTGCTCATCAATAAAACACCCACAAACTCCAAATAGCCACCCCCACCAACACCATCCCCCGTCCGCACTAGCACCCGGGCGCTCCCACACCCGGCTCGCCAAAGCAAAAGCCAAAGCAAAAGGCAAAGCAAAAACCCAAACCCCAAAAACAAAAAAACACGGGCCGAAAGCCCGTGTCCTTTCCACCCGCACCCAAACTTGCCTACCGGTTGTTTTTGGCGACCGATCCACCCGCTTTTCCAGACCGTATCTGCGACTGGATGTCGGAAAGGGTCCACACGCGAACCGAGCCATCCTGCCCCAGGCAGTGCAAGGTGGCCTTGTCCGGTTCGGTGTGGATGGCCAGGGGCTCCCGCGCCGCCAGCGTGTACCAGACTGGCTCGCGGTCGGACACATTGGCCACGCGCAGGGGATTGTCCACCCCCGTCGTCAGCACCACCAGGTGGTCGGTATCCAAAAAGTGGATATCACGGATGCCCATATTAAAATTAACACCAAAAACTTTGGCTGGCGCGGCGGTCGAATCGACCGTGGGAGGGACCAGATTGGGGCCGTGGATCCCCAACAGACCCGAGGGCGGGCACAGGCCGAATGCGCCCGGCACCCCGGGCCGTGAGCGGAAAATCTTCAGGCCATTGGGGGTGTAGCGGGCGGCCCAGACCAGCCGGAGCGGTGCTTCCCCGCCGTCACCCAGGTTGGTTCGGGTGATGCCGCCCCGTTCCATGAAGGCGTAGATGTCCTTCTCATCCTCGGCCCATTCCATGCGGGCCGGCGTGAAACTGTTGGCAAAGTTTTGGGTTTTTCCCAAAAGGGTCAAGGTCTCGGGATACGCGCCCCCTTCCGGAACGGCGCAGAAAAGGCTTTTCGCGGTGAACACCAGCAGGTTGCCACCTGGCGAGACATGAAAACCCTGCACCGGGTCGAGGCGGTCCGCCCCCTGGTCGACCTGGTACCGGGCCACCTCGCGGGGCGGATCCACCTTGCCGTCCACCAGGCTCAGTTCCCCGTCGGCGGAGCAGAAGACCGCGCGATCGCCAAACAGACCGAAGTTGTCAGCCTCGAAGGGACTGCGGTGGACATAGATTGGCTTGTCTTCCGAGGTGGCCAAAGCCAGATATTTGGCGGTGAGCATGACGTGCCGACCGTTGACCACGCCGAACCGGTTGGTGGACTTCAGCACCAGGCCCGGGAAGGCACGGTCCACCACGCGGGTGGGCTGAATGCCCGCAGCCTGCGGCACTGGCACTGTCAACACGGGCGAAGGGGCGGATCCGCGCCCCAGATACCAGAGCCCGGCGCCCAGCATTGTCGCCCCGGCAAGCGCGAGTCCCCGCACCACCGTGCGCCGTGTCGCGCCCCGGTCACGCTGCCACTGCCCGACCTGCTCCACCACCTGCCGGGCGGTGGGGCGGTCTTCCGGGTTCAGCCGCAGCATGCCGTTGATGATGGGTTGCAGTTCCGGCGGGCACTTGCCCTGCGTGCGCGGGCCGGTTTCGGCGCCCATGGCCATCACGCGCAGCACCAGACCCAGCGCGTAGATGTCTGCGGCGGGCCCGGGTGCGGTGGTCTCGTCCACCTCGGGGGCCATGTAGCCGCGTGTGCCGGCGGAGAGATTGTCCTCACCCACCAGACCCAGATCGAGCAGCACCGCGCGGTCGCCGGGGGTGTCGCTGTCGAGCCAGATGTTCGCGGGCTTCACATCGCGGTGGACCAACCCGGCGGCGTGCAGGCGCGACAGGCCCTGGGCGATCTCGCCGGTCAGGCGCATGGCGCGCTCGGGCGGCACCGGGCCGTCGGCAAGCGCTTCGGCCAGGGTGCGCCCCTTGAGCAGCTCCATCTCCAGGTGGGGCGCCGGATGGCGGCTGTATTTGTGCAGCGAGACCAGGTGCGGGTTGCGCACCCCGGCAAGGGCCCGGGCCTCGCGCAGGAAACTCTCGGCCATGCCCGGGCGGGAGGCCACATCGGGGCGCAGCACCTTCAGCGCCACCTGGCGGTCGAGTTCGGGGTCGTGCGCCTTGTACACCACCGAGGCGGTGCCCTCGCCCAGCACCGAAAGGATTTGCAGGTTGCCGAATCGCGGATGGCCGGACGGATCGGGCGTCAGGGCTGGCAGACGGCCGGCGGGGCGAAGTCCGCGCAGCGTGGCCAGCCACTCGTCCAGGTTCCCTTCCTCCAGCGGATTGCCCTCGCGTGACCCGTTGGAGGGAAACGCCTTCAGGCGGGCCCCACCGGTCATGATGCTGCGGATCTTGGAGGACAGGTCGCCAGGCTGGGCGCGCTCCAGCTCGAAGCTGCGTTGGCAACAGGAAAGGCAATCTTCCAGGTGGGACAGGTAATGGCTGAGAGCGGGCTCGGAAATATCGCCGCGGGCGATGGCCAGCAGCAACCCGTCCTCCAGGCAGGAGGGGGAGCGCTTGCCCCGGCTTGCTGTGCTGGTTTCCGGCATGGTGTGAACCGTATCGCTGCGGGCGCCCACTTCGGGCTCCTGAAGAGATATGTCACGGGAAGGGGTGTTTCTTTCAGCCGTTTCGGGATGGTTGGCCGGAAAACTTAACAAATTAGAAAGGCTCATGCCTGGCGATCGAGCCGGCCGCGGAGATTCTGCGCTGCCTGGTTGGTGATCCGCTCCACCATGTCCACCGTGAGCGCGGGCAGGTCATCCCCCTCGACAAACTCGCGGATGGTTTCCGCCAGGCGCGTGGTGATGCGGTGCCGGGCGATGTAGACGGCGTTGGGGGAAAGCTTGAGTTCCTTCGCCACCTGGTCCACAGGCTGGTTCATCAGCGCCGTGGCCAAGAAGGCGTCCCAGCTCATGCCCGTGAATTCCCGGTGCAGCATCCGCAAGGCCGACTCGAACACATCCTGGTAGTAGTTCTCGGCGTAGAGGAAATCCTCGCCGGCCGACTGCAGGTCTTCCGGCTTCACATCGGCCACGCGTTGGCCCGAGCGGGATTTGCGCCGGTGGTTGCGCAACATGTTGTAGCAGATGCGCTTCAGCCACGACCGGAAGCTGCCCTCGCGGTTCCGCTCGAAGGAACTGATGTGGGTGATGATGAAGGCCATCGCGTCTTGCGCCACATCGCGCGCATCGGCCTCTTGCAGGCCGGCTTCCCGGTTCCAGTGCAGCATCAGCGGCGCGTACAATTGCACAAACAGGTCCCACGCCTCGGCCGAGTTGGCCACGGCCAACCGGTCCAGCAGCGTCATGGATGTGGCGCCTACCTTCATCCACCATTCCGGGAGAGATTGAACGGCATCGGGTAACAAGGCTGCGGTTTGTTGATAAAGGCCAACCAACGCCTGACGAGAGCCTAGCTGAACTTTTTTTAACAATAACCGGACACCCCATGCGAAACCATGAGAAACCCGGTTTTCACCCAAATGGTGCCGTTTTCGAAAAAAAAGCAGGCTTTTCAGCTGCAAACCCAAGCGACTGGCTTACACCACGCCTCGGCAGTATCCCCAGATGCCTAACCCATTGCAGCAGAATGCCTTCAGCACACCCAAGAATTCTTGATATCAAATACTTATAATTCCTGAATTTTATTGAAAATATATGATGCTTATTATTTAATACAGGCAAGCATTGACAATCTAATAAGTTTGCCTGTATATCTAACGGTACCATTCGGACGGAACAATCGGCACAGGGTGACCTGTTCGGATTCAGATTCTGCCCGTCTATCCAGTTAAGACAGTGGTCAGGGCTTCCGGGTTCCGATATACCCGGAATGGTCTGCCTAGTAGATTTATTTTCTGCAAATCTCCCCACCTAATTAAAATAAATATTTTTCCCAAACCTCTGAAAGAACTCTCATTCCCCGCGCCATTTATCTGCGAGGGTTGATTCTTTCGTAGGGTTTTTAGGCCGGTTTCGCGGGCTTTTTCGGCCCGCAACTCCCTGTCCCGCGATGGTTTCGGTCCGCCGGCTTGTCCCCAGACTGGGGGCGCGGGTGTCGCTTGCACGCGACCGGGTCCAACTGATGGGCCGCCCGCTCCGGATGCAGCCTGACCCGGCGGCCACAGCGGGCGTCGTCCCAGGCCGCCCGGCAAGCGCACCGCACCTTGGATTTTCACCGGGAGAGAGACGAGATTATGTGGACCACCCTCGGCAACTTGTTCAACCGCCGCCCCAACCGCAAGACAAGCGCCAAAACCGGATGGAAATCGCGCTACGCCCCATCCGCCGAGCGGAACACGCGGGTGCGGCCCGAGGTCCACGCGCTGGAGCAGCGCCTGGTGATGACCGCGGCCACCTTCGGCCCCGGCTCGCTGATCATCGACATGGGCCAGTCAACCCAAACGGTGGGCAACGCGCTGAAGCCCTACGGCCTGGTCTACGATCTGGTGACCAACTTCCGGGTGCCGGTGGAGTGGGCCATCGACCCGAACAAGAGCACCTTCCGTCTCGATGCCGGCAACCCCATCCCCTACGACTTCACCGCCACCACCACCAACGGCGTGAAGAGCTACGCCGGCGGCTCGTTCATCGTCGACGAGAACCTGCTCACCCCCGCCGTGATCGCGCAGATCAACACCTGGAAAACCCAGGGCGTGGTGGTGGACGAGCTGGCCGACCCCCTGACCACCGAGATCTACGGCGAGATCACCAGCTTCCCCAAGGCGGTGCTCGACCTGCAGAACGGCCGCATCGCGACGCCCTACTACGCCAACGCGGGCATCCCCGCCAGCTCGTACCGCCTGGGCGACCCCAGCAGTCTGAACGAGTGCGACGATGTGTACATCATGCCCCACGCCGACCCGCACACCTGGGTCGATGCCTGGAAGAAGAACCTTTACACCTTCGTGAACAACGGCGGCGGCCTGTGGGCCGGCTGCCACGCGGTGAGCGCGCTGGAATCGTTGACCACCTTCACCAACAACGGCACCACGCAGAAGCTGAACTTCCTGAGCAATAACCTGGTGCCCTGGGGCAGCCACTCCGCCGGCGTGGTTCCCTACGACTACAACCCCGCCACCGCCAACGACCCGATCATGCAGATCATGAACCGCATGGACGCGGCCCTGCAGAGCGGCTCGGAAAAGATCTATGTGCCCACCGGCGTGGAATGGCGCAGCACCACCAACATCGCCGTGTACGACGCCGACCAGCCGAACAACCCCTCCGGCGGTAGCTCCCCCTACAACAAGGCCGCAGCGGTGGCCTACGGCCACGCCTACGGCGACCCCAAGGCCGGCCTCGTCATGTACGAGGGTGGCCACACCTTCGCCGGCACCGCCGCCGCCAATGTGGCCGCGCAGCGCGCCTTCTTCAACTGGCTGCTGCAGAACGGCATCAACAAGGCGCCCCGCATCACCGCCACGCCCCCCAAGGTGGTGCCCGGGCAAACCTCCACCATCACCGCCAACATCGCCGGTGGGTCCGGCACCTTCAGCTACCAGTGGGTGAGCACCAACGGGGGCACCTTCTCCAACCCCGCCGGCACCTGGAAGGTGGGCGACCCCGCCATCACCACCCAGTACCAGATGAACGGGCTGGAAGACACCATCAAGCTGCTGGTCAGCGACCAGCCCTGCGGGCGCCAGTCCATTTGGTACCAGAGCCTGTCGATCACACCCCCGACGCTCGACCTCGACGGCAACGACAGCACCGGAGCGACCGGCGCCGACTACCTCGGTTACTTCGACGGCAACGGCACCATCGTGCCCGCCGCCGATGTGGACACCGCCATCACCGCCGGCGGCACCACCATCCAGTCCGCCGTCATCCAATTGAAGAACCGGCCCGACGGCACCGCCGAGACCCTGCTCATCGATGAGGCCCTCGCCGCCAGCCTGGGCATCAGCGTCACCTCCGACGGCGAGGGTGGCTACCAGCTCAGCGGCACCGCCACGCTGGCTCAGTACCAGACGCTCATCGCCTCGCTGCAGTATGTCAACGGCCTGGCCTACCCCACACCCGACGACCGGCAGATCGAGGTGACCGTCAACGACGGCACCTTCGACAGCAATACCGCCGTCTCGGTGCTGGCCTACGCCGGCGGCTCTCCCTCCACCGTGGACAAGCAACTCTACCTGAGCGACCCCGGCTCGGGCATGGACCGCGTCAACCCGGTCGCCACCAACGACACCACCACCGCGCGCGTCAGCATCAGCCCGGTGCAGGCTTCCGACTCCACCGGCATGGCGGTCTACACCAACAGCTCCACCAAGGATCTGGTGTACAACCCGTGGAACCTGACCGCCTACGGCACCGCGGCCAAGGCGGCGGTTGACGGCGGCAGCTACAACACCATGGCCACCGCCGCCTCCCGCCTGCGCAACGAGGCGATCGTGGTGGGCGTGACCACCGACCGCTTCGTGGCCGGCTCGGTCTGGAACGGCACCGCCTGGACCCCCATCAAGATCAAGGTCGCCGGCAAGGTGGTCAGCAAGCTGGGCGCCCCCAGCCAACAGCAGTGGTGGGGCGCCTCCGTGGCCTACGAGACCGGCACCGGCAACGCCGTGCTGGTGTGGAACACCGGCAAGGCCCTGAACTACAGCGTCTGGAACGGCAAGACCTGGAGCGACGCGGTGGCCGTGCCTGGCTTCCCAGTCGTGGAACCCCGCCAGATTCGCCTGGCCGCCAACCCCAAGGCCGGCAGCAACGAGATGGTGCTGGTGGTGACCGACAAGAACGAGGTCGACCGCGCCATGGTGTGGAACGGCACCACCTGGGGCAACATGGTGCAGCTCGACAACAACGGCGGGCACAACTACACCGATCTGGCCGTGGCCTACGAGTCGCTGACCGGCAAGGCCATGGTGACCTACGCCTCCGGCACCACCGGCGCGGTGGGCTACCAAGTATGGAATGGCACGGCCTGGGGCACCGCCGCAACACTCTCAGCCCCTTCCGGCACCGACAAGTACGCCCAGTGGACCGTGATGGCCTCCGACCCCGCCAGCAACCGCATCGTGCTGGGCGTTGAGACCAACGGTAAAGACGCCTGGATGAGCGTGTGGAACGGCACGGCCTGGACCACCGCGACGCTGGGCATCACCGACAAGGTCGCCGACAACAACAACCTCAACATCGCCGTGGCCTTCGAGAGCAAGTCGGGCGAGGCGATCGCGGTCTACCAGAATGACCTGGCCTCCACCGAACTGCAGTACCGCACCTGGTCCCAGGCCGGTGGCTGGTCGGCAGGCACCGACTTCGGCGCCTTCAACAACAAGGCTTCGGTGGGCATCGGCCTCACCCCCAACCCGTATTCCGACCAGATCATGCTGGTGGCCAACGACGGCGCGAAGATCCTGCGCTCGAACCTCTGGGGTGGCAGCGCCTTCGCGGCCTCGTTCACCCAGCTCGAGGCGAACACCAACGCCACCACCGGCCAGCCCTTCGGCTTCTTCTGGGACAACAACCTGCCCGGCGTGGTGACCGAGGTGGAGACCTTCACCCAGACCGCCCCGATGGTGACCCGCCTGGCGCTACCCTCCGGCGGCGCCGTGAAGGTGACCACCTACATCGAGGTCACCTCCGGCACCCTGCCGGCCAACCCGCAGATGTCGGTGCGTGTGGGCTACGCCGGCTCGCCGGTGATCACGCTGCAGAACGCGCCCACGGTGACGGCGCTGGGTTCCAACCGCTACAAGCTGGAGTGGTCTTCCACGCTGGCCAACAATGTGACCATCCCGGCCGGTGCCCAGTTGAACCTCTCGCTGGCGGTCTACGAGGTGGGCTACGGGTTCGACATCCTGTTTGACAGCAAGGACTACCCGTCGCAGGTCCAATTGGCCACCTCCACCGCGATCAAGATCGAGACCGAGGGCGTGTTCGCCGGGGCCTTCCCCAACCAGACCGCGGTGCAGACCGCCGTTGCGGGTGAGCCCTCCTATGTCCGCTTCACCGTCAGCGACCCCTTCGGCGCCTACGACATCAACGGCGCCGACCTGGTGATCAAGGACTCCGCCGGCGCCACCGTCGCGACCGTGGCGCTTGACGACACCCATGTGGTCAAGAGCGGCGCCGGCACCAAGACCTACGAGTACAAGTTCACCCCGATGAAGGCCGACACCTTCTCGATGGTGATCACCGCGAAGGAAGGCACCGAGGGCGTGACCGCCACCGCGCGGATCAACCTCCCGGTCACAGCCTACCCCGACCTGGTGGTGAGCAAGACCGACAACGGCGCCACCGTGAAGCCGGGCGCCTCGGTGCCCTACACGATCTCCTACTCCAACGCTGGCCTTTCCGAGGCCACGGGCGTGGTGCTGACGGAAACCCTGCCCGACGGCGTGACCTTCGACCCGGCCGGCAGCACCGCCGGCTGGGTGCCCCTGGGCGCCGGCCAGTACATCTTCCCGGTGGGCACGCTGGCCCCCGGCGCCTCCGGCCAGGCTACCTTCGCGGTGAAGGTGGGCGCGACCGTGTCGGCCGCGATGGAGAAGCTGCTCAACACAGTCAAGATCGCCGATGACGGCAGCCACGGCCCCGACGCCAATCCCGACAACAACCAGGGCGAGGACACCACACCGGTGGACGCCGCGCCCGACCTGGTGATCGTGAAGACCGACAATGTGACCGCCACCGTGGCCGGCGGCGTGGTCCTCTACAAGATCGCCTACTCCAATGTGGGCAAGCAGGACGCCATCGGCGTGGTCATCACCGAGCGCCTGCCCGACCGCACCACATTCAACGGCACCTACAGCTTCGGCGATTGGGACACTGAGGGCGGGGTGTACTACACCCACGCGGTGGGCGACCTGCCGGCCGGTGCCAGCGGCTTCGTCACCTTCGCGGTGACCCTGGACGCCACACTGCCCTCGGGCTTCAACGGCATCTCGAACACCGTGATCATCGAAGACAGCGGCAACGGCGGCCCCGACCCCGACCCCTCCAACAACACCTCCACCGACACCACGCCCATCTCGACCGATCCCCGCGCCGACCTGCGCGTGACCAAGACCGACGGCAAGACCGTGGTCCACCCCGGTGAGGCGGTCACCTACACCATCACCGTCACCAACGCCGGCCCGACCGCGGTGACCGGCGCGATCTTCAATGACGAGATCCCCGCGGCCCTGCGCTATGTGACCTACACGGCCGTGGTCGCCGGCGGCGCCACCGCCTCATCCCTCTCGGGCATCGGCAACAGCATCACCGGCACCCTCAACCTGCCCGTGGGCGGCACGGTCACCTACACCGTGAAGGGCACCCTCGATTCCGACGCCACAGGCCGACTGACCAACGCCGCCACCGTGGTGCCGCCCGCCGGCATCGTCGACCCGAACACCGGCGACAACACCGGCATCGATGACGACGAGATTGTGCCGGTCTCCGACCTGTCGCTGGACAAGTCCTACACCTACACCGACCTCGACGGCAGCCGCAGCCTGACTCCCGGCGACGAGATCGTCTTCACCGTGCTGGTCACCAACAACGGGCCCGACGCCGCGCGCAATGTGTCGGTGATGGACCGCCTGCCGACCGGCTACCAGTATGTCAGCGACGACTCGCTGGCCAACGGCTACGACTACTCACCGGGCTCGGGCCTGTGGACCATCGGCACCATCGGTTCCAGGGCCGGCCTCAACACGGCCAAGCTGATGGTGAAGGCGATCGTCTCCGCCGGCGGCGACTACACCAACAAGGCCGAGGTGTGGAGCAATGACAGCTCCGACCCGGACAGCACCCCGCACAACTATGTGCCGACCGAGGATGACTACGACTCGGTCACCCCGCCCGTGAAGCAGGTGGCCGACCTGTCGATCGACAAGCGCATGGCGCTGAAGGACGACCTCGACAACAACGGCATCCTGAGCGCCGGCGACCGCGTCACCTTCACGCTCCTGCTGAAGAACGCCGGCCCCAACGCGGCGGCCAATGTGAAGGTGTTCGACTCGCTGCCCGAGGGCTTCACCTTCGTCAGCGCCACGCCTTCGGTCGGCACCTACTCCAGCGCCACCGGCGAGTGGACTGTGGGTACTGTGAACGCGCTGGCCAGCCAGACGCTGACCATCGTCGCCACCGTGGTGGGCGGCAAGCCGGCCACCTCCTACGACAACACCGCCCGGGTGACCTCCGACACCTTCGACATCAACCCCGACAACAACACCGACACCACCGTGCCACCGGTGGCCGACCTTGCCCTGACCAAGACGGTGGCCTTCGCCGACGGCGGCGACCTCGACGGCGACGGCACCCCCTCGACCGGCGACATCCTCGTCTTCACGGTGACCGTCCACAACGCCGGCCCGGACTTCGCCACCGGCGTGGAGGTGACCGACCAACTGCCCACCGGCTTCGCCTACGACAGCGACGACAGCAACGGCGCCTACAGCGACGCCACCGGCGTGTGGACCGTCGGCGCCATCGCCCCCGGCACCAAGCGGACCCTGTCC
>Ga0255184_1000526_pt1 | contig 12177 bp, 12 predicted proteins | sample Miss_Cont_RepA_0_FD_189954 | JGI IMG/M metagenome (GOLD analysis project Ga0255184, IMG submission 189954) | Freshwater microbial communities from Mississippi River, Louisiana, United States - Miss_Cont_RepA_0h | ecosystem: Environmental > Aquatic > Freshwater > River | place: USA: Louisiana...
TAAATGTTATCCACGAAGAACAGAATGTCACGGCCTTCATCACGGAATTTTTCAGCCATCGTCAGGCCGGTCAGTGCCACGCGCAGACGGTTGCCGGGAGGCTCGTTCATCTGACCGAACACCATGGCCACCTTGTCCAACACGTTGGACTCTTCCATCTCATGGTAGAAGTCGTTGCCCTCACGGGTACGCTCACCCACACCGGCAAACACGGACAAACCGCTGTGCTGCTTAGCGATGTTGTTGATCAGTTCCATCATGTTGACGGTCTTGCCCACGCCGGCACCGCCGAACAGACCGACCTTGCCGCCCTTGGCAAACGGGCAAACCAGGTCAATCACCTTGATGCCAGTTTCGAGCAGCTCGACCGATGGGGAGAGCTCATCAAACTTGGGAGCGGGCTGGTGAATCGCACGCAACTCATCGCTCTGGATGGGACCAGCTTCGTCAATCGGGCGACCCAACACGTCCATGATACGACCCAAGGTTCCCGTACCGACCGGCACGGAAATGGGAGCACCTGTGCGGCTGACATGCATGCCACGGCGCAAGCCGTCGCTTGATCCCAGAGCAATCGTACGGACAACGCCGTCGCCGAGCTGCTGCTGGACTTCGAAGGTCAATCCCTTTTCTGCGAACGACGTGGACTCGTCGGCCAGCTTGAGTGCTTCATAGATGTGAGGCATCTGATCGCGGGGAAACTGAATATCCACCACGGCGCCGATGCACTGAACGATGGTTCCGTTGCTCATGTCGATTCCTTACTTGATAACTTTTTACCTGGGATACCGTTGCGTGTCCTAACACTACACCGCAGCAGCGCCCCCCACGATTTCCGAAATTTCCTTGGTAATGGCTGCCTGACGGGTCTTGTTGTAGACCAGCTGCAGATCACCAATCACCTTTTTGGCATTGTCAGAGGCTGCCTTCATCGCCACCATCCGCGCAGACTGCTCGGATGCCATGCTTTCGGCCACGCACTGATACACAATACCTTCCACGTAACGCAACAACAACTCGTCAATCACAGCCTTTGAGTCAGGCTCGTAAATGTAATCCCAGCTATGGGTGGATTTGCCTATTTGATGCTCGGCACGCATCTGATCGACTGCAGACTGATCAAACGCCAGAAACGGGTCCTGAAGCTTGTTTGGCAAAGGCAACAAGCGAAAGAACACAGGCTCCTGCTTCATCGTATTCACAAAACGATTGGTCGCCATATAAAGCGCGTCGATGCGTCCTTCAACAAAATCATCAAGCTGGACCTTGATGGCACCAATCAATCGGGAAAGCTCAGGAGTGTCACCTAGCTGGACAGCATCCGACACCAAATTGGCGCGGATACGAGTCAGTACGCCGAGACCCTTGTTGCCCAAGGCAGTGAACTGACAGTCAATCTTCTTGTCCTGAAACTCGCGCAGCTTGTTTAACACCAAGCGCATGATGTTGGTATTCAGGCCACCGCATAACCCTTTGTCAGTCGTCACAACAATGACGCCCACTTTCTTGAGGTCATTGTTTTCACTCAGGTAAGGGTGGTTGTAGTCAGGATTGGCTTCCATGAGATTGGCTGCCATGTCCCTGACTTTCAAAGCATAGGGACGGCCAGCACGCATGCGATCCTGCGCCTTGCGCATTTTCGATGCAGCCACCATTTCCATCGCCTTGGTGATCTTGCGCGTGTTTTGCACGCTCTTGATCTTTGTTCGTATTTCCTTGATTCCTGCCATTTCGCTTCCTGTGTCAGTCCTGAGGCTCAGGGATCAGACCATTTGCATGGCGCAGGCTGTGAAAGAGACACCACAGCCTAACGCGATAGCGGGTTCTTTAATAAGCACCGTGCTTTTTGAACTCTTGCAGCGCGGTAACCAACTCAACCTCATCATCCTTGGAGAGTTCCTTGGAGCTCTCGATGCGCTCAACCATGGCAGCATGCTTGGATTTGAGATAGTCCTTGAGGCCTTTCTCAAACGGCAGGATGCGGCTGACATCCACATCATCCAGGTAGCCGTTGTTGACGGTAAACAGCACCACACCGAGCTCCCACACCTGGAGAGGCTGATACTGAGGCTGCTTGAGCAGCTCAACCACTCGCTTGCCACGCTCGAGCTGACGGCGTGTGGCATCGTCCAGGTCGGAAGCGAACTGGGCAAACGCAGCCAGCTCGCGGTACTGAGCCAAGTCCGTACGAATACCACCAGACATTTTTTTGACGATCTTGGTCTGAGCAGCACCACCCACGCGCGACACCGAGATACCCGCGTTAATGGCCGGACGGATACCAGCGTTAAAGAGGTCAGTTTCCAGAAAGATCTGGCCGTCGGTAATCGAGATGACGTTGGTCGGAACAAAAGCAGACACGTCACCAGCCTGGGTTTCAATGATCGGCAGTGCCGTCAACGAACCAGTCTTGCCCTTGACGGCGCCATTGGTGAATTTTTCAACGTAATCGGTGTTGACACGCGCGGCACGCTCAAGAAGACGGGAGTGCAGGTAAAACACGTCTCCGGGATAGGCTTCACGGCCAGGAGGGCGACGCAACAGCAGGGACACTTGGCGATAAGCCCATGCCTGCTTGGTGAGGTCATCATAAATGATCAGCGCATCTTCGCCGCGATCGCGGAAGTACTCACCCATCGTGCAACCTGCGTAGGCTGACAGATACTGCATGGCAGCGGAGTCAGATGCTGCAGCAGCCACAACAATGGTGTACTCCATCGCGCCAAACTCTTCGAGCTTGCGGACAACGTTGTTGATCGTTGAGGCCTTCTGGCCGATCGCAACGTAGACGCACTTTACGCCCTTGCCCTTCTGGTTGATGATGGTGTCAACCGCAACAGCCGTTTTGCCAGTTTGACGGTCACCGATGATCAGCTCACGCTGGCCACGGCCGATCGGCACCATCGAGTCAATCGCCTTGATGCCTGTCTGGAGAGGCTGGGAAACGGACTGGCGGGCAATCACGCCAGGCGCAACCTTTTCAATGATGTCTGTTTCTTTGGCATTGATCGGACCCTTGCCGTCGATTGGCACGCCCAGCGCGTTCACCACACGACCGAGCAACTCTGGCCCAACAGGAACTTCGAGAATGCGTCCGGTCGTCTTGACCTGGTCGCCTTCGGACACACCCGTGTAATCACCCAAGATCACGGCACCAACGGAGTCACGCTCCAGGTTGAGTGCCAGACCGAAAACATTGTTGGGAAACTCAAGCATTTCCCCTTGCATCACATCGGACAAGCCGTGTACGCGGGTGATGCCGTCGGTCACCGAAACAACGGTACCTTGTGTTCGAATATCGGACGAAGCGCCCAGACCTTCGATACGGCTCTTGAGTAGTTCGCTAATCTCTGACGGATTGAGTTGCATGTTCAGACTCCTGGTATCTTTTTTCTGGCCTTAGGCTGCCAGCGCATCACGCATGCTGACAAGCTGCGCCTGCACGGATGTATCGAGAACGTGATCACCCACTTGGACACGGACCCCTCCGATCAGGGAGGTATCAATCGTGACAACGGGCTTGAGTTTGATGCCGAACTTAGGCTCGAGCAGCTTGATGAGCTGCGCAACCTGTTCGTCGGCGATGGGGAATGCTGAGTAAATGTGAGCTTGAGCCACGCCTTCAGCAGCATCCTTGAGCGCATGAAACTGGCTGGAGATGATCTCGAGCAATGAAAGGCGATCATTTGCCACAAGCAAATTGACCAAATTTTTCATCTGCACATCCACGTCAGGCTTGACGAGGCTGAGGAAAATTTCTGCACGCTGCGTGTGATTCAGCCTGGGGTCGGACATGGCCACACGCACGGCATCGACGCTGGAAACGTCTGCGAGGCGCTGGATCTGCTCAGCCCATGACGATAAGCTTGCTTTTTGGTCTTTCGCTGCAGACATCAAAGCCTCAGCGTAAGGACGAGCAACGGTTGAAAGTTCTGCCATGATGACCCCGGCGCTCAGAGCTGTGCTTTGAGTTGGTCTAGCAACTCGGCATGCGCACGAGCATCCACCTCACGCTTGAGGATCTGCTCTGCCCCCTTGACTGCCAATGCCGCAATGTCATTGCGCAGTGCCTCGCGAGCACGCTGGACCTCTTGCTCGGCATCCTGGCGAGCAAGCGCCACAATACGGGCACGCTCTTTTTCAGCTTCGCTACGAGCCTGCTCGATGATCTGTGCAGCCTGCTTGTCCACCTCGGACATGCGTGTCTGCAAATCAGTCTTGGCAGATGCCTCCATCAGGCTAATTCGAGCCTGTGTCTGGGCAAGCTCAGCTTTGCCTTTTTCTGCAGCAGCCAAACCGTCAGCAATTTTCTGACGGCGTTCATCAATAGCCTTTGTCAAGGGAGGCCAGATAAACTTCATCGTGACCCAACCCAGAACAAAGAACACGATCATCTGGAAAAAGATTGTCGCGTTCAGATTCACGGTCGTTTACCTCACACCACGGGCCCTGGCGACCATCTGTCATCCAGGGCACAGTTATTAGCCGTTTGTTCGCATGCGCGATCTGCAGCCGCTCGACCACTTACAAAGAAGCGGTCACGTGTTTTGCTTAGACGAAAGGATTCGCAAAAGCAAACAGCATGGCGATACCCACGCCAATCAGGAACGCAGCGTCAATCAAGCCAGCGAGCAAAAACATCTTTGTCTGCAGGGCGTTCATCAGCTCAGGCTGGCGAGCAGAAGCCTCGAGGTACTTACCACCCATCATGCCAATACCAATGCAGGCACCAATGGCACCCAAACCGATGATGAAAGCGCAAGCGAGAGCAACGAATGCAACGTTGGTCATGACAACTCCTTGTTATCTAAGAATCAAAAAAATTGAAAGTCAAAAACAAACTACTTCATACAAAAGTCTGTCTCGCATGCTTGTAAGCCCAACATGCGAGGCACTGCAAATTAATGTCCTTCGTGAGCTTGGCCAATATAGACAAGCGTCAACATCATGAAAATAAAGCCCTGGAGCAACACAATCAGGATATGGAAAATGGCCCAGATCGATCCGGCGATGACATGACCGATGCCCAATCCCAAACTCATTGCATTGAAGCCCGACCATGCGCCACCGAGCAAAGCAATCAACATGAACACCAACTCGCCTGCGAACATGTTACCGAAGAGTCGCATCCCAAGAGACACGGATTTGGCACCATACTCGATCAGATTCAGGAGGAAGTTTGCTGGCGCCAGCAACAACGCTGCGAAACCGTGTGCATGAAAAGGTGCAGTGAACAATTCTTTCACAAAGCCAACAGGGCTCTTGATCTTGATGCCGTAATAAAACATCAGCAGCAGCACACCAAGAGACATTCCCATCGGGACGTTCAAGTCCGCCGTGGGAAGGATTCGGTGATAGTAGAGCGGATCACCTGGCTCCGCGCCCCAACCAATCGTCTTGAAGAACCATGGCAACAGATCCACTGGAATCAAATCCAGCGCGTTCATGAAGACAATCCAGAGGAAAACGGTGAGCGCCAAGGGTGTCACAAACTTGCGCGACTCCTCGCTCGGAACAATCGACTTGGCTTGTTGCTCGACCATGTCGACAATCATTTCGACAAAAGCCTGGAAACGCCCTGGGACACCCGATGTGGCGCGACGGGAGGCTTTCCACAGGAACAACAACACCAAAGCACCCATCAAAGAGACCCAAAAAATGGAGTCATAGTTGATGACATCAAAGTCAGCAATGAAACCCTGCTTTGAACCAGTGTTGTTGTTATGCACCAAATGGTGCTGGATGTAGTAAGACTGGGGGGATACGTCGCTGGCTGCTGCCATGATGTTCTCTACTCTTAAGCCCGTTAACACGGCGCATCTGCACCGCACAACCATCCAAAAGTTCGCATCAAACCACTACGAACCACTCAGCGACCGCGCCAAACGCGATACACAAAAACCAAAAAATATGACTTCAAGACAGCAAGCAAGCCAAAAAATACAGCCAACCAATGCACCGCATCACCGCCATACTTGGCCAAAAGCCACAATAACGCGACAGATGCCAGGATCTTGAGCGCCTCACCAACCAAAAAGAGACCCGGACCGGATCCCCCCGGTTGTGACATGGCGAACAACAGCCTCAACGCAAAAAACAGATTGGGCAGAAAATAGGCACCCGCACCCGCCAGAGCAGAGATGGCTGCCTGATACCCCGACAACACCCAGGCTAACAGCGCCACCATCAACCCGGCCAGCAACTGAGCCAGCAAAAGCTGTAGCAACTCAATCGAGGCCCGCCGATTTACCCGCTGCCTTTCTTCGTCCGAAAGCCTCACGGCCTCCTGAGGCACTTCTTTCTGAAGCACATGCTGGACTTGCTGGACTGTTTGCTGGGCAAAATAACCAGGCATCTGATTTGGTCGAATGCTCGTCTCAAACCGTAAGATTATATATGGTTTTACCCAGGTCAGGCAAACCCGCATTCACAGCCGTATCCGTCTCTCGTGAAGGCGGGCTTCCAGATTAGCGATGCTTGAAGTTGGGCTTTCTTTTCTCGACAAAAGCGGCCATGCCCTCTTTTTGGTCTTCGGTCGCAAACAAGGAGTGAAAGAGGCGGCGTTCAAACAGGACGCCCTCGGAAAGCGTTGACTCGTAGGCACGGTTGACCGACTCTTTGGCCGCCATCACAACAGGCAAAGACATGCCGGCAATGACCGTTGCTGCCTCGATTGCCTCGTCAAGGAGGCGATCTGCCGCCACGACTCGCGAAACCAGGCCGCCGCGTTCGGCCTCCTGGGCATCCATCATGCGGGCCGTCAGCACGAGATCCATGGCCTTGGCCTTGCCGACTGCACGGGGCAAGCGCTGCGTGCCTCCCGATCCAGGGATGACGCCGAGCTTGATCTCGGGCTGGCCAAACTTGGCTGTATCAGCCGCAATGACGATGTCACACATCATCGCCAACTCACAGCCACCACCCAACGCATAGCCTGCCACCGCCGCAATCACTGGCTTGCGGATACGACGGATGGTTTCCCAGTTGCGCGTGATGTACTCGGTCTTGTAGACGTCCATATAGGACCAGTCCTTCATCGCACCGATATCCGCACCAGCGGCAAAGGCTTTTTCACTGCCCGTGATCACGATGGCGCCGATGTCCTCGTTCGCGTCAAACGCCAACAACGCGGCACCAAGCTGATCCATGAGCTGGTCATTGAGCGCGTTGAGCGCCTTGGGACGATTCAGCGTCAGCAGGCCGACTCGACCACGGGTCTCGGCCAAAACAAAAGTCTCGCTCATGACTGTCTCCTCAGAAAGTTGCGATAGTGAAATAAGATATCGTGATGAACCAAGCATCCAAGCCCATACTTTACCGTCTAAAGCCAATTGACCTCGCTGGTCACCGATTTGGCGTTTCCATGACGATACCCGAGCCCAGGGCTCAGGGCCAAATCCTGACAATGCCAGCCTGGATTCCCGGATCCTACCTGATCCGGGATTTTTCACGTCACGTCGAGTCAATTGAGGCCTGGTCGGGGCGCAAGCGGATTGCGCTCACCAAAATCAACAATCATTCCTGGCGCACTGCCCGATGCAAGGGTCCGCTGCGCATCGAGCTTGTCGTGTATGCCTGGGACCTCTCTGTCAGGGGGGCACATCTTGACGAATCACATGGTTTTTTTAATGGAACCAGTGTTTTTCTCTTGGCCCACGGTTTTGAAGACCGAGCCTGCCGACTGACGATTCTGCCACCTGACGACATGGCGGGCTGGAACGTGTTCACAAGCCTGCCCTGCGTGCCGGGCAAGACAGATCGTCGCGGATTCGGCACCTATCAAGCCAAGGACTATGACACACTCATCGATCATCCGGTCGAAATGGGACACCCGAAAAGGCTGCACTTCAAGGTCTGCGGCAGTGAGCATGTCATGATCTTTACAGGCGTGACACCCAATCTTGACTTGGATCGGATTGCACAGGACGTCAAAAAAATCTGCGAAACACAGATCCGCTTTTTTGAGCCACAGACAGCAAGAGCGCCTTTTCTTGACAGTGCCGATCACTACCTTTTCATGACCATGGTGACTGGCGACGGCTACGGCGGACTAGAGCATCGTGCCTCCACTGCATTGATGGCCGCACGCAAAGACCTACCCACGGTGGGACAAGGCCCGGCGCCAGAGGGATATCAGACCTATCTGGGACTGGTCAGCCACGAATATTTCCATACCTGGAATGTCAAACGCATCAAGCCTGCCGCCTTTGTTCCTTATGATCTTCAGCGTGAAAATCACTCGCGACTGCTCTGGTTGTTTGAGGGATTCACCTCCTACTACGATGATCTTCTGCTATTGCGCAGTGGCGTGATCACACAGCAGGACTATTTCAAGGCATTGTCCAAACAAATCACCAGCGTCCTGAGCGGACCTGGAAGGCTTAAACAGTCAGTTGCAGACAGCTCGTTCGACGCCTGGACACGCTACTACAAGCAGGATGAAAACGCGCCCAACGCCATCGTCAGTTACTACGCCAAAGGGGCGCTGGTGGCGCTAGCCCTCGACCTCACCATCCGCAAGCGAAGTCAAAGCAGAAAAAGCCTGGATGATGTGATGCGCCATCTTTGGAATGTTTATGGCCGTGACTTTTATCAAGGTCACCCCAAAGGCTTGGATGAAGGTGGGTTTGCACGTGCCGTCGCCCAGGCCACCGGGGTGGATGTTCAGGAGGAAGTCGCTGCCTGGACAGAGGGAACAGAGGATCTTCCGCTTGAAGAGCTGTTCGCCACCCAAGGCATCAAGATGCACTGGAAAGCGGCCAAGTCACACCCCGTGCTGGATGTGAAACTAAAAGCCGGACCGGAGGGCTGCATCATCGCCAGTGTCATCCAGGGTGGCGCCGCGCACAAGGGTGGACTCTCGGCGCATGATGTGATGGTGGCGATCGGTGGCCTGCGGATAGATGACAAGCCTGCCAGTGTCGATGCTGTACTCGCGCATCATCAGGCGGGCGAGAGCTTGCCCATCCACGTGTTTCGGCGTGATGAGCTGCGCTGTTTTGACGTGACCTTGGCAGCGCCAGCCGCAGCGGAATGCCATCTCGAGCCAGTGAGTGCACCATGAGTCGGCGCGACACGGATCAGTACCGCGAGATTTTTCTCTATGGCGTTCCTTTGCTGGATGTTCGTGCACCCGTTGAGTTTGCACAAGGTGCATTTCCTGGCGCTCACAATGCTCCACTCATGAACGATGAGGAGCGTCATCAGGTTGGCCTAACCTATAAACGCAAAGGCCAGGATGCCGCGATCCGTCTTGGTCACGAGTTGGTCAGTGGATCCGTCAAGGAAGAACGGATGCAGGCATGGATTGAGTTTGCCAAGGCCCATCCCGACGGCTATCTGTACTGCTTCAGAGGAGGCCTGAGATCCAAGATATCTCAGCAGTGGATCGCCGAGGCTGGCATCCAGTACCCCAGGATTGTGGGTGGCTACAAGGCCATGCGCACCTTTTTGCTGGAGTCGATGCAAGCAAATATCAATCGGTCATCCTTTTTAATCGTGGGCGGGCTGACAGGCAGCGGCAAAACGGATGTGATCCGAGGGCTGCCAAGTGCGATTGACCTGGAGGAGATCGCCCATCACCGCGGTTCCAGTTTTGGAAAGCATGCCGATGACCAGCCCTCCCAAATCGATTTCGACAATCGGCTGGCTATCGCGTTTCTTCGGCACGAATCGATCCGCCCGCATACGCCGATTGTGCTTGAGGACGAATCCAGACTGATCGGACGCTGCGCCCTACCCTTGGCGCTGCGCCATCGCATGCAGCAAGACCCCGTTGTCTTGGTCGAAGAGGAGACGGCGCCAAGAGTCGAGAGAATCTTGCGTGACTACGTGCTGGACCTGAGCAAACAGTTTCGGGATCGACTGGGTCAAGAACAAGGGTTTGAAGCGTATTCTGCTCGCTTGCTGGAGAGCCTCACCAACCTTCAAAAACGCCTGGGCGGTGAACGCCACAGCCGCTTGGATGGGTTGATGCGAGAGGCGCTATCCGTTCAGAAAAAAACGGGCGATGTCGACGCCCACCGGGAATGGATCCGACCTTTACTCGTGGAGTACTACGATCCCATGTACGAGCATCAGCTCAAGGACAAACAGTCCCGCATCATCTTCAGGGGCAACATGGCATCCGTGCTCGGTTTTTTAAAAAATCGAACTGCCTAGGCACTCAACAGTTTTTCGATCGCCTTGGCCGCCACCACGCCATCGGCCATGGCAGTCACCATGCAGGGGTGCATGCGTTGCGCCACCTCTCCGATGGCATACACCTGCGGAACACTGGTCTGTGTGCTGGCGGGATCCGTCCCGACAAACCCTCTTGCATCCAGCTGAACGCTGAGACTTGGCATGAAGCCAAGCTCCGGCTCCCAGCCATAAAACACAAGGATCAGATCATATGTGCGACCATTGACACTTCTGGCCTGCGGATCCACGGCGTAAGGACCTACGCGAATATCTGCCGTGTCTGCCCGCATGACAAATTGTTTTTGCGCACGCACCGAGCGCGCGTAAACATGGACCTGCCTGGCACCTTTCCGACGGACATACTCATAATTTTCAAATCCGTTGTCACCCCCACCAAGAATGGCAACAGAGAGACCCTGGAAATCCTGGTTCGCAACCTGCTCACCGGGACCAACGATGACGCCTGGCCATTTGCGCGTGTCTCCTGGATGCAAGCCCCTGGGGCGCACCCCTGTGGCAATCACAAATGTGCGGGTGGACAGCATCTCAAGCTGATCGTTGTTTCGTACATTAACGGTCAATCCTTGTTCGGTGAGCCTGACGTCAGTGACCGGACAAGACAGCCGCATCGGCACTTGGCTGGACTTGAGGTGGATGGCGATTTGTTGCGCGATTTGCTCCCCTGTCATGCCGGGGGAACTGGCAGTCCAGATATCTAGAAACGGGTTGGCCGCAACCAACCCACCCACCCTGTCGGATGCTTCCAGCAGAAGTGGATTAAACCCAAGGTGTCGCAGCCAGATCGCACACGATGCGCCAGCTGGACCTGCACCCGCAATCACGGCATCCCATTTTTGATGCATGTCTCTTTCTTTTGATGCTTGAACAACGCTAGGGATTGATCCCCCAATGCTCAGCATTGTAAATCTTCCTGAAGGTCTTCCTGCAGGCAATCAGCCGACTTGCCTTGCCATGACACACAAATGAATTAACGCCTACAATCTTGTGCCTACACGGATAGATTTTTGCCATGCCAACCAGACGCATCTTTTTTTCCCGAATCTCACTGGATGCCAGCATCGGAATCCTGGATCACGAGCGCACCTCCACGCAGCCTTTGCACATCGACGCGGAGATGGAAGTGGACATCGCCTGCAGGGTGAACGACAACGACATCCACAGCGTGCTGGACTATCGTGCACTGCGGGAACTGATTGTGCGTCAATGCACCTCTGGGCATGTCAATCTTTTAGAGTCACTGATTGAACAGCTTGCTCGCCGCCTCCTGTCGGATTTTCCATCGATTCGCATGGTCAAGCTGCGCATCAGCAAACCCATGGCGTTCTCCGATTGCGCAGCAGTCGGCATCGAATATCAGCTTGAGAGATCTGCTTGATCTACCAGTGGTTCACTATCCTTCATCATGAGCACTGAAACGCTTTCCGCTATCGCCAAGCAAAACGAAAAAGTGCGCATCGAGCAAAACAAGCTTTCCAAGCGGCTGATGCGCGAGGCAGGCCGCGCGATTGCCGACTACAACATGATTGAGGCTGGGGACAAGGTGATGGTGTGCCTCTCGGGAGGCAAGGACTCTTATGGCATGCTCGACATCCTGATGACACTCAGAAAAAGAGCGCCGATCCAGTTTGACATCATCGCTGTCAACCTCGACCAAAAACAACCGAGCTTTCCTGACGAGGTGCTGCCTCGCTATCTCGAGTCAATCGACATTCCGTTTCATATCGAGACACGCGATACCTACTCGATTGTCAAAAAGCTGATACCTGAGGGCAAAACCACCTGTTCGCTTTGCTCCAGGCTCAGGCGTGGCATTTTGTATCGGGTGGCATCTGAACTGGGGGCAACCAAGATCGCGCTGGGACACCATCGCGATGACATCCTGGCGACGTTTTTCCTGAACCTGTTTTACGGTGGAAAAATGAAGGCCATGCCACCCAAGCTGGTATCTGATGATGGACGTCACACCGTCATTCG
>Ga0255184_1000527_pt1 | contig 12165 bp, 11 predicted proteins | sample Miss_Cont_RepA_0_FD_189954 | JGI IMG/M metagenome (GOLD analysis project Ga0255184, IMG submission 189954) | Freshwater microbial communities from Mississippi River, Louisiana, United States - Miss_Cont_RepA_0h | ecosystem: Environmental > Aquatic > Freshwater > River | place: USA: Louisiana...
CACTGACCCGGGTCATTGGGCGTGTGTCGATGGACATGTTGACAGTGGATTTGACCGATCTGCCGCAAGCGGCGGTAGGATCGCCCGTGGTGCTCTGGGGCCTGGACGGCCCAAGCGTGGACGAGGTCGCACAGGCATCGGGTACCATCGGGTATGAGTTGTTGTGCGCGATTGCGCAGCGTGTCAGGATGCTCGGCGTGGAATAAGCCAACGCGTGGAGTGAGCCTGTCATTGGCCCATTGGCCAGGAGAACAAACTTGAAAGACAAGTGTGTATTGATCACCGGTGCCACCAAGGGCGTGGGCTGGGCACTCAGCCAGCGTCTGGCGGACGCAGGCTGTCATGTGGTGGGGATCGCCCGAAATACGGCCGAAATCGATTTTCCAGGGCACTTGTTTGAGTGTGATTTGTCCGATGCGGGCCGGACCGAGGAGGTGTTGCGAGATATCCGTGACCGCTTTCCCGTCGATGCCATTGTTAACAATGTCGGTTCTGCCGTATCCCAGCCCCTCGGTGCAGTTGAGCTGTCTGCGCTCTACGAGACCTTTGACTTGAATGTGCGAACGGCCCTGCAGGTGACCCAGGCCTTTGTCGAGGGGATGAAATCCAGGCGCAGCGGTCGAATCATCAACCTTTGCAGCTTGGCTGTGCGCGGTGCCCGCGAGGCAACCAGCTATGCCGCCGCTAAAAGCGCCATCATGGGATGCACCCATACCTGGGCTCTGGAGCTGGCCTCCTACGGCATCACAGTGAATGCGGTAGCGCCGGGTGCGATCGACACTGAACTGTTTGCCCAGGCGATTCCTTCGGACGATCACGCCGACTCGCAGGTTGCGATGGTGCCGATGGGGCGTTTGGGGACTGCAGCAGAAGTGGCAGCGCTGATTACCTTTTTGCTATCAGATGAAGCGGGCTTCATCACTGGGCAAGTCATTGGAATCGATGGTGGGGGCAGCCTCGGCAGCTCGCCTGGATGATCGCATGGCAAAAAGCAAAACCGTATTTACCTGTTCCGAATGTGGAGGGCAAAGCCCTAAGTGGCTGGGCCAGTGTCCTCACTGTCTGGCTTGGAACACATTGGAGGAATCACGTGAGTCTGCACTGAGCATGTCAGCTGCGGAGCATCGTTACGCCCCTCTATCGGTGGCATCCTCCATGCGTAGCCTCTCAGAGGTGGAAGCTCAAGAGCTTCCGAGGCACTCCACGGGCCTAGCTGAGCTGGACCGCGTGCTGGGCGGGGGGCTGGTCGATGGCGCCGTTGTCCTGATAGGAGGCGATCCCGGCATCGGAAAGTCCACGCTGTTGCTGCAGGCCCTGGTCGCGATGTCAGAGGGCAGCCGCGTGTTGTATGTAACGGGTGAGGAGTCTGCTGAGCAGGTGGCCTTGCGTGCGCGCAGGTTGGGCTTGTCAGGGGCAGGGGTCGATTTGCTGGCTGAAATCCGGCTAGAGGCCATCCAGGCTGCTCTCACCAGCAGCAAGCCTGCTGTGGCAGTGATCGATTCCATCCAGACCATGTACTCGTCCGAGCTGACCTCTGCGCCAGGCTCCGTGTCCCAGGTCAAGGAGTGTGCAGCCCAGCTAACCCGCATCGCCAAGCAAACAGGCGTGCCGATTGTCATGATTGGCCACGTCACCAAGGATGGTGCCTTGGCAGGCCCCCGCGTACTGGAGCACATTGTCGACACCGTGTTGTACTTCGAGGGCGACACCCATTCCTCGTATCGATTGATTCGTGCGATCAAAAACCGCTTTGGTGCCGTCAACGAGCTGGGTGTTTTTGCGATGACAGACCGAGGCTTGCGAGGAGTCTCCAACCCATCGGCCTTGTTTTTGTCACGCCATACGGCTGAAGTGGCTGGATCGTGTGTGATGGCCACGCAGGAAGGCACGCGACCGCTGCTGGTCGAGATTCAGGCGCTGGTCGACACCGCCCACGTGCCCAACCCTCGCCGATTGTCTGTTGGCCTGGAGGGGCATCGCCTGGCGATGCTGCTTGCCGTGTTACATAGGCACGCAGGGGTATCCACCTTTGATCAGGATGTCTTTGTCAATGCGGTAGGGGGGGTGCGCATCACGGAGCCGGCAGCCGACCTGCCAGTTTTGTTGGCGATTCTCTCCTCGCTCAGGGATCGGCCTCTGCCACCCGGGCTGTTTGCTTTTGGTGAAGTGGGATTGGCTGGCGAGGTGCGGCCTGCGCCCCGCGGCCAGGAGCGGTTGCGTGAGGCTGCCAAGCTTGGGTTTTCCATCGCGGTGATCCCCCGTGCCAACGCCCCGCGCCAGCCGATCGAGGGCCTGGAGATCTGGGAGGTGGACCGGTTGCAGCATGCCATTGAAAAGTTGAGATCCATGGCTTGAGATGTCCTGCCAGATCCGAGATCGGCAAGCTCGCTGCTCAGCTCGTGATCTGTTGGCAGCGCAATCTCTATCACCCGTTACCAAGACATGTGCTTGACTGATGCGATGGTGCAAGGTGTATTCATCGTGATAGCGTGAATCGATCGCAACGAGATGAACTGTTGTTAGTTTTTTGAGTCCATCCTATTTGTTTTGAATTTGAGCCAAGATGCCCATCTACCTGATCAAGCTTGCCCTGAAACAAGTCTGGCGTGATACCAGGGCTGGTGACCTGTTGTTGCTAGGCATGGCCGTGGTGGTGGCCGTAGCGGCCATATCCAGCGTCGGATTTCTGTCTGACCGGGTGAGCCGGGCGCTCGAGCGGGATGCCGCCCAAATGCTGGGAGGTGACATTGTGGTGGAGTCAGACACGACGATTCCCGACATGCTGATGGCGCGCGCAAAACAAGACGGGCTCAAGACCGCCAGAACCTGGCAGTTTCCCTCGATGGTGGGAACCGGCCAAGCCTTGCAGTTGGCCTCCGTCAAAGCGGTGGAGACAGGCTACCCGCTGCGTGGTGCGCTGAAGTCTGCGCCAGACATGCTCGCTCCACCTGACGCCGCCCCCAGTGCAGCGCCGACCCCAGGCACGGCCTGGGTGGATCCGCAGTTGTTGGCCATGACAGGCACCAGGGTGGGACAACACATCAAGGTGGGTGATCTGAGCCTGCGGGTAGAGCGCGTGATTGTGTACGAGCCTGACAGAGGCGCTCAGTTTGTGAACGTTGCTCCTAGGCTGATGATGCACGCGGATGACTTGGCTCGTACCGGCCTGATTGCACCGGGCAGTCGAGTCGGACATGCCTTGCTGACAGCTGGTGATGCAACGGCCGTCGAGCGCTATCGAGCCTGGCTCGAGCCCAACCTCGCAAGGGGCCAGAAAATCTTGAGCGTGGAGTCAGGCCGCCCGGAGATCCGCCGTGCCTTGGATCGTGCCAAACAGTTTCTTTCCTTGGTTGCCATGATTGCGGTCCTGATTGCAGCTGTGGCAGTGGCTTTGGCCGCCCGGCGCTTTGGATTGAGGCATCACGCAGCAGTCGCCGTGATGCGTTGCATGGGGGCAAAGCAATCGGATATAGGAAACATCCTGTTGGTGGAGTTTCTGACCGTGGGCGTGGTCGGCTCGCTGTTGGGGCTCTTATTGGGTTGGGTTGGCCAGTGGGGCATGGTGGGAGCGCTGTCAGACCTGGTGCGTGCGGACTTGCCCGCACCAGGTATGGCCCCCGCGTGGCAGGGACTCTTTGCAGGGGTTTGGCTATTGATGTCGTTTGCTCTGCCACCCATTCAGGCATTGAAGCAAATTCCTCCCTCTCAGATTTTGCGTTCCCATGAGACGGTTCGTCTGCCGATACAAAGCCTTGCTGCCTATGCAGTTGGCATTTCAGGATATCTGCTGCTGATGTGGTGGATTGCGGGCAGCGCCAAATACGGCTCGGGGCTGGCGGCTGGCTTTGTTGCGGCGGCTATGTTTTTTGCTGTCTTGAGTTCCTTGATGTTGCATCTTGTCAATCGTCTACGCGGTCGACTCATGCACTCCCCAGTCTGGCGCTTTGCGCTGGCCGGGATGGTCAGGCGCCGCGGCACGACCATCGCGCAGACGAGTGCGCTGGCCATCGGCATGATGGCGATTTTGTTGCTGACGATTGTCCGCACAGACTTGCTGGCAGGATGGCAGCGTACATTGCCCCCTGATGCACCCAATCGTTTCCTGATCAACATTCAGCCTGACCAAAAGGAGGCAGTTTCCGAGGCCTTGTCGGCGGCAGGCTTTCAGGACATTTCCTTGTTGCCGATGGTGCGCGGCCGTCTTGTCTCACGAAACGGTCAAACCATCGGGGCAGCTGATTATGACGAGCCTCGCGCGCAACGATTGGTGGAGCGAGAGTTCAATCTGTCTTACGCCCAGCGGGTGCCGGACAATGCGCTGATCCTGGAGGGCAGGGAACTCAACCCTGCACGGCCGGAAGTCTCACTTGAGGTTGGATTGGCCAACTCCCTCAGGTTGAATCTCGGTGACAAGCTGGAGTTTAATGTGGCGGGGCAGCCCGTGACGGTGGATGTCACCAGCATTCGTCGCGTCGACTGGGACTCGATGCGTGCCAATTTTTTTGCCCTGATGTCGCCTGCTGCTCTTCAGGACCAGCCTCATACCTTCATGACGGCGTTTCACCTGCCGATCGAACGTGTCAGTGTCTTGCAAGACTTGGTGGCACGGTTTCCCAACTTGACCATTTTTGACGTGGGCGCGATTCTCAATCAGCTGCAGGCAGTGCTGGATCAGGTATCGGTCGCTGTGCAGGGCTTGTTCATCTTCTCCTTGTTGGCTGGGGCCATGGTGCTGGCTGCCGCACTTTCTGCCACTCGCGACCAGCGAGTCAGAGAGGCTGCCCTCATGCGGGCGCTTGGCGCAAACCGTCAACAATTGGTGAGGGCTCAGCGAGTTGAGTTGCTAGCCGTCGGTGCGCTTGCGGGACTGATGGCTGCTGCAGGTGCGACAGCTGCTGCTTGGGCATTGTCTCACTGGGTGTTTGAGTTCGACATTCGCTTCAGCGTCTGGCCATGGTTGATCGGGATCAGCGTGTGCATGGTCGCAGCGTGGCTGGCCGGTGCATTGGCCCTGCGTGGTGTGCTGCAAACGCCGCCGCTTTCCATTCTGAGGAATGTCTGAAGGGTAAACTCATCATGTCATTCAATAAACGTCTGTACTTGACTTAAATGACCGCTGCATCACCACAAAATATGCAAGACCCCGTCACTTTGTTCGACATACTGGGGGGGGAGCCAGGCGTTCGTGCTTTGGTGGATCGTTTTTACGACATCATGGACATGGATGAGGACTTGGCGCTGCTGAGATCCACGCACGGGTCGAGCCTGGATCAGGCACGGGACAAGCTGTTCTGGTATTTGTGCGGCTATTTTGGTGGTCCACAGCATTATGTGGAGCGCTTTGGTCACCCCAGACTTCGCGCCCGGCACTTGCCATTTTCCATCGGCGTCCCGGAGAGGGACCAATGGCTGCTCTGTATGGGCCGTGCGATGCAGGACCTGGGCTTCCCCCAGGCAAGGATCGACAAGATGCTGGAGATTTTTTTTGGCGTGGCTGACTGGATGCGCAATCGGGATGGCTAGACCAAGCAGCATGCCCGACTTGGGTGACGTTCTGTCTGGCTCGGCTCGGGTGAGGTTTGACGCGAGCCGATTGGATTGCGAATCCGATCCACTAGCCTGGTTTGATCCATCCAGCCCTCAATTGCAAGCCCAGTCGGTGACTGTCGGGGGGAGACAGGCAGCCTGGTTTGTCAACATTCAGGGATATCCTGCCGTACTGCGCCATTACCGCCGTGGTGGCTTGGTGGCAACACTATCAAGTGACCGTTATCTCTGGACAGGGTGGGATTCCTCACGTCCATTTGCTGAGTTTTCCTTGATGCGAGAGCTTGGCGATTTGGGCCTACCAGTACCAGCTCCGCTGGCGGCAGCTGTCTGGCGCGATGGATTGACTTACCGCGCCGCGATCTTGGTTGATCGTGTCCCCGATGCCCGGACGCTTGCCACATGCGAGGAGATCCATGCCTGGGAAGCTGCCGGACAAGCGATTGCCACCATGCATGCCAAAGGCGTTTGGCATGCTGACTTGAACGTGCACAACATCCTGATTGATGCGCAAAGCCAGGCTTGGTTGATTGATTTTGACCGTGGTCGCCGGTTTAAGGCTTTGAGCGAGCACAAAAGACAGGGAAACCTGGATCGGCTCCATCGGTCGATCCGCAAGGTTCTGCCTGGTAAAGAGCCCATCCTCTGGCCAGTCCTTTGCAACGCTTATTTCCAGGCTCGCCAGGTCAATGGGGCGTCTACCGCCTGCGCCAAAAAGATTTATCATCAACGATGATCTGTGAATCTGGGGGAGTGCACGATGAAGTCTGGTTTTGCCATCATGGCGCTTGCCACGCTTCTCTGCGTCATGCCCGATGCGAAAGCCCAAAACAAAACGGTCAATGTTTACAACTGGGCCGAGTACACCGCCGAGGATACGATTCCTGGGTTTGAGCGCGAGACAGGCATCAAGGTGCGCTATGACACCTATGACAATAACGAGGTTTTGCAATCCAGGCTCCTGAGCGGCAAGTCAGGCTACGACGTTGTCGTGCCCTCTACTCACTACGCCTCACGACAGATTGATGCTGGCCTGTTTCAAAGGCTGGATAAATCCAAAATCCCCAACTACAAGTATCTCGACCCAGACATCATGGCGCTGCTGTCTTCAGTGGATCCGGGCAATCAGTACCTGGTTCCATGGGGATATGGCACCAACGGTTTGGGCTACAACGTCACCAAGGCAAGGCAGGCATTGGGTGATCAGGCAAACCTATCAAGCTGGTCCACCCTGTTTGATCCCGCCCAGGCTGAAAAGCTCCAGTCCTGTGGCATTTCGATTCTGGATGAGGCCAGCCAGGTATTTCCGGCGGTGCTGTTTTATCTTGGCAAAGACCCCAACAGCAGCAACCCGGAGGACTACAAAGCCGCCTATGAGCTCCTCAAGACCATTCGCCCTTATGTGCGACAGTTCAGCTCATCCGGCTATATCGACGATCTCGCTTCGGGAAATCTCTGCATGGTGTATGGATACTCGGGTGACATCTTGATTGCCCGTCGCAAAGCGCGTGAGAGCAAGCGCAGCGACGAGATCGATTACTTTTTGCCCAAGGGTGGCGCACCGGCTTGGTTTGACACCATGGCGATCCCCAAGGATGCGCTTAACGTCGATGCCGCACATGCATTCATCAACTACATAGAAACGCCGCGAGTGCATGCGGACATCTCCAACAAGTTGTTCTACCCCAATGCCAATAAAGAAGCCCGCAAGCTTCTGTCGCCTGAGGTTGCCAACAACCCCATGATTTATCCTCCACCTGATATCTCCAAAACTTTGTTTGTGATTCGCGCGCAGCCGCTGAATATCCAGCGCTTGCAGGCTCAGCTTTGGTCAGACCTGAAGTCAGGTCCTTGAGATGGATTCCGGATGTGTTCAGCAGCCAGATCAGACATTTCCACTAAGCAACAACTATCCCCTCGGGAGTGACGATTCATGAGTATCCAGCTATATGGCTTGCCTCAGTGCAGCACCTGCGTCAAGGCGCGTGACTGGCTCACAGCCAATGGTGTCGATCACAGTTTTCAGGACTATCGTGCACAGCCCATCGCTCCATCCAAGCTAAAAAAGTGGGCTAAAGAATTGGGTGGATGGGAGAAACTGGTCAACCGAGCCTCCATGACTTGGCGCAATCTGGATCCTTCGCGCAAGGAGCCACAATCTGACGAGCAATGGCTTGGGTTGATCGCGGATTTTCCGGCGTTGATCAAGCGACCTCTCGCGGTATTTCAGGATGGAAGCGTGACAGCGGGATTCCATGAAAAACGCTATGCAGACAAGCTGGGTGTGAAGTGAGCCAAACGGAAATGATGCTCTGGGCAGCGATCGGACTTTCCGCCCTGGCAGCACTGTTTGGCTTGCTGGCTTGGGCCAGACAAGGCCGATCAAACGGACTGGATCCTCACCTTGCCCAGGTCCTGCAAGGTCAGGAGCGTCTAGAACAGGTTTGGCGAAGCGAGCAGGCAGAAAGCCAGCGCCAGTTGCGCACCGAGATGAACGAGTCTGCTCGATCCTTGCGCATGGAGCTGTCAGCAGCAGATGCCGAGTTTCGTGCGGCGGTGGCGCGCGATGCTGCAGCAGGCCGCACGGAGAGCGCGGAGGCTTTGTCTCGTTTTGCCATGGGTTTCTCGGCGCAGCTGCAAACGCTCATTGAAACCAATGACCGTCGCTTGGCCGAGCTTAGGGGAGTGGTGGAGGAGCGATTGCAACATCTCCAAAAGGATAATGGCGCCCGGCTGGAGGAAATGCGTCGCACTGTCGATGAAAAGCTGCATGCGACACTCGAGCAGCGATTGGGCGAGTCGTTCAAGCTGGTTTCCGAGCGCCTTGAGGCCGTTCACAAGGGATTGGGAGAAATGCAGACCCTAGCCGCCGGGGTGGGAGATCTCAAGCGTGTGCTGACCAACGTCAAGTCACGTGGGACATGGGGTGAGGTGCAGCTCGCCCGCCTGGTCGAGGACACCATGACCATCGATCAGTACGCGCGCAATGTCAAGCCTGTGCCTGGCAGCGATGCTCAAGTCGAGTTTGCGATCCGCTTGCCCGGACGCCAGGATGTCGAGGGCCCGGTGTGGCTGCCGATTGATGCCAAGTTTCCCAAGGAAGAGTACGAGCGCCTGATGGACGCCCAGGACAAGGCGGATCGGGATGGCGTGCGTACCGCTGGCCTGGCCCTAGCCAAAGCCATCGAGGCGCAAGCCAAGCTCATCGCCTCCAAGTATGTCAGTCCACCGCACACCACTGATTTCGCCATCATGTTCTTGCCAAGCGAGGGCTTGTATGCCGAGGTGTTGAGGCAGCCGGGTTTGTTGGACAAGCTGCATGACCTGCGCATCAACGTTGCTGGCCCCGCCAACCTCGCCGCACTGCTCAACAGCTTGCAGATGGGGTTCCGTACCCTGGCGATCGAGCAGCGATCCTCCGAGGTATGGCAGGTACTGCGTGCCGTCAAGACTGAGTTTGGCAAGTTCGGCGAAACGCTGGCAAGCGTCAAAAAATCACTTGACACTGCCAGCAGCCGCATCGGCCAGACTGAGACGCGTGCCCGCGTCATGATGCGCAACCTCAAGTCTGTCGAAGCCTTGCCCGAGGAACAGGCCACCGCATTGCTAGGACCCGCTCAGGGGGAAGATGTCGACTCAAGTGCTGAGGCAGACCTGAGCACGGATGGCGTAGCGTCCAAGGTTCGCTAGAATGCTTCTTTCTCAATCACCACATCATCCCAACCAGGACATCACATGTTGAGCCAGCAGCAACTCAAGCAACAGGCAGCCGATGCAGCGATTGAAATGATTCGTCCTCTGCTGGGGTCTCAGGTTGTGCTGGGTGTGGGAACAGGGTCCACTGCCAACCTCTTTATTGACCGTCTGGGTGATCTCAAGTCCATGTTTCTTGGCGCGGTGGCGAGCTCAGAGCGGAGCGCGGCCCGTCTCAGGGGGGTGGGCATCAAGGTGTTGGAACTCAATGACATCCAAGAGGCCATGCCCGTTTATGTCGATGGCGCCGACGAGATCAACGCGCAGTTGCAGATGGTCAAGGGCGGCGGCGGGGCGCTTACCCGGGAAAAAATCGTTGCCTCGGCTGCCCAGCGCTTCATCTGCATTGCCGATGAGTCCAAGCTGGTGGATGTGTTGGGAGCGTTTCCCTTGCCTGTCGAGGTGATTCCGATGGCAAGCCGCATCGTCTCCCGCACCCTTGCCGCCATGGGGGGGCAGCCCAAGTTGCGAGAAGGGTTTGTGACGGACAACGGCAACGTGATCCTCGATGTCTCTGGCTGGCAGATCAAGGAGCCGTTTCAGCTCGAAGCCATCCTCAACAACATTCCGGGTGTGGTGACCAACGGTCTCTTTGCGATCTCTCCAGCCAAAGTGGCCTTGCTTGCGACGCAACACGGCATCCGCCAGCTCGGCCAATGTTGACGATTTCGATTTGTGACAGCTTTCATCAAACTGTCATATCCCTGACTTACACTGCATGAACTGCGGCGTGATCAGCGTCGTACCCATTGGTAAAACAGGTAGACAAACAGATGACTTTGCACACCAACAAACAGTTTGACAGCGAATTGGAGCTGATCCGCACCCAGCTTTTACAAATGGGCGGATTGGTTGAGTCCATGATCAACGACGCGGTGTCGGCGCTCGTGACAGGCGACATGGAGTTGGTGGCTCTGGTCAAGGATCGGGAAAAGCAGGTCAACAAGATGGAGGTGGAGGTCGACGAGCGCCTCACGACCATTTTGGTGCGCCATCAGCCCGCTGCCATCGACTTGCGCACCCTGATGTCCGTCAGCAAGATGTTGACTGACATGGAGCGTTCTGGTGACGAGGCAGATAAGATCGCCAATGTAGCTCGTCGCATTCATTCGGAAGACAGCCGTTTTGTCCCGGAAATCGAGTTGCGTCATATGTCCAACGCTGTCAGCACCATGCTAAATCAGGTGATGGACGCATTCGCCCGCCAGGACTCCGTCTTGGCAGCCCAAGTGGTGCGCAATGACAAGATGGTGGATAAGGAGTGGAAGGTCACCCTGCGCAACCTGGTGACTTATATGATCGAGGATCCGCGCGTGATCTCCCGCTCGATTGACCTGATGTTCGTGGCACGCTCCATTGAGCGCATTGGCGATCATTGTAAAAATATGGCCGAGCGGGTGATCTACATGGTGCACGGCGCTGACGTGAGGCACAAAGGTGTCAAAAAGGCTGAGCGCCTGGTCAGGGGGGAAGATGATGGCTACAAGCCTGAGGACCAGGCTGGCTGATTGAGAGATCAGTGTTCAATAAGAATGAAAAAGGGCTGAGAGTAATCTCAGCCTTTTTTTACACTGCCACTTGAACCAATCAGGCCGATGGAGGCACAAATCCCTGTGCTTCGACGTTGACATCATGGAACAGAAATTGCTCCATCTGCTCCTTGAGGTACTTGCGTGCGCGAGAGTCCGCCAGGTTCAGCCGGTTTTCATTCACCAAGCGGGTCTGCACTCCCAGCCACTCCTGCCAGGCTTCCTTGGAGATGGATTGCCAAATGCGCGTGCCAAGCTCGCCAGGGTAGGGCGGGAAATCCAGGCCCTCAGCTTCTTTTTTCAGTTTTGCGCATTGAATCGTGCGTGCCATGACAGTCATTCCAATAGAAAACAATAGGTGGAATTGTAGCCCCAGGCCCGCTCCAGCGTGCCGAAAGCCCCCAGGGTCAGAGACGTTTAATGAAAATCAGACTGTTGCGTGAACGGTTGTAGCTGGCCTGCTTTTCCCTTGGGAGGTCGGATACGCCGCCCTGAACAAATCCGCGCTTCATGAACCAGTGCGAGGTACGTGTTGTCAGGACAAACAGGCGCTTGGCCCCATGGGCGCGGGCACGCGACTCCATGTGACGAAGCAGGATTTCACCCTCTCCTGCACCTTGCCACTCGGGGTGAACGATCAAGCAAGCCATCTCGGCCATTTGGTCATCCGGAAAGATATGCAGCGTGGCACAGCCATAGATCACGCCGTCATGCTCGAGGACAGTGAAGTTTTCCACGTCACGCTCGATCACGGCACGCCCTCTGGGGACCAGCGTGCCGTCCTGCTCCAGCGGCTCAATCAGCTGCAGAATCGCTCCCACATCATCAATCGTGGCTGGACGCAGGTCATCCAGCGTATCCTCAACAACCATGGTGCCAACGCCATCGTGGGTGAAAATCTCAAGCAGCACCACGCCGTCCAGCGAGAAGGGAACCAGGTGGGCACGAGCGACACCTCGCTTGACCGCACGCGAGGCATGCTGCAAAAAAAAGGCTGTTGTCTCGTCCAGGTCACCAGCTGCCAGCAAGGCGTCAGCATCCAGGCGCGCCAATTCGGTGTCGACCGTGCCATCTGGTGAAATGACACCAGGCGACTCTGTCAAAAAAATCAGCTTTTCTGCGCGCAAGGCGATGGCCACGCTGGTAGCCAACTCCTCCATGGCCAGGTTAAAGGCCTCGCCAGTGGGGGAAAACCCAAGCGGCGAGAGCAGCACAATCGCACCACGGTCAATTGTGCTGCGCAAGGCCTCCACATCGATTTTGCGGACCTGACCGGTATGCTTGTAGTCGATGCCATCAATCACGCCGGTTGGTCTGGCCGTGACAAAGTTGCCAG
>Ga0255184_1000539_pt1 | contig 12008 bp, 8 predicted proteins | sample Miss_Cont_RepA_0_FD_189954 | JGI IMG/M metagenome (GOLD analysis project Ga0255184, IMG submission 189954) | Freshwater microbial communities from Mississippi River, Louisiana, United States - Miss_Cont_RepA_0h | ecosystem: Environmental > Aquatic > Freshwater > River | place: USA: Louisiana...
GCTTCGGTGATGCCGGCCATGGTGTCAGGCAACACCCAGGCAGCTGTCATGATGGTGGCTGAGCGAGGCGCCGACCTGATTCGTGAGGATGCGAGGGGATGAGTTCCGCACACATGCAATACCCTGGGATCGCTGGCAAGGTTGTGTTCAATACGGGAGCGGCCAGTGGCATCGGCCTCGCCATGGCTCATGCTTTTGCAGGGCAGGGCGCGCATCTGATGCTGCTTGACTTGGATGAGGCGGGACTGAATCGCGCAAAGTCTGAGCTGTCCGCGGCTCATCCTGCCGTCCGGATCGAAACCTGTGTGGCATCCATCACGGATCCTGCCGCAGTCGACGAGGCGATGCAACGAACGGTCGAGTCATTTGGCCGTATCGATATCCTGCTGAACAATGCCGGCATCTCAATGAACAAACCCTCCCTTGAGGTCACGCCCGAGGAGTGGCGACGCACCATCGACATTGATTTGTCTGGCATCTTTTTTTGCTGCCAGTCTGCTGCACGACGCATGATCCCGCATGGCGGCGGCGTCATGTTGGCAACGGCGTCAATGTGGGGACTTGCCTCCTCAGCGCGCCGCGCTGCCTATTGCGCAGCCAAGGCTGGCGTTGTCTCATTGTGCAAGTCACTCGCAGTGGAGTGGGCCGAGCATGGCATCAGGGTCAATGCGATTTGCCCAGGCTACATCCAAACTGCGCTCGTCTCAGACCTGGTGGGGCGAGGCGTGCTGGATGAGCATGCCCTGAACATGCGCACCCCGCTGGGACGGATGGGAAGGCCAGAAGAGGTGGCACAGACCGCTCTTTATCTGGCCTCTGACCTATCGTCCTATGTGACAGGCCACGCGATGGTGATGGATGGCGGCTGGACTGCGAATGGTGCGTAGCACCAAGCCATTTTGAACGATATTGACTAGATCAAACAACAGGATTCAACATGTCAGAAACCACATCCTTGAAGTCAGCCGCCAAATGGGTCAGACTCACCACAACAGACCAGGACTGGAAACGAGCTGATCCCACCTTGCTTGGCACCTTGCTGACACAAATGCATGTTATCCGTGTCTTCGAGGAGACGGTACTCGATCTCGCCGCAGAGGGCTTGGTGCATGGACCGGCACACTCCAGCATTGGCCAGGAGGGTGGCGCAGCCGGGTCAATCGTCGGTTTGACTGATCGAGATCAGGTCAACGGATCCCATCGAGGTCACCATCAGTTTGTGGCCAAATGCCTTTCTTATCTCGCTCCCGAGGGGTTGAATCCCAATGCCCCGCTGTCTGCACCGATCCAGGAGATGCTCAGACGCACCCTGGCAGAAATTCTGGGTCTTGCCCAAGGCTATTGCAAGGGCAGGGGGGGGTCCATGCATTTGCAGTGGCTGGAGGCGGGCGCACTTGGCACCAATGCGATTGTGGGTGGGGGGGTGCCATTGGCAGCTGGCTCCGCCTGGGCCGACAAGCACTCGGGAAGTGGGGGCGTAGCTGTCTCCTACTTTGGCGATGGCGCGGTCAACATAGGCTCTGTCCTGGAAACCATGAACCTGGCATCGGCCTGGAAGCTGCCCTTGTGTTTCTTCATTGAAAACAACGGTTACGCAGTCTCGACCACGGTAGATGAAGCCACTGGTGAGCCAAGGCTTGGGGCGCGCGGCCAGGCGTTCAATATCCCGAGCTGGAGTGTGGATGGCATGGATCCTTTGGCGGTGCACTTGGCCATGCAGCAGGCCATCCAGCACATGAAGGCAGGCAAGGGTCCGACCATCATTGAGGCAGAGGTGTATCGCTATTTCCACCAGAACGGCCCCTTTCCTGGCAGTGCGTTTGGCTACCGAACCAAAGAAGAAGAGGCCGCCTGGAGAAAGCGGGACCCTCTTGATTTGGTGGCGCGCAAGATGCAAGAGCGCAAGCTCATCACCGCCAAGCAGGTGCAAGCCCTTCGCGGCAGGATTCAGGCCATCATGCAGGATGCGGTTCAAGCATTGATCGAACCGGATCCAGATGGCAAGCCAGGCAAGCGCCGCATTCGTCCCGAGCTTTGGCCGTCACCGGATTTTTGCGATGTGGGCATCCGGGGTGACCTGTCTGAATTCAAGGGATTGCCGGCTGTAAATGAGACAGAGATCGAGCAATCCGCTGAGCCACGCAAGTTTATTGATGTTGTGGCAGATGTGATGCATCGGCGCATGGAAACCGATCCGAGCATCGTGGTCATGGGCGAGGATGTTCATCGCCTCAAGGGTGGCACCAATGGTGCCACCCGCGGACTCAAGGATCGCTTTCCTGATCGTGTGTTAGGCACGCCCATTAGTGAGTGTGCATTCACGGGACTGGGGGGCGGGCTGGCCATGGACCGCCGCTACAAGCCAGTCGTCGAGTTCATGTATCCCGATTTCATGTGGGTCGCAGGTGACCAGGTCTTTAACCAAATTGGAAAGGCCAGGCATATGTTTGGTGGTGACAACCCTGTTCCTTTTGTGCTGCGCACCAAAGTCGCCATGGGCAGTGGTTATGGATCGCAGCACTTGATGGATCCTGCCGGCATTTTTGCCACCTCGCCCGGATGGCGCATTGTCGCGCCGTCTTCCCCCATTGATTACGTGGGCCTCATGAATGCTGCCCTGATTTGTCAGGATCCTGTTCTGGTCATCGAGCACGTGGATCTCTACAACAGCACGGCCATGGCTCCTGTCGGAGAGCTTGACTATGTTTTTGCGCCAGGCCGTGCCGCCTTGAGATCCCAGGGCAAGGACTTGACCATCATTTCCTATCTGTCGATGGTGAATCATTCCCTGGAGGCGATCGAACAGACGGGAGCGAGCGCAGATCTCATTGATTTGCGATGGCTTGACCGCGCATCACTTGATTGGGATACGATTGGCGATAGCATCCGCAAGACCAATGCCGTCATGATTGTCGAGCAAGGCGCCAAGGGAACCTCCTACGGAGGTTGGCTGGCTGATGAAATCCAGCGTCGTTATTTTGACTGGCTCGACATGCCTGTTCAGCGGGTCACGGGTGGTGAAGCGTCACCCAGCATCTCCAAAGTCCTGGAGCGTGCTGCGTGCGCCCGAACGGAGGAGGTTGTGTCAGCAATCCAGAAGGTGCTGTCCGACAAAGGTCTTATATAAGGAAAACGAAATGGCAACCATTATTCGAATGCCTGAAGTTGCTGCCAATGCGACACACGCCACCCTGGTGAGCTGGAGCAAAAAGGAAGGGGACACGATATCAAGCGGCCAAAGCATTGCTGATGTTGAAACCGAAAAAGCTGTGATCGAACTGAATATCGATGCCGAAGGCACGATTGCTAGGTTGCTGGTGGGCAATGGCGCGGAGGTCCCCGTTGGGGCGCCGATCGCCGTGCTGATAGGGGCGGGTGAGTCAGTGGCAGATGCGGATCGGCTAGTAGGCGGTGAAACTGGCCGTGTCAGTGGGGCGGCCGCGATTCCGACAGCGCCCACCCAGGCTGCGTCGACTCCGCATCAGGTGACGCCTGCTCAACAGAGTATGGAAATGGTGCAGCCACGGGCATCGACCACCCCTTTACAGCCTCAGGTGGCGTTAGTCGCCACTGCGGCGCCCACGATCGGTCATGCATCGGGACAGCGCATTTTTTCCAGCCCGGTTGCACGTCTGTTGGCCAAGCAGCATGGTCTGGACATCTCACACATTGCCGGAAGCGGACCCAATGGCCGCATCGTCAAGCACGATGTGATGCGAGCCGTCCAGGCTTCGGGCCAGTCCACGGTCTCCGCCCTGGATTCAGCGCCTCATCATCTCTCTGTCACCTCCTCTGCGGTTGGAGCGTATACCGATATTCCGCACAGCAACATGCGGCGCACCATCGCCCGCAGACTGCTGGAGAGCAAGTCGACCGTGCCCCATTTTTACCTTTCGGTTCAGTGCCGGGTCGACAAATTGATGGCGATGCGTTCTGACATCAATGCCCAGTCAAAGACAAAAGTGTCAGTGAACGACTTTGTCGTGCTGGCTGCGGCCAGAGCCTTGCGAGAGGTCCCCGGGGTGAATGTCAGCTGGACAGACGCTGCCATTCGACAGTTTCACCAAGTCGATATTTCCATCGCTGTTTCGACAGATGCCGGGCTCATCACGCCTATTCTGAAGAATGTCAATGCATTGAGCCTGACTGAGATCAGCCAGTCTGTACGCGCCTTGGCCGAGCGGGCCCGCCAAGGCCAGTTGCGCCCAGAGGAGTTTCAGGGCGGGTCGTTTTCGATCAGCAACCTGGGCATGTATGGCGTTGATGAGTTTTCTGCGATTATCAATCCGCCGCAAGCAGCCATTTTGGCTGTTGGCGCCGTCAACCGTGAGCCGGTTGTCGAAGAAGACGGATCGATTGCGGCGGGGCAGGTCATGTCTTGCACACTCTCTGTCGATCACCGTGCTGTTGATGGTGCGCTTGCCGCCACGTGGCTCGCCGCATTCCGTCGGTACATGGAGTCTCCTTACTTGATGCTGGTTTGAAGAGGAGTTGAGCAGATGAGCGTGAATGAATTCAACGGCAGACTGTTGCTTCTCACTGGCGCCAACGGTGGTATCGGCCGAGAGGTCGCCCGTCAGTTTCATGCAGCAGGTGCCAATTTGCTGCTCACCGATATTGATATCGCGGGACTGCAGGCGTTTGCTGCCACACTCCAGGAGGGCCAGGGCAAGATCAAGTGCTTGCGCATGGACTCCAACTCGACATCAGACGCAGATGAGGCGGTGCGGATCGCCCGGGAGGAGTTTGGCGGCATAGATTTTTTTGTTCCGTCAGCTGGCATATATCTGGCCCATCCGGTGCGTGAAATGACGGATGAGCAATGGCGCCAAACCATCGCCATCAACCTCGATGGCGTGTTTTTCCTGACCAGGCGTGTCATATCGGCGCTCAGGCCAGACAGTGCCATTGTGTTCATCAGCTCATTGGCTGCCCATCGAGGGGCTTTTTACAATGCACACTACAGCGCATCAAAGGGTGCCTTGCTCAGCCTGACGCGATCCTTGGCGCGTGAATTGGGGCCTGAAACGCGTGTCAACGCTGTTTCTCCAGGCGTGATCGATACACCGATGGCCTCTGACCTGATTCGGTTGCGCGGCGAGGCCTCGATTGCCCAAACGCCACTCAAGCGCGTGGGACAACCTGGCGAGGTGGCATCGGTCATTCGATTTTTGTGCAGCCATGGTGCCAGCTTTGTCAATGGCGAGACCATTCACGTGAACGGTGGCATTCACATGGAGTAAGAGAAACCGATTGGGTTCGGGGTGCGGCGCCCGCGGGTGAAACCAGTCATTCCGTCTCAACGGTCTTTTACAGTTTTGACAACTCATCTGCCCGCTCCCGGGCGAGCTTCTGGACGGTGCTCAATGCACTGACCAAGGAGTAGTAAGAGCTCATGTTGTCAATCGGGATCCACATCTCGGTCAAGTCTTTTTCGAGCTGCTCAATCGACAGAATTTCTGATTGAATCTCCTCAGCCGTCTTGGCGGCTCTGACGCGGTCCTCTGTCTGCCTGATGTTTTGATAGGCACCCGTGATTTCAATCTTGCTGTGAATGTTGCGGTAGTTGGGCAGCAGGCGATAGAGTGGGTAACCAACCGCCACAACAGCCAACAACAAGAACCACATTCTTTCAAAAAAGCTCACCACCCAGAAAGGGAAATATTTCAGACCACGGGGTGAGCCAAAACGGAAAAACTCCTTGGCAATGGGGCTGAGCGGCACAGCATGATCCATATAGGCAGGAAACTCATCTGGTTTGGCAAAAAACAGGTCCCGGGCATCTCCCAGGGAGTCGGCAGCCATCAAAAACAAGAGCTGAAGTGCAGGATGCAGATCTTTTTCAACGAGTAAGGTCATGGTGGTCGCCACCATCCGGATGTCTTTGTGCGGGTAGATGGTTTTGAAGTTCAGGGAACCACGCGGGATGATCACTTCCTGTAGATAGGGAATCTGTTTCACAAGAGCCGCAGCCAGGGTGAAGTCGAATAGCTGGATATTCGGATCAGCCAGGAGTTTTTGCACGTTTGGGGAGGTGAATCCCTCGACCATGATGGCAGCGTCGATTTCACCAGACAACAACTTTTCAGTCGCGACCGCATTGCGGTACTGAACAATATTTTTTTCGTCCAGAAAACCTCCTCGCAACTCAACGATCTCTCTCACAATGCGTTGGGTTCCAGAGCCTGGTGATCCGATCGACACCACTTTTTTGCTGAAGTGCTCAAAGACCGTGTCCCCTGTGTATTCGGGCCCACGATAAAAGAACCAAAGGGGCTCATACTCAATGCTGCCCAGGGAGACGATGTCACGGATTTCACCAGGACGTGTGCTGCCGCCCAGCACAAACGCTGCCTGCAAGTCTGGCTGCTTCACCATCTCTTCAAGACTTTGTTGGGCACCATCGGTGTAGAAGGTCTTGAGAGTGACGCCGTGTTCCTTGAAAAATTTGTCGAAGTGCTGGCTGAGATAGTCAAACGAGCCGCCTTTTTGTCCGACAATCAGCGTCACCTCGCGAGACGGAAACGGCTTGGCATAAGTTGCCAGCGCAAAGAGTGCCGCGATCAAAATCAGAATAAGCACCCACTCCGTGCGGATGAGCACATACCATGCTGTCAGTTCTTGACGCAGCTCATCTTTGACATGCTTGTAAAACGATTTTTTTTTGCTTGGCCTGGTCTTCAATTATTGTCTCGGTAATTGCTGGTAGTGCTGGGCAATGGACTTGAAGGATTCGACTTGAGGATCCAAGCCGGTCTCTTCTTTCAGGATGTTCCCCACCTCATCTGCAACCGCCTCCGCTTGGCGTGCATCCAGGAATAACAGGCGGCTTCGTCTTGCCAGAACATCCTCAACACAGATGGCATATTCAAATCTAGCCGCGAATCGCACCATGGATTCGGTCAGCCCCTCCGCAATCTGACGATCATGGCCTGGCAGGGTTTGCAGGGCAACAGACTCGTCCCCGTAAGAGTGCTCCCCGGGTGGCTGGGTCATGTCATGCGCAGTGCGTGCAGATGACTGTGAGCCAACGAGTTTGGTGCGCTCAGTCAGGTCTTTCCCCTGAGTGGAGACCAGCCCCGCAGACTTGCAATGCTGCATGACGTCTTCAGCCATGGCACGGTATGTTGTCCACTTGCCGCCAGTCACCGTGACAAGACCTTGGCTGGAGATCGCGACAGTATGCTCGCGGCTGATCGTCTTGGTGGCGGTGCCATTGTCCGATTCTGGCTTGACCAGTGGGCGCAAGCCAACCCAGATGCTGCGGATGTCCGCGCGGGTCGGTGCCCTCTCCAGGTATCGCCCAGATTCATTCAAGATGAAATCCAGCTCTTCCTTGAACGCATCCGGCTCTTCGCTGGTGTCAGCGCGTGGGGTGTCAGTCGTGCCGAGGATGACCTTGCCTAGCCATGGCACGGCAAACAGGACTCTGCCGTCCGAGGTTTTGGGGATAATGAGGGCGTGATTGCCGGGCATGAACGAACGATCCACCACGACGTGGACGCCCTGGCTGGGGCTCACCATGTCTTTGACCCTCACGCTGGACTCTGTTGTTGCGGCCATTTGGCGCACATGGTCGACCCACACGCCAGTCGCGTTGACAACACAGCGGGCATGCACGGAGACGCTATCGCCGGACATGGCGTCCCTGATCGTCACGCCGCAGATGTTGCCGTTTGCCTGCAGCAGTCCGGTGACAGGCATGTAGTTCAAGAGCAAGGCACCGTGTTGGGCTGCTGTCCTTGCCAGCGCCATCGCGAGCCTGGCATCGTCAAACTGCCCATCCCAGTACTTCACCCCACCTCGCAAATGCGCTGATTTCAGGTTGGGCAGGCATTGAAGCGTGCTGTTCTTGCCGAGAAAAGCCGTTTTCCCCAGTCCTCGCCTTCCAGCAAGGGCGTCGTACATCATCAGTCCTGTGCCAAAGAAAGGCATCTCCCAGCAGGTGTAGCTGGGCATGACAAAGGCTAAGGGCTGAGCCAGGTGCGGGGCATTCTGCAAAATCAAGGCACGTTCGTGAAGCGCCTCTCTGACCAGCGAGATGTTGCCTTGAGCTAGGTAACGCACCCCTCCGTGCACGAGCTTGGTTGAGCGGGAGGAGGTGCCCTTGGCAAAGTCCGCACGCTCGCACAATAGGACAGACAAACCTCGCAAGGCTGCGTTCAGTGCCACCCCCAGCCCGGTTGCGCCACCGCCAATGATGGCCATGTCATAGGTGCCTGTCGTGTTGATTCGTTTCAACAGGGATGGGCGATCAGTGCGGAGCAACTCGGCGACCATGCTTGGACTTTAGTCAGTTAAATGTGAATAGGTTGTATCCTAGTTTAGTCGTTTGCCCATGCCTTTGCCCTGTCCACCGCCTGATGCCAGCGGTCTATTTTTCTTTGACGATCCTCGTTTTTCCAGGTCGGCTCAAAACAGCGATCCAGCTGCCAGTGTTGTTCCATGTCATTGATATCCGACCACATGCCTGTCGCCAGCCCTGCGAGATAAGCGGCACCCAAGGCAGTGGTTTCGGTGACTTTGGGGCGGGCGACCGGGATCCCGAGCAAGTCAGCCTGCATTTGCATCAACAGGTTGTTTGCGGCGGCGCCACCATCGGCACGAAGCATGGTGAGCCGCATGCCAGCATCACACTCAATGGCAGACAAAACATCCACCACCTGAAGCGCGATTGCCTCCAGTGCCGCGCGTGCGATGTGCGCACGACTGGTGCCTCGTGTCATCCCGATCAGCGTACCCCTGGCGCGGGCATCCCAGTGTGGCGCTCCCAATCCGGTAAAGGCTGGCACCAGGTAGACATCCCCCGTATCTGGCACCTCGCGAGCGAGTTGCTCGACTTGAGGTGCGCTGTCGATCATCTGCAGCCCGTCGCGCAGCCACTGAATGGTCGCGCCACCCATGAAAATGGATGCCTCGAGGCAGTAGGTGGTGTCCGCTGCAGCCACGGCTGTGGCGGATGGGTTGCTCCAGCCGACAGTCGTGATGAGATTGTTCTGGCTTTGGACCACTTGGTTGCCAGTATTGGCCAGCAGAAAACAGCCTGTTCCATAGGTGTTTTTGGCCATGCCTTTTTCCAGGCAAGCCTGGCCAAAGGCTGCACCTTGCTGGTCACCGATCATGCCAGCGATGGGAATGGGTCGCCCAAACCAATCGGGATCCGTTTCCCCCACGACGCCGCTCGAGGGTACAACCACCGGCAGCAGGGTTGGAGGGATATCCAGAATATGCAGCAACTCCTCGTCCCATTGCATGGTCCCCAGGTTGAACAGCATGGTGCGGGAGGCATTGCTGGGGTCTGTCACATGAACTCGTCCCCCGGTGAGTTTCCAGGCTAGCCAGGTGTCAATCGTCCCAAAGGCCAGCTCCCCCCGCACCGCACGGTCGCGCGCCAGAGGAATGTTGTCCAGCATCCACTTGATTTTGGTTCCGGAGAAATAGGCGTCCAGCAGCAAGCCTGTCTTTTGCCTGATGAGGGACTCAATCCCCTGAGCCCTCAGTTGCGTGCACATGTCGGCAGTGCGTCGATCCTGCCAGACGATGGCGGGACCAATCGGCACGGACGTCTTGCGATCCCAGATGACGGTCGTTTCGCGCTGGTTGGTCAGGCCGATCGCACGAATGTCACCCAGATCGACACGTGTGGCGATTTGCTGCGCCACAGCAATCTGGCTGGCCCAGATGTCGTTCGGGTCATGCTCGACCCAACCAGGCTTGGGGTAGTGCTGCGAGAATTCTTGCTGTGCAACATGGACAGGCTGACCGGCATGGTCAAACAAAATTGCCCTCGAACTGGTGGTTCCCTGGTCCAGCGCCAAAATCATGCTCATGTGGTGTTCCGTTCAGGATGCCTGCCGTATGATGTTGGGTAGGCTTGATGTTCTGTAATATTCCAAAGATAACCTGACATTTTTGTTCACGGTAGGGAGATCTCAAACATGAAACTGAAACAAACTGCGGTATGGGCAGCATTGGCACTGAGTGTTTCAGCAGGTGGCCAGGTTCAGGCACAGACCGAAATCCAGTGGTGGCACTCCATGGGTGGTGCGCTGGGCGAGTGGGTCAATGATCTTGCCAAGGATTTCAATAACAGCCAAAAAGAATACAAGATTGTTCCGACCTTCAAGGGCAGTTATGACGAGTCCATGACAGCGGCTATTGCCGCGTTCCGCGCTGGCAACGCGCCTCACATCCTGCAGGTGTTCGAGGTGGGCACGGCGACGATGATGGCCAGCAAGGGGGCAATCGTGCCAGTGGCGGATGTCATGAAAAAGGCGGGCATCCAGTTCAATCCTAATGCCTATGTTCCAGCAGTGGCCGGCTATTACACTGCACCGAACGGTCAGATGCTGAGCTTCCCCTTCAATAGCTCCACGACCGTTTTCCACTACAACAAGGACGCGTTCAAGGCCGCTGGCCTGGACCCCGAAAAACCACCCAAGACCTGGGCGGAGGTGGCCGATGCTGCAGCCAAGCTCAAGGCTGCCGGACACAAGTGTCCGTTCACCACCAGCTGGATCAGCTGGACCCAGCTTGAGAGCTTCAGTGCCTGGCATAACACTGAGTTTGCCACCAAGGGCAATGGCATGTTCGGCGCGGATGCCAGGCTGGCGTTCAACTCCCCGCTGCATGTCCGTCACATTGAAAACCTCGCCAACATGGCCAAGCAGGGACTCTTTGTTTACAAGGGACGTGGCAATGCAGCAGATGCGACATTCGTGTCTGGTGAGTGCGCCATGACGACGGGGTCCTCAGCGCTGTATGGCAACGTCAAGCGCAACGCCAAGTTTGACTCTGGCATTTCCACTTTGCCTTACTATCCCGATGTGCAGGGTGCACCCCAAAACACGGTGATTGGTGGGGCCAGCCTGTGGGTGATGTCTGGAAAAAAAGACCCAGAGTACAAGGGCGTGGCGGAGTTCTTTGATTTTCTGTCTCGACCTGAGGAGGCGGCCAAGAGTCATCAGCGCACTGGTTACCTTCCGGTGACCATCGCAGCTTACGAGTTGACGGACAAGTCAGGCTTCTACAAGCAAAACCCCGGCACCGATGTGTCCGTGACACAAATGATCCGCAAGACCACAGACAAGTCTCGTGGCATACGCCTGGGCAATTTTGTACAGATCCGTACCATCATTGACGAAGAGCTCGAGCAGGTCTGGACGGGCAAAAAGACAGCTCAGCAAGCTTTGGATGATGCCATCAAGCGTGGCAATGAGCAGCTCGCCAGGTTCGAGAAAGCCAACAGCCGTTAATCATTTCTGAGGAGTCGGTAGCTCAGGTCTCTTGCCTGAGCTACCTGTGCAGTCAGGCTGCTTTGGTTGACTGGCACAGGCGATCAATTCATGGAAAAGCGAGTCAGGTTCAAGTCCAAATGGCTGCCTTGGGTGCTGGTTGCACCCCAGATGGCCATCGTGATGGTGTTCTTTTTCTGGCCAGCTGGCCAGGCGCTCTACCAAAGCGTGTTGACCCAGGATGCGTTCGGGATGTCGACCGAGTTTGTCGGGCTGGAAAACTTTGAGCGCCTGTTCTCCGACTCATCCTACCTGGAGTCGTTTCATGTCACGGCCGTATTTTCCCTGTTGGTCGCTGTCTGTGGGCTGAGCCTGGCATTGTTGCTGGCTGTCATGGCAGATCGCGTGCTCAAGGGAGCGGGGGTGTACAAGACCCTGCTGATCTGGCCCTATGCGGTGGCACCCGCAGTGGCCGGCGTGTTGTGGCTGTTCATGTTCGCCTCACCCATGGGCACAGTGGCCTATTTTTTTCGCCTTCTCGGTTGGGACTGGAACCATCTGCTGGATGCCAGGGATGCGATGGCGTTGATCGTGATGGCTGCGGTCTGGAAACAGATTTCCTATAACTTTCTTTTTTTTCTGGCGGGACTGCAGTCGATTCCGCGATCGTTGATTGAGGCAGCTGCCATCGACGGGGCATCGCCATGGCGTCGATTCTGGACGATTGTCTTTCCGCTGCTGTCTCCCACGACGTTTTTCCTGCTGGTCATCAAC
>Ga0255184_1000540_pt1 | contig 12007 bp, 5 predicted proteins | sample Miss_Cont_RepA_0_FD_189954 | JGI IMG/M metagenome (GOLD analysis project Ga0255184, IMG submission 189954) | Freshwater microbial communities from Mississippi River, Louisiana, United States - Miss_Cont_RepA_0h | ecosystem: Environmental > Aquatic > Freshwater > River | place: USA: Louisiana...
CTATCGCTTCTCTATTCTCAGCTACAAATTCTCCAAAACGGATTCTATTATAAAATACATCTTGTTCAAAATCTACATCTTCACTCTGCATTAACTCACTAATAGCTCTAGCTTGAATCAATAGATTATCTCTAAGCGACTCTACCCAACTATCTAAAGCTTGCTGTTTAACGTCTGGATCTTGAATATCTCTAATTGCTTGAGGTACAACTTGATTAAGCCCTTGGCTTAATAACTCATCAATCTGATTTTTACGTTGAACTAAGTCGTCATGCTGATTGTTAATAGAAGTTAGCATATCCGCTAACTCTTCTTGTTGTTCATCTGTAAGAGTCTCCAAAGTAATCTCAGGATTATTTGGATCTGTTTCTCCAGGAATGACTTCTATAGTTCCATCGGGATTAGTTCTAGTAGTTGTTTCTGTTTTTCTTCCTCTGTTTAATTGAGCTAAATAATCTTCTACTACAAGACTGCTATCTTTATCTAACTGCTCTATTTGCTCATCAAACGCCCCACTAAAGAATAAGAACAAATCATCTCCTCTATCAGGAGTTAGCATTGCTTGTGCTATTGCTTCTGCAAACTCTTCTTCATTAGTAATAGTTCCCATACTAGTGTTGGGAGTTGTATTCTCTAAAGCATCTGTTATAGGATTATAGTTGTTAGATGCTATAGCATCTTGTTCTGCACGTTCTCTTTCTTCTTTTAACTTAGTTAGATTGTCTTTGTATCTTTCTAAACTTTCAGTATAGTAAGCAGGTCTTTTGTTTAGTTTAGCTTGAGCTAATAACTCATCTATATCTGTTTCACTTTTTTCAAGTGTTTCTGTTTTAGCAAATCTACTTAATCTTACTTTTCTGTTTAGTGTGGTGTCTAAGACTTGTTTCTTATCCCCTTCAGTCATTTGACCGTAGAAGTCTGCTCTTTTCTTATAGTTGTTAATTGTAGTTGTTGCTTGTTCAGCGTCGGCTATCAATTGTTGCTTTTGCTCATCGGTATAATCTTGATCTTCAATTTCGCTTAATTTAGTTTCTAGTTCCTTTGCCTTTAGTATGTTTTTAAAATAGTCATACTGAAGACTAGAATCTTCCATTAAATCCGTAATATCACTAATTCTTTTAGGGTCTTGAAAGTTCTTTAGATTTCTAATACCATACTCTTGTTCTATTGTTTCTAACTCTTGAATTTTAGTTAAAGCAACAGAAGCTTGTTGTGTATTTATCTTACCTGCCTTAAGTTCTTTGTTAATCTTATCCTTATAGTATTGACTATTAAGCATGATGTCATACATCTGTCCGAACTTACGGTTCTCTGTATAACTTTTAATTTGGGTTTTAATACCCATAGGAGGGCCTATTAAAGCTCCAGTAAAGGCGTTAAGTATATCATTAAATTCTAATTCTGTAGGGGGTTCTCCACGCATTGCAGCTAATCCCATATGGTTATCTGCAAAGTAATTCATTACCTCAGCACCCGCTTCTTCAAAGCCTTCTTGTATTCCTCTAGAAAGCATAAAGCGACCTCCAGCACCTACTTTACCGCCTATCTCAATTGCTTTTGCTGCACTACGTTTTGCTAAATATTCTAAAGTCTTAGGAGTAAAAACAGTTCCAAAAATATCTCCATATAAAGTTCTGTACTGCTGTGCACTTCCTACCCAGTTTTGTTTTCTGAATACTCCTTTTTCTGCAAAGTCATCTAGATACTTAAGGTCAGGAAAAACACTTTCAGTAATTATTTCTATTGCAGTAGTTACTCCAGCAATAGCGTGTGCCTTCTCTCTTGCATTAGGAATACCTTTTTCATACAATTCATTATAAGTTCTTCCAAACTCTTGTGGATATAAAATCCCACCTAGTGCAATGTTTTGTGATGCTCTAGTACCTAAAGCTCTTACCCATCCACTATTACTTTGAGCTAAAGTTCTTTGAAATGCTTTAGAGTAACTATTTGTAGCTGCTAATGCAGACTCAAATTGTTGTGCTCTTTTTGCACTCATAACACCTTTAGTAACTAAAGTAGCTCTACTTGCAGATAAAGCTCTACCCCCTAAAGCAGATATTCCTGATGCTCCGTATAAAGTAGAAATAACCAAAGGAGCTGCTTCAGCTCCTGTATAAAGCATAGCAGAAGGTTGGTAAAAATTTTCTCCTTTTGCATCTTTAAATGCAAACTGATTGCTTGTCTGAAACTCTCCTCTATTGTTTACACGATCAAAGTTTACTAAGTCATTAACAGTAATATATTCAGTAGCTAGTCTACCTGCCTTAGCTAAACCATCCCATTTTGTAAGTGTACCAACACCTCCAGCAAACTCTGTTACTAATTTACCTGTACCAGAAGATAGCTTTGCACCTGTCATTTTAGTAACAAGCCAAGTTTTTTCTAATCCTCCTAAGTCTTGTGAGTAGTAACGTCTACTATCAGCCATTAACTCGTCTAAGTCTTCTGTATAACCACCTGTAAAATTCTTTAACTCTTTGTTTGCTTTTAATGAATCGTAGTTGTGTATACTGTTAGTTTTTTCAACTAACTTTTGATTTATGTCTATCTGTCTACTTAAGGTATTATACTCTCTTTCTATTTCTTTTAATTCTCTTTCTGTTATGTTTTCTTTTTGGGCTAGTTTGTTTAGTTCAGTTTGTCTTTTGATATAACCTAAAGATTCGTTAGTGAGAAGTTGAGCGACTTTCTCTCCTACTTTAAGATAGCCATCTACAACAAAACCTCTTACTTCGTTATGATAAGAATCGTTTTGGTCTCCCCAAGTTAGTGCACTAACAGTAGATTGCTTAAATAACTCTAATGCTTTTTCATTTAAAACTTTAGGACCTCCTAATTGAATATCTGCTTCAGTCATAGGTCTGTCTAAGAAACCTTCGCTATTTGCTCTCTTAACCATATCAGAAAAGTCTCCTCCAAGATTAGCAAGACCTCCTGCTTTATTAGCATAGTTATCTAAAGATTTAAGATAATTCTCTACATTAGTAGAACTAGATACTCCTTGCTTTAAATTAGCAACAATCTTTTGGGCATCAAATGTATATTGTCTATTACGATAAGTATCTTCAATATCTCTTTTAAGATTTTTAAGATCTCTAACTGTAGCTGCAGCTTTTTTTGTTAAACCAAAACCAAGAGGATCTCCTCCTTGATAAGCTAAATCCATAGCTGCACCAGTACCTATTTTTTCATAAGTAGGTTTTGTTAACTCATTTACTTCTTTTATTCTTCTATCTATTTCTTGATCAATAATTGATTTTGCTTTAGTTAAATCTTGCGGTGTTTGTGCATTAAAAAAGTTATTAAAACTTTGTTTATTACTATTTAAAGTTTCATTGTAGCTTACTTCTGTGGCTTTTTTAGTAACTGCATCATAAGTTAAAAAATTTCTAGAATCATCAATGTGTTTACTTAAAGTTTGTGCTGCTTTTTCTACAATACGCTTTTGTACATCTTTTTCAGATCCCCAAACTCCTGCAGCTAAGTTTTTGTTTATATAAGGTTTATTGGTAGATAAACTTTGATTTAACTCATCATCAGGAGTAGGCAAAAACTTTTGATCATAGAAAGTTTTAATTTTCTTCTGAGAACCTGTAGCAGGTACTTGTCCAGTAGCTGGTAATACACTTCCTGTATTTCTTTTATACTCACCACTTGTAATCATATCAGACAAGCTCTTATATATTACTTGAGTTTGCCCTGATTGATTTGTATAGACTGGCTTAAAATCAACTATAGGATTAGTAGGAGAAGGTGGTGGAGCTATGTTTGTAGCCGAGGGAGTTATAGTACTGTTAGGTACATTTAAAGGAGTTGTACCTGTATAATAGTTTTGTAAACTTTGCTCGGTATAAAAATTAACTCTAGCAGATGCTGCTTCACCATCAATTACTCTTGCTGCTTCAAATGCCTTATCAGAGCTAACTCCTTTAGACATTAACCCTATAGCTTTTATAGTACCTGGACTAAACATTTTTTATTAAATTTTTTTTAAAAGAAACATTATCCCCCTATTCCAACTATCTTTCCACTACTATCTGTTGTTATTGTTGGTAGAGCTAAACCTTGCCCAGCCTTTTTTATACGCTCTTGGGCTTGTTTTAATGCCTCAGCATCACTAATTCCAGGAGTTCCTACTTTAGCTTCTTCTGTATAGAGTTCAAGTTTATCTTGTGCTTTTTGTGCAGCAGTTTTATCTTCTTTGCTTTTACTCTTAGGGAAGAAAGTTAATACCTCTAAAGTATTTCCAGAACGTACAATATCCAATACTGGTCTATTTAAGAAATCTGATATAGAAGTTTGTACTTGTCCTAATCCAGAACTTCTATTAAATACTACTTTATCTTGAGCTTTAGCTGTCTTTGCAGTTTCATAAATTCCTTGCAACTGCTTTAACTCAGTTATGTATTGATTCTTTAGTGAAGTAGAAAGTTTAGTGTTATTATTAATCGCTGTAATCATATCAGTAATCTGTTCTACTTGGGATTTAGTTGCATCAATCTTAGTATTGCCTAAAGCAGCACCGATATTTTTTAAAGTATTTAACCCAACAGAAGCATTGGTTTGGAAGTTTTCTAAATCGTTTTTATACAACTCATTGTACCTAGTCTCTCTTCCTTGTGCACTAATTCTTTGTAGGTTTAAGTTATGTTCTAACTGAGCCATATAAGTTTTATTTTCTTTTAACTCAGTCTTAGTATTGCTAAATGCAAGTTGTCCTGCTATACCATCAATCTGACGCTTCATAAAGAATGGAACATATTCATCCATAATAAATTGATCAGGACTCATATTAATATTCTCGTTAGCTGCACTTATAGTACTTTCAAATAATTTAATAGCATTATCTAATCGCTTTATATCTGATAACTGTTGTGTTGTTGGATTTTTAACTGCTCTTAACTCTGCTAAATTCTGGGTTGCTTCTTTGCGTCTTTGCTCTGCTAACAACTTTTCTTCTTTGTTGTAACCAACCCAATTTTGGTAAACAACATCATTACCTAAACGTAACATGTTTGCTTGAGCATGAATCTGCAATTGTGCTTTTTCAGCAGGAGTTAATCCATTCATAGCTCTTTGATAAATATCTTCTCTACGTTTACGTTTATATTCAACTTGTTTTAAGTATCCATCTGGGCCTTGATATAAAGTAGGATCAGTAAATTCTTCTGCAGGAATTGATTTCTCAATTTCCATAATCTTAGCACGGATATCTATATAGTCTTGATAAGTTTTGTTCTTTGTAATCTTCTCTCCTAAACCACCAGACTCAATATGCTTTTGAGCATCGTACATAAACACTAAATCATTATCTGCACTTCTTTTATCCTTAGACATAGAAGCAAGTTCTTTCTGTCTTCTTTCTATTTCTTGTCCATTCTCAAGTGCAGTTTTAATGTATTCATCATTCTCAAAAGGTTTAGCCAAGTTAATAACTGCTTCTACGTTTCCAATATTAGAAAAATCCAATCCTGCATTCTGCTGTACATTCTTGTGGATTTTCTGCATTTCTTGGTCGTAGTACTTTAACTCGTTTTCATTTTTAATCGTAGCACGAAGTTTACCATAGTTATCGTAAACTTGTTTTATTTGCTTACGACCTTCGTCATACATCTCCTGCTTCTTTATAGCAACTTTAATTAAATCCTCTGCAGGAATAGGACTTACATACTCATTAGTTACAAATTGTCTATGTTGTGCGGAAATTGCCATAGTTACTTAGTTGTGGTTGTTTTAGTTTCACTTTTACTTTCTGCCTCTTTCTTAGCAGCTTCAGTTTTACTTGCTTCGTAGTAACTCTGTGCTAGTAGGAAAGGATCGTAGCCTTCTGCATTATTTATAACCATAGAACCAGTCTTACCATCAATCTTATAATTTCGTACAAAATTGTCAATATAGAGTTTCTTCTTGTTTTCCTCCATATTGTATAGGTTACGTTTGTTACTAGCTGATCTTACAAGGTCTTGTCTTTGTGCAGTTACTGCATCATCAGCTTGTGCAATCAAAGTATTATATACTCTATCTAAAGACTGCATGTCATAAAAATCTTCTTGCCAACGAGCACTAGCATTTGTTTGGTCTGCGGCTGCTCTTTGTTGTGCATCAAAGTTTTGCTTCTCACTAAATATTCTTTGCTTTGCTCCTAATGTTGCAATTAGTGCAGCGTTAGGATCGGCTCCAGCATTAAGAGCTGCCATATAAGAATTATCTATATCCTGTAATTGAGGTTGGATATTTAAAGTCTGAGGCATTACATATGGAGCATTATAATCCATAGGAGAGTAAGCAAACATTTGAGATGCTGCTAAACCATAAAACTCAGGAGCTAACTGAGTAAGATCAAATGGAGCTTTTGTGTATTCGTTCTTAGCTGCTTCAGTTAACTTAGTATCATAGGTCTTACCTGCATCTTTTGTCTTCTTAGGAATCTCTGCAGGTTTTTCTTTTTTCGCAGTTACCTCTTCATCCTCAAAAGCATTTACTTGTCCTAGATATGTGTTTCCTGCTATGTCATCTACAGGAGAAATAGGAAGACCCATCCATTGCTGATCTGATAATCCTTCAGGTGCAATTCTAAAACCACGAAGCAAATCTTTGCCTGCTTTCTTTTGAGATTCTTTTACTCCACCAAATGCCCTATAAGCAGCTTGATACTTTTGGACAAATTCTGTATTTATTTCTGGATTATCTAATTTATAACCAATCACCTTTCCACTAGGATCTTTTACTTCAGTAGGTTGATTTTTTAATAAAGGAAGATAAGTAGAAGTTTTTCCTGCTTGAACATCCGCTAAAAATTGAGGAGATTCTACATAGTTTTTAAATAACTCAGCTGTCTTCCTTTGCTTTTCATTATCTTTACTTTTATCTAACTGAGGATCAAACAACATCTCTTCCATATTTATAGTTTTATAGAAGTTTCTCATAGATGCTAAAGAGTTGTTTCCTGACTCCATAATATCTACTAGTTGGTCTGAAGTTCCTACCATTAATTTTTTATCTTTTAACTGCATTTGATAAGCAGATAAAAGCATTGGGTTTAACTGATCGTAACTTTCGTTTAGTCGGTTTCTAACTAAGTTAAAAACATCTCCACCGTATTGATCTCGTAGACGCTTTCCTTTAAACTCTCCTTGATTTTCTACAAATACTTTTCTTCCGTTAGGTAGAGTCTTATAGTACATTGAGTTAGGGTCAGCAGCAGTTGTCATACCTACAGTACCTGCAGTGCTTGGATCTCCTTGGTTAGCCCCAATCATATTACTAGCAGTATTTACAACAGGTTGTTCTGTACCTCCTGTAAAGTTACCTTTGTTAGGGCCTGCAAGTGCAGCTTCTTTTGTATCTATAATCTGCTGAACTTCTTGTGCAAAACTCTTTTTATCCTCAGGAGTAGCTCCTGGAATAGTATTAGCACTAGTAGAAGGAGATACATTACTAGGTTTGTTTGGCATTTGAGCTAGTGTAGGATCTACAAACAAATCTTCTACTACAGGAGCTGCAGGAACTGCAGGTGTTTGTGGTATTGGAGGAGCTCCAAATAAACCTTGTTGCTGAACAAACTGTTCTCTCATTTCTGGTGCTAACACCAAAGGAGGTTCTTTTCCAAACATATCAGCATTAGTTAAACTAACTTGCTGTTGTTGTGGGGTAAGTATAGGAGATACAAATGGTCTATTGTACATACCAGCTTGAGCTTTTCTCATAGCTCCTTCTCCTACTTCTCCATTAGAATTACCATTTAAAGACTGTTGAATCTGAAATAACTCTTGTAGTTTTTTCATGTTACGATTCATCATAATCTCTGCGGTATTTCTGTCCACAGCTTTAGCGTGTGGGTTTTCTATAGTTTCTCTATACTTAGTAATGTCAAATTTCTTTGCTTGTTCCGCAAATGTCTTACCTACACCAGGAACTTTTAAATGGTCTGAGAATACTATAGTCCCTTGAGGCAATACAAAGTCTTCTCCCCCTTGTGAATGTTTCTTTCCTCCTACTATATAAGTATCTAAGTTAGGCATCATAAACATCTCTCCTTGCTCTAACTCTGCTTCTTCAGCTCCTGAGTTAGTGCCCGTGCGAATCTCTGCTCCATGCTTTGCGTAAATTACACTTTGACTTCCTGGTCTACCCATATTTTCATATTCGTTAGGCATATATCTCGGACGATTATTTAAGTTTTGAATACGTTCAACTATATCCTTACGACTTTCAATATCATCATAAATTCCTTTAGCTGCAGAAACAACTCCTACGCCTGCTCTAACATAATCTCTCCAATTAGATTCTTTATTTATTACTTTTACTTCTTCTGGCTTTGCTTCTTCTGCTTTAGTATCAATAGTAACTGGATTAAATTCAGGTAGTTTAACATTGGGTTCTTTTGCAGTACCCCAATCATAAGGAGTACCTTTACTAGGCAAAGACTTAGAAATGTCTTTAGTAATGTCAGGTATACCCAACATATCTGTTGGGTTCTTTACTGTTGGGTCAGTCTGATACTTCTTCTTAAAAAGTTCAGTCTTTAAACCTTTAACCCTATTTTTTCCAGTATTCATTAACTTTAAATATTAATTAACTTTATAAGTTAAACTACAGTTGCACTTAAAAAGTTTAAATACAAATATAGTTTAATACTAATAAAAATCAAGTGCTTACTTGCCTTGACCTTTGTATGCCTTCTTGTAGTTCTTGCTTTGTTTTAACTTAGAAGATTTAGTCTTGGCATGAATACCAGGACGACTAACCTTAGCTTTTTCCTTAAACAAAGGAGAACTAGATGTGCTTTTAGATTTTGTTGCCATATTACCACTTTACTTTATTAGCTATACTTATACACATAGAAACAAATTGTTCTTGAGTGTATTGTTGTTTACACATGTTTACCATTTTATGTACCCACTGTACGTTTCCTTTTACATACCCTTTAGTAGAATCAATTCTATCTAAAGACGCAGAATTATTATTTATCTCCATTGCATCAATATCCCAACCTGAAAGAGCACATTTATAGTCTTGTTCGATAAGTAAGTCTGCTAAATACTCTGCATCAATATCCCACAATAAATTTCTAAGAGCAGCTTGCATTCTGTATTTTTCAAAAAAAGAATGTCTTAAAATTCCTTTAATCCATCCTTTGTGCTGATTGTTTTCAGGTCTGCTGTTGCTACAACTCTTACATTCTTTATTTTCGTTGTGAGAGGCAATTGCGTAATTTCTACGCAAGTAAGATTGCAGTTCTCCGCAACTTGGACACTTTTTGTACCAACGTTTATCTGCGCCTAAATAAACACCTATAGGTAAATCTAAAGCGTTTGCCATAACATCAAAGGTATAAATAAAATCCATTTAATTTTGTTCGCCCAGTAAGCAGCAGAAGATTTTCCCTTAGCTATGTTCTTTGCATGACGTGCTTTAAAAGATGCAGCACGTTTAGTTGCTGTTCTATCACCTGTAACGCCTTGTTGGCCGAAACGAATTAACTTATAATCTCCACCAACTTTAGTTACTACTGCATGACTTTTAGATCCTCCTGGAGTTCTTTTAGGTTGATCTACTCCTTTAAATCCCATCTTCTTGTAACGGTCAGGGAACTGTCCTCCCTTCTTCATATAGTAAGCAGTCTTTAAATCTTGTCCTTTACTATCTTCCATGTCTTTAGACATACTGATAGGATTAAATACAACTGCACCATTTTGCATTTTACTCATCATTAGTGCAGAGTTAACTACGGCTTGTCCTGCAGAAGTTTGAGGCATCATTCCTCCTTCTTCCATGTTTGCTTTAATCTTAGCTTGTACGTAACCAGGCAAAGCTTTAAAGCCAGGATTATTTACTCCACCTTGGCCAAATACACCACGGCCCTTTAAAATATCTGCACGAGTTACTTGTCCGTCTCCTGTAAGATCAGGAAACTTACCGCCATCTTTCATCTTCGCTTTAATCTTACGTTCTTGCTTAAGCATTTCTGCAGTAGGCTTTTTACCACTGCCTCTATTCGCTCTAATGTTATCCCACAATCCTCTTTGAGAGTAGGAACCGTCAGCCCGTTTTATCATTTGTTTTTTCATTTTTTCTTTTTCTTATTTTTATAAGCTTCTTTTAGTGAGGTAGGAGAAGCGACTACTGTTCCATTTACTCCTGGTATAGACATGCCGCCCATTTGAAATGTATTAAATGGTAGATATTTATTTAGGGAAGATACGTTCTGTTTACTTTTAGTTTGATTTAATAAATAATCAGCTGCTTGATTTTGATTAGCAAATACAGAAGCTCTACCACTTAATGTATTTTTACCCTGTCGTAGATTATTTATTATTCCTGCATCTAAGATACCTTCATTGGGATTAAATAAAAAAGGAGCCGTTTGCATTGCTGCTAAGTCTTGATTAGAAAATTGATTTGTTTCAAATCTTTTTGTTGCACCTGGCCCTAGTACTTGATCTAGTTCGGCCCTTGATAAGCGGCCAGGACCCATGCTCATTATTCTAGCCTCTTCTGGCATTCCCTCAGCAAATTGTTGATTGTATTTATACTCAGGAACTCTCTGTTTCATAATTCTTACAGGAGCTTGTTCTCCAGAAAAAGCATTCATCACTTTTCCCGTTGTTGGGTCTTTTAAATTTTGCACATAATAGCTAGCTTCATCTGCACTATTAGCAGCCCATCTTCCTGTAATGTCTTGAGGAGTTGCTAGTTGATTAAACCCTGCATGCTCTGCACGATAAACATCTTTGTATTTAGGTAAAGAAAATTTACCCATTGCTTTAGAAGTTTTTATTATATCATCTCCATAATTAGCTGCTCCCTTTAACACTGGCCCTAAAGATTTACCTATTGGAGCTAAAGTTAATGCATTCATCTGTGCTTCTTGGTAATCAGAAAGTGCTTCTGAAAAATTACCTTGAGCTACATTTTTCATCATAGAAAATTGATTCTTAGCTAAGTCTCCAGCACCAAATACATATTGTGCAGGATTAACTACATCTAATACATAATCTAATGGAGTGGCAAAACCATCACTTAATTTTGATTGTTCTACAAATGATGCCGCCTTTTTAGCTTTTTCATAATTAGATTCTTCTGGTGTAGCATATATAACTCCAGATCTTTTTGCCGCAGCTTCTTTAGCTCTTTGATCATCTATCATAGCTCTTGTAGCATCGGAAACATTTGTGTTAGCGGTTACTAGTCGTGTATTATCTGATGTACTTCTTATAGGTTGTGGGTAAGAAGTTGTAAATGCTCTACGTGCTGGAGGAGTATAACTAAACCCCCCACCTTGAAAAAATTTATTATACCTAAAACCTAATTGATAGTTAGCAGGATTCTCACTATTTGGAGTGTATCCATAACTTCCAGAAATAGACAAATTAGGATTTATTCTATAATCACCTCTTAAGTTTACATTGCTAAACTGTTTGTTGTCTAAAGCAGCTTCTGCATTTAAGTTTAATTTATCTAAATCTAACCCTGCATTAAACATCATTCGGTTATTTCGTAAATTTCTTTCTACAGATGCAGAACCTTTATCTCCTTCATAACCTAATCTTAAATCTTCTGGAGAGTAGTTAAAACTAAACTGGTCTAAGTTTAATCCTATATTTCCTGTTAAAGGAGATTGTTTTAACTGAGGTAAATTTGTAGAAGAACGTAACTGTCCTCTAAAAGGACCTAAATCCATAGAAGCAGAGTAATCAAAATCCCCTTGCCTAGATACATTGTCTAGTCTAGCATCTAGGTTAGGAAACTTTCCTCCTTTTTGTAACTTAGGAAATCCTGCGTTCTTCCACTTGTCATATCCACCTGGGCCATATTTCTTATAGAGCTTTTGTAAATCTGAAGTACTCATATTTACTATGTCTTCTCTTTTAGATTCATTAGCATCAGCAATATCTTTACCTAAAGTTTTTTCTGTTATGTAATCTAAAAACATAGGAAGCCCTTTCCCCGCAATATCAGAAGAAGCTAATCCTATAATACCCTGATTCATTTGATTACGATT
>Ga0255184_1000541_pt1 | contig 12005 bp, 18 predicted proteins | sample Miss_Cont_RepA_0_FD_189954 | JGI IMG/M metagenome (GOLD analysis project Ga0255184, IMG submission 189954) | Freshwater microbial communities from Mississippi River, Louisiana, United States - Miss_Cont_RepA_0h | ecosystem: Environmental > Aquatic > Freshwater > River | place: USA: Louisiana...
AACTGTGAATAAAACATCTCCATCACAGCGTTTGGTCTGCGGTAAAAAGCCATTACCGTTGTCCCATGCTCCGTTACATCAACCCCAATTTCTACTGGCGGCAAATCAGGTTCTTGATTCTCTGCTTGCTCGATGGCTTGGCGTAGGGCGGTGATGGCTCGCAGTTCTTTATCGCTTATGTATTTGTTCGCAAGTAAATCCAACGCTTGCTTCATTGCTTCGATGCTCATGACTTATTCCTTCGTAATGTAGTAAAAGAAAACCCACACTCCTGTAACTGCGGCAATTGGCGCAACAATGAATTTCCCAATTGCCTCGATTAGTTCTACGCTCATGTGTTTCCCCTTGCTCTGATTGCTTTTGCGCACCAAGTCGCTAAAACATCTTCGCCGTTGTATTCAGCGTCAATACTTTCACAAACCTTCGCACACGCCTCACGCTCATCTTGGCGCACTAGCTCTACAAAGCGTATGCATTCAGGCATATCCCAATGACCGATACCGAACATATCAGGCAAATACCCTGCCTGTAATGCAAGCTCTTTGATTCGCTCATTCATTTCAACGCCTCCATAGCAATATCAGACACGGCGCGCTTGTTATGCAACGCCGCCCAAATTTTCTCATCAACGGTTTTGTTGGTAAGCAACACGTACACCCACACGTCATGTTTCTGGCCCGAGCGGTGCAGACGCCCTACGGTTTGCTCGAACAATTCAAGACTCCAAGGCAGTGACAAAAAGACCATCCGGCAACCGCCGTGTTGCAAGTTAAGCCCATGTCCGGCTGACTTGGGGTGGACAAGAAGCAACTCCACCTCTCCCTTATTCCAGCGCTCGATAGCGCGGTCATCGTCAAGGGTAAGGGCGTGCTTATAGCGGCGCTTGAGCTCGGCGAGCTCTTCCTTGTACGTGTACGCGATGATTGTGTTGGCATGTTGATTCTCCTGTATTAGATCGTCGAGTAATTCAAACTTGTGGCGGCTAAACCAGATGGGCGTCTGTGTCGTTACAAACTTGCCTGGCGCTAACGGGTTGGGCTTGACTTCTGTGTCGTAAATAAACCCCGCGGCCATCTGTTGCAGTTTGCCTGTCACGACCGCAGCGTTCACGGCCTCAATTTGCGTATCGCCATACTGCAACACAAAATCTTTTTTCATTTGGTTGTATTCGGTCATCGGCATATCGCAGCGCAACTCGACCATGTGACAGGGCGGCAGCTTGTCTGCGTACTCGCCAGGCTCAAGCAAGTATGTTGCAGGACGAATGACGTCCATGACCATCTTAAGCGACCCAGGGCGCGGCGCCCACTCGCCGTACTCGGGATTCATCAGCACAAAATACTTTTGCATGAACGCACCTTTGCTGCGCCCAAGCAACGATTGATCGACAATCTTGCATTGGCCGAACACGTCTTCTAGGCCGTTAGATGTAAACGATCCGGTCAAGCCCCAACGTATACGCATCTTGTCGATGATCTTAAACAATGCTTTAAACCGCGCGCCTGACGGGTTCTTAAGCCGTGTCAGTTCGTCAAACACCACACCGTCAAAGTTAATCGTTTGCTCGGCTAACCATTGCAGATTGTCGTAATTGGTAACGACCACGTCCGCGGTAAGCGCTGCCAACCGTTGCTTAGGTGTGCCCACGGCCACCGCGATGTCAAGCTTAGGCGCCCACTTAGGCGCTTCGACTGGCCAGACGTCGGTCGCCACACGCTTAGGCGCCAACACCAACCACCGATGCACAACACCATCGTCAAGCGCATCTTGCATGGCGGTAAGTGTGATAGCCGTCTTACCCGCGCCCACGGGCGCTAACACCATTGCACGATCATGTTCGTACAAAAAGTCAGCCGCTTCGTTTTGATAAGGTCTAAGCGATAGCATTGATAGCCCTACCAATTAGTTCTGGAATTTGAGGGACTACGGCGTTTCCGAGTTGTTTAATGCGGTCCACTCTGTTGGGAACCCCATTAGCCACTCGACCCACGTTGGGTTCAACGCTCCAGAAGTCCCCGACTGTAGCTCGCCACGCCTCGCTTGAGCCTCCAAACACTTGCTGGCTTGGGTATCCCCCTTCAATCGAAATTTGTGTTCCGAGTTTGTTGGCGTCGCCCAATTCCTGACCGGCGTTTCGCTCAAACTGTCGTTGACCGCCGCACCCAAGTTCCACCCGTGATTCCCGTGTATATGACTTGGTGCTACCCCCGTCCCGCCCGTCATTGCTGTGGGCGTTGGCCAAAGTCGCACCGTGTCGGCTAGCCCCACCGAATGGCTTGTTTTGCCATTCTTGCTGAGTCGTCTGCCCGTTTTGGTCAACACCATGTTCGGGTGTTCTATTTCTTGTGTTGTTGGGGTAGGCAATAATCCAGATTCTGTCCCTTTGGTGAGGCGCGCCAACGGCTGAAGCGGGTATACAATGCCATTCCGCATCGTACCCGATCTCAGCGAGGCTCCTGAGCACTGTGTCCAATCCTCGAGAGCGAAGGGCGCTAACATTTTCGGCGATGACCCACGACGGTTTGATTTCTTTGATGAGACGGTGGAACTCCCACCAGAGTCCTGATCTTGCGCCTTCAAGTCCTGCGCCTTTTCCTGCAAGGCTAATGTCTTGGCATGGGAATCCACCGCAGATAACGTCAACTGTTCCAATTTGTTCACCTTTTAATGTTGTTACATCATCAAATATCGGCACGTTTGGCCAATGTTTACGTAATACTTGTTGCGCTTTTTTATCCACTTCACAAAAAGCAACGGTTTGCATACCGGCGCGCTCAAGCCCTACGCTAAACCCGCCGATACCGCTAAACAAGTCTAATACTTTTAATCCATTCATCAATCTGTTCCTTAGTCCATAGTGTTGTGTAGTTTTGTTTAAGTCTTACCATTTCCGCGGCGAATAACTTTTGGAGTGGTGAAAGCCTGCCACCCTTGGTCTTCAACTCCACGAACCACGTCTGCCCATCGGGCAGGCACGCTATACGATCTGCGACGCCCCGATGCGATGGCGATGTGAACTTGTAAGTGATGCCACCGACCATTTCGACCGACCATTTGAAGTACGCCTCGATTTCTGATTCACGCATAAAAAGTATTTGACAACAAAAATAAAATGATGTCAAATACAATTTCACAACAGGAGATTACAGTATGGACAAACCCGCCTTCCCCACTTGGTCTGCTAAGGACGTCGTCCAAGGCATGACACTACGCGATTTTTTTGCTACCGCTGCCTTGCAGGGTCTTCTTACTGCAAACCCCCCTTTGTCACCCAACGCTATTGTTGACGTTGCGTATAAATACGCCGACTTGATGATGGAGCGCCGCAATGCTGCATAGTTCAATCGTAGGCGGCTCGACCGCCAAGCGCGTGATGGCGTGCCCAGGCTCGGTTAACCTCTGCGCTAAGATGCCGCCCAAGCCGTCTAGCGTACACGCGGATCGCGGGACGCTACTGCATGACGCGATTGCCATGCTCTTAGACGGGAAAGTCGAGAGCGTAATCGGTATGGAATACAACGGCATCATACTTACGCAGGAGCTCTACGATGAGAAGATTGCTGTCGCGCTTGAAAAGCTTGACGAAATTGATCCTGATAAAACTATGGAATACGCTGTCGAATCCCGTGTTGGGTTTGGCAGTCTTATGCCTGGGGTGTTTGGGTCTGCTGATCTGCTTGGCCGTATTGGTAAGCGCGCTATTGTTCTTGATTGGAAGTTCGGTGATGGTGTGGTGGTTGACGCAGTAGAGAACGCCCAAGGCATGTTCTACGCGGCTGCTGCTATGCGTACGGCCGAGACGCAATGGGTGTTTGACGGTGCCGATGAAATCGAGATCATCATTGTGCAGCCTCCTATGATGCGTCGCTGGGTGACAACACCTGAACGCGTTGCGAAGTTTGAGCGCGATCTGGTCTTAGCTGTTAAAGCATCGCAGCGCCCCGCAGCCGAATTCAACGCCGGTGATCATTGCCGTTGGTGCGCGGCCAAGCCTGTGTGCCCTAAGATGACTGGCGAGGTTGATCGGTTTGTGAAGACAAGTTTGCAGACGATTGACGCAACGCAGATCGGCCATTACTTGCAGCAAGCCGATCAGATCGAGGACTTTATTAAGTCAGTGCGTGAAATGGCGTTTACGATGCTTGAGAACGACGTTAAGGTGCCTGGTTACAAGCTTGTGGCCAAGCGTGGCACGCGTCAGTGGGCAAGCGAAGAAGACGCGATAAAATTTTTAGGTGACAAAGCTTTCGAAAGTAAGCTAATATCTGTTGCTCAAGCCGAGAAGTTAGTCGGCAAAAAGAATTTTCCGCAGGAACTAGCTGTATCGGTTTCGTCGGGGAATACGCTGGCAACCGAGGATGATCCTCGCCCAGCAATCCTGAACATTGGTAAGCAACTTACTAATGCTCTTTCTAAACTTTAAGGTGAAATAATGTCTAATATCGCAACTTTTAAATCTGCAAACCTTCCTTCAGTGCAAACACTCTCTCAGTCGCTTCGCGCGCTTGAGCAAGACGTGGGCGCAGTCGGCTCTGTCATCATTAAGATGGACAAGACCGGCCATTGGGTTTTTGGTGCAGACCAAACCGAAGCTGAAGATGACGCCCGTTGGGCGATCAATCCTTTCTCATTCGTTCACGGCTTTATTGCGTGGGGCGAGGGCGAGGTGCTAGGCGAGAAGATGGTATCGGTGTCTGAGCCGCTGCCTGAACTCGACGCACCGCCCCCTGGTGCCAAGCGTGGCTGGGAGACGCAAGTCGGTATGTCACTTAAGTGCATCTCCGGCGAAGACGAAGGGATGGAGGCGCGCTATACCGTGACGTCAGTCGGTGGTAAGCGTGCGGTGCAAGCGTTGGCAGTCGCCATCGCAAACCAAGTCGAAGTCGATCAAAGCAAGCCTGTGCCTGTCGTGTTGCTCAAAAAGGAACACTATCAGCACAAAAGCTATGGTCGCATCTACACGCCGGTCTTTGAGATTGTCGAGTGGGTCGGCATGGATGGGGAAGCCGCTGAACCAGAGGCGCAAGCCGAGGAACCCGCAGCCCCCGCACGTCGTCGTAGAGGTGCAGCATGATTACGCTTACCTTTACGCTTGAAGAAGCGAACGCCATTATGGCCGTGCTTGGTCGTCAACCTTATGAGCAGGTCGAAGGCCTGATCGCTAAGATTCGCGAACAAGCTATCCCACAGCTTCCGAAGACAGAAGAGTAAGGTTAGGGGCGGTTAGGCAAGCATTCAAGGATGTCGTAAGTGCGTATTTTTCTTGCCTTCCCGCGCACAGCTAGTAACGACCAAATTGACGCCCCGCCTACACACTATGATTCTGTGGATTGATTTTGAAACCCGTAGCCATTGCGACCTAAAGAAGCACGGCGTCTACAACTACGCGCAGGACGGCACGACAGACGTGCTCTGTATGTCCTATGCGTTTGACGATGAAGACGTGCGGACTTGGACGCCCGATCAACCATTTCCCGAAGACGTGCGACGCCATACGGGCGAGATACGCGCGCATAACGCGACCTTTGAGCGTTTGATTTTTTGGTATGTACTTAATGTACAGTTCGAATTAGAGCAATTTTACTGCACCGCAGCACAAGCGCGTGCTAACTGTGCCCCAGGTTCGCTTGAGGACGTGGGGCGGTTTGCTGGTGCGAGTATGAAGAAAGATCACCGCGGCGCGCAGCTTATTCGTGCGCTGTGCGTGCCGCCGTTTAAGAATGACCCTGCACTCATGGCCGAGCTTGTGCAATACTGTGAGCAAGACGTACGCGCCATGCGTGCGATTAGTTTAGGTATGCGCCCCCTCTCACCTGAAGAGCTAGGAGATTATCATGTCAACGAACGAATCAACGACCGCGGCGTCTTGGTGGACGTGCATCTTGCCGCAGCAGCCATTGGATATGCAGCACAAGAGCTCGAAGACATACAGTCTATTGTCAGAGCCGTCACCGATGGCGCGATCACGTCAGTTCGCAGCCCGAAAATGCGCGAATGGGTCAAAGAAAGGGTTGGCCCCGAAGCGTTAAAACTAATGGAGGTTGAAGATGGTAAGTACAGCATCGACAAAACAGTTCGCGCGAACCTACTCGCAATGGACAACCCCGAACAAGTACCGCCCGACGTCGCCGAAGTCATACAGTGCGCCGATGACCTTTGGGCGTCGTCGGTTGCGAAGTTCAGCCGCCTTAAAGATTTGGCCGATGTGGAAGACGGAAGAGTTAGGGGAGCTTTTGTTTTCGCTGGCGGATCAGCTACAGGTCGAGCTTCAAGCTATGGAGCCCAAGTCCATAACTTTACCCGAAAGTGCGCAAGCGATCCTGACGCAGTACGCCAAGCTATGGTTCGTGGCCACGAAATCGTACCCAAGTTTGGTAAAAGAATCACAGACGTTTTAAAAGGAATGCTTCGACCTTCAATCATTCCAGCCAAAGGTAAAGCATTAGTCGTGGCCGACTGGTCGTCCATTGAAGCGCGCATGAACCCGTGGTTGTCCAATTGTTTGGCGGGCGATGCTAAATTAGATTTGTTCCGTCGTGGCGAGGATGTGTATATTGCGAATGCCCGCGCAACCTTTCACACGCAAGAGATCAGTAAAGACCAACGCCAGATCGGCAAGGTTCAAGAGCTTGCGTGTGGCTTTGCGGGCGGTGTGGGTGCCTTTGCTGCAATGGGTCGAGCGTATGGTATTAACTTACCCGAGTCTGACGCACGTCGCATGGTAGATGCCTGGAGGCGTGCTAACCCTTGGTCGGTGCCTTACTGGCAAAAGCTTGAAGAGGCGTACACGCGTGCGATGCGAAATAAAGGTTACGAATTTAGTGCAGGGCGTGTGACGTACCTGTTCGATGGCACGCACTTATGGTACGCTTTGCCTTCGGGACGCGTTCTGTGTTACCCGTTCGCCAAACTTGATAATGACGGTGTTACTTATGCCAAAGCCGCTTGGAAGCCTGCCGCCGACGCCACAGAGTGGCCACGCGCTAGGCTCTGGAAAGGACTCGCTTGCGAGAATATCACCCAAGCCGCAGCCCACGACATACTACGCCACGCATTGCGTCAGTTACCAGACACAGTACTTCATGTACATGACGAAATCGTCCTCGAGAGCGAAGACCCCGAAGCAGCTATGCTTGAATTGGAGCGTGTGATGTGCACGCCCCCCGCTTGGTGCCCTGATTTACCGTTGGGCGTCGAAGCGCAGATTATGACCCGTTACGGTAAGTAAAAAAGAAGCCCGCCGGACAAGGGCGGGCTAACAAGGAGTATTACTATGAACTTCATTGAGTATATAACAAACTTAGCCCCAGAGGGCGAAACCGTACTTTTTGTGCGTCAAAAACCACAATTAAAGAACGGCGAGTATCAATTCCACGCCGATGGCGCGATGAAGTGCACATGGCCTGCGTACCTGCCTGAGAAGTACAACGCCAAGGGCGCATGGTACGCCAACACCGCCATGTTCATTGTCAGCCGTTTTAAAGACGGCCATCCGTCCGCATCCATTGCCAATTGCGAGCGCGTGGGCTTTTTAGTGCTCGACGATGTCGGCACCAAGTCCAAAGTCCCCCCGATTGAGCCCACTTGGAAAATCGAAACATCCCCCGATAACTTTCAATGGGGTTACACCTTTGCGTTAGACGATCATCCGACCGTTAACGAATTTACCGCGGCCATTAAAGCAATTGCCGAGGCTGGCTATACCGACCCAGGCGCAACCAACGCAGTACGCAATTTCCGCCTACCCGAGTCCGTCAACTTAAAACCTGGGCGCGACAACTTTGCCGCACGCCTGACCGAGTTTCACCCCAAGCGCGAGTTTAGTCTCCCCCAGATATGCGAGGCGTTGGGTGTCACGCCAGCCCCCATTGAAAGCGCGCGCTTTACCCCTATACGTGTAGCCGATGATGGCCACGACGATGTGGTGATTTGGTTGAGCTCGAATGGTCTAGTGCTCTCACGCCCTAACCCCGAGGGCTGGATGGGTGTAGTGTGCCCCAACCACGCCGAGCATACCGATGGCAACCCCGAGGGGCGTTACAACCCTTCCATGCGTGCGTTTTGCTGCCTGCACTCGCATTGCATCGATCTAGACTCGCACACGTTTTTGCAATGGGTGTCCGACCAAGGCGGTCCCCAACACGCCCCAGGTCTTAGAGACGAATTGCTTGCCTCCATGATGGATGGCGCGCTGTCTAAATTGAAACCTACGCAAACCTTCCCTGACCGCGCAGCCGAGATTATTAAAGAGGTTGAGCGCAAGCAGTTAGGGCGCATTGAAAAGGCGGAGTGGTATACCCGTTTCGCGTATGTGCAAGACGATGATGCGTACTTCGATATGCAAGAGCGCAACGAAGTATCCCGCCAGTCGTTTAATGCTCTGTTCCGGCACATCGACTGCAAGAGTATCCATAACCTGAAACGCCGCATTGAGGCGTCCGTATCATTTGATGAGAACCGACAAGAGAACGGTGCGCCCGCTTTGAATGGCATCACCTACGCCGCAGGCGAGGGAGTTATCGTGTCCCGAGGCGGGCGTGTGTTTGGCAATCGTTGGCGCAACCTGCGCCCGCCTGTCGTTGCGGGCGATGTTACCCCTTGGCTTAACCATTGCCGACGACTTGTGCCCGACGAAGCCGAGCGCGAGCATATCTTTAATGTCATGGCGTACAAATTGCAGCGCCCCGAGGCCAAGATCAATCACGCCGTCTTGCATGGCGGTCACCAGGGCTCGGGCAAGGATTCGATGTGGGCGCCTTTCTTTTGGGGCATACGCGGCGATTCAAAAGAAAACGTCAAGCTTATGAGCGCGCAGCAGTTAAATAGCCAGTTTCAATATCAATTAGAGACTGAGGTTCTAGTGCTTAACGAATTGCGCGAACCTGACGCAAAAGAACGCCGCGCGTTAGCCAATGCGTTGAAACCCATCATCGCCGCCCCGCCCGAGTTAATTTCAATTAACCGTAAGGGTTTAAAGCCCTATGAAATGCTCAACCGCATTTTTGTGATGGCGTTTTCCAATGACCAGGTTTCAATTACCCTAGATAGCGATGATCGCCGTTGGTTTTGCGTGTGGTCGACCGCTTCCAAAATGTCGGACGAAGACAGTGCACGCCTTTGGGGTTGGTACAAAGCTGGCGGGCTATCCGCCTCTGCCGCTTGGCTGTACGCACGCGATGTGAGCGCGTTTAACCCATCGGCTGCCCCTATGATGACCGATTACAAACGCACGATGATTGAGCAAGGTATGAGCGGCGCGGAAAGCTTCCTTTATGATCAATTGACCGAACGCAAGGGCGAGTTTGCCCGCGGCGTGATCGCCGCCCCATTCCAGGCACTTTGCGGGCGGTTAAGTAATCAGGGCGTACGCATACCCGTTCCCGCGCTTATACACGCGTTAGCGGAGGCGCAATGGGTTGATTGTGGGCGTATCATGACGCGCGAGTATACGACTAAGAAACAGCTTTACGCCGCGCCTGACATGGCTAAAAAATACAACAGGGCGGAACTCAGGCGGATAGTCGAGGAATTGCCCGCGATATCGCCGCCCTTGCAGATCGTGAAGTAAAAAATTAAGCCCCTTGCGGGGCTTTTTTGTTAGAGGTCGAAGGTTAGAACCATCAAGAGGACTACTGCCGCGATTATCAGGGACGCCATGCGCTTAGAACCTCCCCAAATAGCGGGTGCACGTTGTCCCAATACGCGCCAATGTCTTTGGGGTATAGTGGGCGCAACGTGCGGGATTCGTCCATCGAACGGGCGTATACGTAGCCGCTCTTTTGATCGCATGAGTCAACGGTATACGGGCGGTTTTTGACGTGCACAACGTCCCCGTGCTGTACGGGCTGTCCATTGGTGTATTTAATTGGCATCTTCTATCTCCTCAATTGCGTCGAGACGCTCGACTACATAATCAGACAAATCGGTATCTTGCGCCGCCATGAAAGCGGCGTCCTCATCAAACGCTGCGACATCAACATATACGCGCGCATAACCGTAAATTCTATATTTTTTTAGCATTCTGTCATTTCCTGCTCATTTAACAAACGCTCAACGGCGCTTACCATATTGTCCATGATGTAGACAACGTCTAAATGCTCAAACGGTTCCCACGGCGTAACCATAGGTTCGTCGGTTTCTTCGTCATAAGCGCCGCAATCTAGCCAGTCGCATATTTCCTGATACGTTGCGTCTGGCGGGTAATCGGATAGGCATTGACCGATTACAAAATCTTGGGCTTTTTCTAAATTGGTTTTCATTCTGCGCGCTCCTCAGTTAATAATTTAATTTTCGCTTGCGCCTCTGCGATAGCTTCGTCTACTAAATCATCCCAATAGCCGCCTTCATTTATGAAATCGTTTATGCTTTCATAGCAGCATCCGCCTAAATACGCCGTGCCCAATTCGACGCCGTGTTTTGACGCCGTAACCCGTGCGACAAACCAAAGCAAAGTCCCGTTGTCTATTTTTTCGTAAAGTTCACCCCTTTGCTCGTCATTTTCAAAATACCAGTCTGGTGCTTGATCTTCGGGCGTAACTGATAAATCAATTTCAAACCCGTTAATTGTTTCTTTGTATACCGATTCGTAGTAGCTCATTCTGCGCGCTCCTCAGTCCATTCTTCAATCATGTGGCGGGCAATCTCTGCCCAATTGACAGCGGATAAAAACGCCATCGCGTAGTCACGCGCTAAGCCCTCGGGGCTTGATTCCTCGATGTAGCATTCAGCGCGCTCTTTGAGGGCTTCGGACAGCGTATAGGCGCAGATCAATTCGGGGTCAAATTCATCCTCGCAATTGCTGTAATCCTCAATTGGCGTTTCATCGAAAATCTCAAGCTTGACGCGCCATGTTTCGTAGTTAGTCCAACCGTTGTAAGTAGTGTCTTTCATGTTAAATAAACTCCGCGTAGTGTTCACCTTGAGCGTGTGCCAAGGCGGTGAAAATATCAGTATGCTCGCCGTACACTTCGGGGCGATCCCAAAAACCCGCGCCGTGACGATTGCGGGTTAGCCACAAATCGTGTCCGAGTTGTTCGGCTGAGTAACGCGCGCGTAAATCAATATCTAGCGTGTTGGCGGCGTCTTCAAAGTCGCGGCACGCGATATACGCATCGGCTTTGAATTGTGTGGACAGCTCGGGATCTTCAAAATCATCTTTATCCGTAAAATACGCCGCTTCAATGTAAGCGGCTGCCATGTCGTTCAGAAAATAAGTTCTCATGATTACCTCGCGAGCTCAGTGACAAACCAGTCGACAAAGTACAAAGTAGTGACAGCTAGGAATACATAACAGAAAAAATCAAGGGCTTTGCGTTTCATTTGTTTGCGCTCCAGGTAGAGTGAGTTAGATACAACGATTACAGTGTAAATGAATGTTTTACATACTGCAACAATTAGTTTTGCATGTGTTGTAAATAAGTCATTTACAGAGAGTCGTTTGGATAGTCATTGTGTAGTCATGGGCTGGCTTACCGGAAAGCCGCGCGGGGACTAGTTAAGCGGTAGCTTTTAGCTTTGTAGTCATTAGATATATAAAATTGATCTATAATAAATACTAAGAATAGCTTAATATAAATATAGTGGAAATAGACCGCGCAGAAAGCCCGCGCCGTTTCGGGAGCAATTTAAAACCATGACTACAATAGCTGTCATGACTTTCAAGGGATTCTTAGCCAGGTGTTAAAAGGTACAAAAGCTAAACAGCTTTTAGCCTTTTTCGCGTAAAGTTTGGCTGGTAATTTAAAACCATGACTACAATGACTGTCATGACTTTCAAGCATAACTTAGTAAAGCATTCCTTTAACTACAATGACTGTCAAGTAATTCTTTAACTACAAATGCTGTCAAGTAATCCTTTAACTATCGTAGCTGTCAAGCATAACTTAATAAACATTGTGCAGTGCACCAACACTAAGCAAACCTTAGCCCAGGTAGCAGGAGGCAAAAAGCTAAAAATATTTGAGAGGGGGGGGGTAGGGCCCTGGCCGGCAGGTCCTAGTCTACGC
>Ga0255184_1000548_pt1 | contig 11936 bp, 10 predicted proteins | sample Miss_Cont_RepA_0_FD_189954 | JGI IMG/M metagenome (GOLD analysis project Ga0255184, IMG submission 189954) | Freshwater microbial communities from Mississippi River, Louisiana, United States - Miss_Cont_RepA_0h | ecosystem: Environmental > Aquatic > Freshwater > River | place: USA: Louisiana...
CAACTCGATCAGGTCGGCCAGCTGACCGCGAAACATCTCCTGGCGATCGGGTCGCTTGGGATCGGGGTAGTCAAACGCCAATGTGTAAAGGGCGTCAAGCACACGGAAATTACCCATTTGCTTGCCGTAGAGTGTCTCGACCCCGATGATGGCGGCGATGATCTCAGCAGGTACGCCATAGCGCTGCTCGGCGCGAGCCAGTTCAGCCTGGTAATCCAGCATAAACGCCTTGCCTGCACGGATGCGGATGGGCTCGACAAAGCGGTTGCGGTAGGTTTGCCAGCTGCGCGGCGGTCGTGCTTGCCCTGGCGGAGGCGGAGTGACGATCCGGGCGACTGTCGGATTGAGTTTTGCGTCATTCAGAACAGCCAGCACCTGCGTTTCATTGAGTCCACGTGCGACAGCCAACTCGTTGGCAAACGCCTTCATGGTGGCTGCGCGGTTATGGGTATTCGGGCCAGACGCGTCATGTGGCTGGCTGGCTTGGCTTGTTGAGCGCGAGCCTGGGCGCAGCGTGGCGTCCCGAACGACCTCTTTGCTGGCAGCACTGGTGCTGGATGAGGACGTTGCAGCAGTTGCCGCCGAAGAAGGTGAGCTGGCCTGGGGGCTGGACCCGGTCGTTGACACACACGCAGTCAGGGAAAAGACTAACGCGGCCAGTTGCAAGAAACGCCAACAGATGGACATAATGATCCTTATGGAGACACTCTATATTACCCACCCGTCGTTCCGCCTGCATGAGATGGGCCAATGGCACCCCGAGTGCCCGCAACGACTCGATGCGATTTCAGATCAGTTGTTGTCTAGCGGGATTGCTCCTTATCTCAATGAAGAGCAGGGAGTTCAGCCAGTTTGCCGTCGGGCGCTTGAGCGTGTGCACCAAGTTGATTACCTGGACAGTCTTGAAGCCATGGCACCGACAGAGGGCTACAGCACGATTGATCCAGACACGTTGATGAACCCTCACACCCTGGAGGCAGCCCGATTGGCAGCTGGCGCGGTGGTGCTGGCTGTTGACACGGTCATGCGTGGCCAGGCCTTGACCGCTTTTTGCGCGGTTCGCCCGCCTGGCCATCACGCGATGCCAAACCAGGCGATGGGATTCTGTTTTTACAACAACGTGGCGGTAGCAGCGGCCCACGCCATGGAAATATACGGCCTCAAGCGGATTGCCCTGATCGACTTTGACGTTCATCATGGCAATGGCACCGAGGCGATTTTTGCCGGGGATGAACGGGTTCTGATGTGCAGTTTTTATCAGCACCCGCTTTTTCCGAACACCCAAATCGAGCCCATGCCGTCCAATATGGTGAACATCCCGGTGCCACCCTATACGAGCGGTGCCGATATCAGGGAAGTGGTTGGTCAGCATTGGTTGCCACGCCTGGAGGCCCATCAGCCGGAGCTGGTTTTCATCTCGGCAGGCTTTGATGCGCACCGCGAAGACGACATGGGTCAACTGGGTCTGGTGGAGTCCGACTATGCTTGGATCACCCAGCAGGTTGTCGCCATCGCCGATCGTCATGCCCAGGGGCGGGTGGTGAGCGCGCTTGAGGGGGGATACCACCTTTCGGCGCTCGCTCGCAGCGTGATTGCACACATCCGTGCGCTGGCAAAAATCTGAAGTTCCCCTTCGGCAATCGAAAACCAGTCGTTTCAGGCTTTTTGACCTTAAAGCGTTAAAATCAATCCAGAAAATGATGGTATCGGGATAGATTTACAGCTTTCCGGCCCAAGCCGGAACATTTTTTTACTGGAGAACGCAGGATGAAGGTGCTTGTGCCTGTTAAGCGCGTCGTTGACTATAACGTCAAAGTTCGCGTGAAGTCAGACCAGACGGGTGTGGATATCGCCAACGTCAAGATGTCCATGAACCCGTTTGACGAAATCGCTGTCGAAGAAGCGACCCGCCTGAAAGAAAAGGGCGTTGCGACAGAAATTGTGGCGGTGTCTTGTGGTGTAGCCCAGTGCCAGGAAACCCTGCGCACGGCAATGGCCATCGGTGCAGACCGTGGCATCCTGGTTCAGACTGACGAGGAGTTGCAGCCACTGGCTGTTGCCAAGCTGCTAAAAGTTCTTGCAGAAAAAGAGCAGCCCCAATTGGTGATCCTCGGCAAGCAGGCCATTGACGATGATGCCAACCAGACTGGCCAAATGTTGGCGGCCATGCTGGGTTGGCCTCAGGCAACCTTTGCCAGCAAGGTTGAGCTGGCGGATGGTGTGGCCAAGGTCACTCGTGAAGTGGATGGTGGTCTCGAGACCTTGGAGCTCAAGCTGCCCGCGATTGTCACAACCGACTTGCGTCTGAATGAGCCGCGCTACGTGACCTTGCCAAACATCATGAAAGCCAAGAAAAAGCAGCTTGACACTGTCTCGCCCGCTGATCTTGGCGTGGATGTCAAGCCTCGCCTCAAAACCCTCAAGGTCGCCGAACCGGCTGCCCGTTCCGCTGGCATCAAGGTGCCGGACGTCGCGACGCTGGTCGACAAACTCAAGAACGAAGCAAAGGTGGTGTAATCATGGCCGTACTTGTTATTGCTGAACACGACAACGCCCATCTTAAGGGCGCAACCAATAATGTGGTGACTGCCGCTGCCAAGATTGGCGGTGACATTCATGTGCTGGTAGCTGGCCAAAACGTGGCTGGCGTGGCGGATCAGGCTGCAAAAATCGCCGGCGTCTCCAAAGTGCTCGTCGCTGACGGTGCTGCGCTGGCTGACGGCCTTGCAGAAAACGTTGCGGAGCAAGTGCTGGCCATTGCGGGCGGCTACAGTCACATCCTCTTTCCAGCAACCGCCTCTGGCAAAAACGTTGCTCCCCGTGTGGCAGCCCGCTTGGATGTCGGCCAAATCTCCGACATCACCAGTGTTGAGTCCGCTGATACTTTCCAGCGTCCAATCTATGCTGGCAACGCGATTGCGACTGTGCAGTCAGCCGATGCCGTCAAGGTCATCACGGTTCGCACGACTGGATTTGACGCAGCGGCTGATGGTGGCAGTGCCGCCGTTGAGAGCGTACCCGCTGTCTCGGCCGCATCGACCTCCAAGTTCCTCGGTCGCGAGGTCGCCAAAAGCGATCGTCCAGAGCTGGCTGGCGCCCGCGTGGTCGTCTCTGGTGGACGTGGCATGGGAAGTGCCGAAAACTTCAAGATCCTCGATCCGCTGGCAGACAAGCTTGGTGCGGCTCTGGGTGCCTCGCGCGCTGCCGTCGATGCCGGTTATGCACCTAACGACTGGCAGGTTGGGCAGACTGGCAAAATCGTTGCGCCCCAGCTTTATGTTGCCATCGGCATCTCCGGTGCAATTCAGCACTTGGCAGGCATGAAAGATTCCAAGGTGATCGTGGCCGTCAACAAGGACGCTGAGGCACCGATCTTTGGTGTATCCGATTATGGATTGGTGGCCGATCTTTTCCAGGCAGTGCCTGAAATGGTGACGACACTCTGATGCACCGATGCCGGATTCGCGGTGGATGAACGTCTGGTGACGACATCTGCGGCAAGTGCAGGCATGGTCATGCATCCGACCCCACAGTTTTGGAGATAATCCAGGACTGCGGGGTTTTTCTTTGCGGGGTTTTCCTGTAGCAAACGCTTTTGCAGCCTGCCATGTAACCGAGTAAGTTGTTAAATAGACCTTTGCATTTCAATGATGAGTCTCACGGAGATAGCATGACTTACCGTAGCCCTTTGGACGACTATCGTTTCATTTTCAAGCATCTTGCCAAGCTCGATGAGGTGCTGGCCTTACCGTCTTACCAGGAGTTTGAGCCAGACTTGGTTGATGCTGTCCTGGATGAAAATGCCAAGTTCGTCGAAGAGGTGATTGCACCGACCAACTGGGAGGCCGACCAGCATCCACCAGTTTGGGAAAACGGTATTGTCAAAGCAGCACCTGCTTTTCACGAGCCCTATCAACAGTTTGTTGAGTCAGGATGGCAAGGCTTGGGACATGAGCAGCAGTGGGGAGGACAGGGGTTTCCCTCTCTTGTGGTGACAGCCGCAGCTGAAAATCTTCAGGCCGGCAATATCTCATTTGCGCTTTGCCCCATGCTCACCGACGCCGTGATTGAGGCTTTGTCACTCGTCGGCTCCGATGCACAGAAAAAAACGTATTTGCCCTCGCTCATCCAGGGAACGTGGAGTGGCACCATGAACCTGACCGAGCCGCAGGCTGGCTCAGACTTGTCGCTGGTCAAGACGCGTGCTGTCAAGCAAGCCGATGGCACATATCGCTTGTTTGGTCAGAAAATCTACATCACCTACGGTGAGCATGACCTGGCTGAAAACATCATTCACCTGGTGTTGGCCCGCACACCGGATGCACCAGAGGGTGTCAAGGGATTGTCCTTGTTTGTCGTGCCCAAATATCTCGTCAACGATGATGGATCCCTTGGGCAACGCAACGATGTGTGGAGTGCCTCGATTGAGCACAAGCTCGGCATCCATGGCAGTCCAACCTCTGTCTTGCTTTATGGAGATGGCAAGGGCGAAGTCGGTGAGGGCGCGGTTGGCACGCTCGTCGGAGAGGAAGGGCGCGGCCTGCAGTACATGTTCATCACCATGAACGCTGCCAGGTTCGCCGTAGGACTGCAGGGCATCGGGTTGTCCGAGCGGGCCACGCAAAAGGCCATCTCCTTTGCGCGTGACCGGGTCCAAAGCCGAGCGGTGGAGGGCTCACCAGGTCCAGTCGCCATCGTGCGTCATCCCGATGTCAAGCGCATGCTGATGACCATGCAGGCGCTGACTCAGGCGAGCCGGGCGATTGCTTGTGCGGCTGCGCATGCCAGAGACATGGGGCATGCGCACACCGACCCACAGGTTCGTGCCCATCAGTCCCAGGTTTACGATTTTCTCGTGCCCGTCGTGAAAGGCTTTTCGACAGAGTGTTCGATTGAAGTTGCCTCGCATGGGATTCAAGTGCACGGTGGCATGGGCTTCATCGAGGAGACAGGTGCCGCTCAGTATTATCGTGATGCCCGCATTCTGACGATCTATGAGGGCACCACAGCGATTCAGGCCAATGACTTGGTCGGCCGCAAAACCTTGCGTGACGGTGCCGCCATGGCGCGGGATTTTTTTAAGCAGATGCAACAGACGTGTGCTGATCTGTCTGCCATGATTGCCAAGTCCGGTACGGACAAACAATCGGGTCTATCCTTAATTCGCGATCGATTGGCTGAGGCGATTGCTTGCGCCGAGGCGGCTGTTTCGCATTTGCTCGCCAACGCCAGCGATCATGTCCGTGCAGTCTATGCAGGCAGTGTTCCCTATCTGATGTTGACAGGCTACCTGCATGGCGGCTGGCATTTTGCGCGTGCGGCGATGGCTTGTGTGTCGGCGCAGCAGGCAGGAGACAAGGATCCCATCCTTGAGGATAAGCTGGCTACCGCAGTCTTCTACGCTGGCAGCATTCTGCCCAGGGTGCAGTCCATCAGCCAGGGCATGCTGGCTGATGTGACGGTGACCGCGGCCCTCGATCGGGCCAGCCTGTCAGCCTGAGGCTGTTGGCTCAGGGCAGGACAGCATCCAGGCTGGTGTTCACCTCGATGAACACCGGTTCCTGGCAAGCCAACGCTTGAGCAATGATTGTCTGGATGTCTTCTTTTTTGCTGATCTTGAGAGCCTTCATGCCAAAGCTTGCCGCCAGATCATGAAAGTTCGGATTGAAAAGTGACGTGCCACTGACACGACCAGGATAGGTGCGTTCCTGATGCAGGCGGATGGAGGCATAGCTGCCGTTGTTGGCCACAATGAAGACGACCGGCAACTGTCTTTCCACCGCCAGAATCATTTCATTGCCGGTCATCATGAAACCGCCATCACCGATCATGCAAACAACCTTGCGGGAACGATCCCGCATCGCGCATGCCAGTGCAGCAGGTGTCCCATACCCCATGGCTCCGGCCAACGGCGCCATCAGGCGTTGGCCACGAATGAAATTGAAATGACGATAGACTGGTGCCGCAAAGGTGCCTGCATCCAGGCAAATGGTCATGTTGTCGCCACTTTGTTCGCGGACGGCACGCACAACATCGGTGAAGTTCACTCCCTTTTTAGGCGCTTTGCTTGGCCAGGCTGACCACTTGATGGCATGGTCTCGCAACGAGGTGATCCATTGCTGTTTGGGACCACTGGGCTTGGGGGCGGGGGATAGCACAAGGTCCTTGACCAGTTCTACCGCATCGCATACCAGTGCAAAGTCCGCTGCGGTATCCCAGCCAATCAGGCGGGAGTCAGGATAACAGTGCAGCAGGGTTTGCCTGGACTGTGCATAGGGTGGGAATTGATAGTTTTGCGTCGTGATATCTCCCAAGCGGGTGCCTAGGGCCAGAATGAAGTCACTGGTTTGCAGCATTTGCATCTGGACATCCGGAATCGCCAAGCCCAGGTCTCCCGCATATAGCGCGTCATCGTTGGGAAAGATGTCATGGCGGCGGAACGACACCAGCACAGGGATTTGCCAGTGATGGGCAAATGCATGAAGTGCTTCGCGGCCTCCCGGGCAGTCAAATTGCCCGCCCGCCACGATGATGGGACGTTCAGCCAGCTGCAGCCGATGTGCGATGTCATTCATGACGGCACGCGGTGGGAGGCCACAGACCTGCTGGCTGCTGCGGTAGGCCGGCAGGTCGACCGGTTGTTGTTGAATGTCCTCAGGTATCACCAGCACAACAGGGCCTGGCACACCACTGGTGGCCACACGCACCGCCTTATAGGCAGCTTCGGCGAGTTGTTCAGGCGTACGGCACTCGAACACCCACTTGGCAATCGAGCCAAACATCTTTTGGTAGTCGATTTCCTGAAAGGCTTCGCGGCGGAGGTCCTTTTCTGCAATCTGACCCACAATCAGAATCAGTGGGACGGCATCCTGCTGGGCCGTATGCACCGCAATTGATCCATTGGTGGCACCCGGACCACGGCTCACCAGAAAGACGCCCGGCTTGCGGGTCAACCTGCCATCCGCAACCGCCATGAACCCTGCGCCTGCCTCGTGACGGCAGGTGACCACATCGATCTGGGGAACATCCACCAGGGCATCAAGCAGGCCAAGGTAGCTCTCACCCGGTACCAAAAAAACACGATCAATTCCCTGGCTGGCAAGGGTCTGAAAGAGGGCATGGCTGGAGGATTTGGCTTGGTGTGACATGTTGATCCGTGCGTGTCATTGCCGGCTGGCGGCAGGGGGGTTCATCAAGGGGTCTCTTATACGACAAGACTTCTCCTGGTGCTGCATGTTTAAGGCGGTGTTGCAAAAAAGCAAGATCCAAAACACTGTGCTTGCAAACAGTACTGTTTATATGTACAGTATCGATATGGGTTGTTTGACTGTGTTCTGAAAGTCACCCAACGATTGCCGGTTCTAGGTCCCCGGCGATGCCTCCGAGCCGGTGAGCAGTGTTGATCCACTGTGATCTGGTTCGGAGACATCTCTCAATAAGGAGTCAGTCATGAAAGTTCAGTCCGTTGCCAGCGCAAAAATGTATTTTCGTCGCCCCATCGCCTCCCAGGCCAGCCCCAGCGTTCGCCAGGTGATTTCAGATGTGGCCATGCTTGCCAGCTGGGCTGCTCTGATTCCTGGCATGATGTGGATCGGATCCGTCGTCGGATTCTGAAGCATTTGCTCAACATCCTAGTGACCATATCTATGATTCAATGTATTGGCGTTAAAGCTAGGCCTGATTTGAAGCCAACACCCTTTATCGGGTAGAATCATAGGCTTTGCTATTGACATCCTCTGCCCGGCGGCAAGGCCCGAATGGTTCTGGCCATGCAAAAACGAAATGTCCTGAAGTCACAATGATGCTTGCATCACTGTGACTTCCAGCCGAGAGCATGACGTCCTGGAGTTCTCATGAACCTGATTGAAACCCTTGAAAAAGAAGAAATCGCCCGCCTCACCGAGGGCAAGACCATCCCCGATTTTGGTCCTGGCGATACCCTGGTAGTGAACGTTAACGTGGTGGAAGGCAACCGCAAGCGCGTTCAGGCTTACGAAGGCGTGGTGATTGCCCGACGCAATCGTGGTCTCAACTCTGCTTTCACTGTTCGCAAGATCTCCTCTGGCGAGGCCGTTGAGCGTACGTTCCAGCTGTACTCCCCCCAGATTGCTTCCATCGAAGTCAAGCGTCGTGGTGATGTCCGCCGCGCCAAGCTCTACTACTTGCGTAATCGCTCTGGCAAGTCTGCACGTATCAAGGAAAAGCTTGTCCGTCGCGCTGACGTTGCTGCTTCCTGAATCCGGGCATCCTACATCACGGCATCCACGACATCATGTGATGCTTTGATTTCAAGCTCAGCACTGTCTCTTGAGGCATTGTTGGGACCGCACCCCAAAGACTGCCCTCGCAGAATTTGGGGTGTTTTGTTTTTGACTGGATGATGGAGATGTCCATCATGTATCAGTGCCGCGCTTGATTCGTCACTCAAGTGGGCATACCATTCCCAGACATGACGAATTCAACCCCACCCGTAACCAATCGAGTCCGCCGACCGCCAATGCGGCCCGCATTTGATCCCTACACGCAGCCTTGGGTGCCATGCGATTCCACGTTTGGGAAGGTCCCTGCCCATGTGCTGACACCGTTGGCCTTAAGGCAGGTGCTATCTGCACAGATTCAACGACCGCTGGATATCCCTGATGAGTCGGCTCGACGTTACCCTGGACGGGAAGGAACACCTGTTGAGGCTGCGGTATTGGTTCCTTTGGTCATGCGTCCCGATGGCGTGACGGTTCTGCTGACGCAGCGCACCGCTCACTTGAATGACCATGCGGGCCAGATCAGTTTTCCAGGCGGGCGCATTGAGAGCACGGATGCGGATGCTGTAGCGGCTGCCCTGCGCGAAACCGAGGAGGAGACAGGTTTGTCGCGCGAGTTTGTCGACGTGCTGGGCTCACTCCCAAGATACCTGACCTCATCCGGCTTTGCGATCAATCCTGTCACCGCGCTGGTGCGTCCAGGTTTCAAACTCAGCCCTGACACATTTGAGGTGGCAGAAATTTTTGAGGTGCCACTGGCTTTTTTGACTAACCCAGCTAACTATCGTTTGCACCGCGCCACGCTGCCAGATGGCTCCCACCGACAGTACTACTCTGCACCCTGGGGAAAGTTTTTTATCTGGGGGGCGACAGCGGCCATGCTGCGCGGTTTGAGCCAGATCTTGGCCGAAGCCTCAGTCAACGAGCCCTCGACACAAGACTCGCCCCAGGCTTGAATGGCACGCGTTTGTCGTGTGGATCCCATGGGTCCACAAGGAAATCTACCGCTGCCACAGCATGACGCTGCAGATATCCCCGCTTGACACTTCCCCTAGATCGTTTGGGCGTTTTGCCAGTGATGCTAGCGATAGAGTTGGTCGCTGGCAGATTTTTCCTGAACAAGCCTGACATACAGAGCGTGACGCTCGGAATCAATCTGGCCTGATGCAAGTGCCGCGAGTACGCCACAACCTGGCTCATGATGATGCGTGCAATTGTAAAAGCGGCAGGTTTGACGAGGCTGGTCAAACTCAGGGAATCCATGCTCGATGTCTTCAAGGCTCAAATGCCTGAGTCCAAACGCCTGGAAACCTGGCGAGTCGATGATATCCCCGCCGCTATCCGGGAGGTGATAAAGACGTGTAGTGGTTGTCGTGTGACGACCAGCATCCAGCGCCACAGAATGCTCTTGGGTGGCGGCCTGCGCGTGGGGTGCCAAGGCATTGAGCAAGGTGGACTTGCCCATGCCGCTTTGGCCGAGCAGCAAGGTCGTCTTTCCCACCAGCAGTGGCTTGAGCAGTTGCAGGGCTTGTGCAGTGTGATGCGCACTCAACTCAATCACAGGCACACCGAGCTTGACGAACACTTCCAGTTTTTTGCGCGCTGCCGCCAATCCATGCGCCAGGTCGATTTTATTGAGGATGATAATAGGCTGCATGTGCGCTGACCAGGCACCTGCCAACGCACGCCCCAGCAGGTCCTCGGAAAACCCAGGCTCGACAGCCACCACAATCAACAGTTGGTCTACGTTGGCAGCAAATTGCTTGCTGCGCATCTCGTCTGAACGGTAGAGCAGGTTGGTGCGTGGAAGCACCTTTTCGAGTGCGCCTTCCTCCGCATTTTGAACAGTGACCTCGACCCAGTCTCCTACCGCAGCGTCATTTTTTTTGCCTCTGGGAAAACACTTGATGGTCAAGCCTGATGCAAGCTCGACCATATAGTGGCGACCATGAGCAGAGACGACCCGGCCTTGCTGACGCGCTGTCATGCGGTTTGCAACTGGCGAATCCGGATGGCTGCCGGAGGATGGCTATCGTAGAAGGCAGAGTGAATCGGATCGGGTGTGAGTGTGGCGGCATTGTCATCCACCAGCTTCACGAGGGCAGACACCAGCTTGTCAGCCTCGCTTTGGCTGGCAGCGAAACGGTCAGCCTCAAACTCGTCGCGGCGTGAAAACCAGCTGAACAAAGGGGTCAGCATGAAGGTAAATACTGGTACCACCAGGAAAAACAGGATCAATGCCATGGCATCGTTGCGTGCACCCAGTTGTGGTGTCACGCCCAGGTCCGTGAAGAACCAGGCCTGACTTGACAGCCAGCCGAGCAAGGCAAAAAAGAGCAGCGCACCCCCAAAGCTCAACACCAGGCGCTTGAGGATGTGCTTGTGCTTGAAGTGACCCAATTCGTGGGCAAGCACCGCTTCAATCTCATCACCGTTCAGCTTCGATAACAAGGTATCAAAAAACACAATCCGTCTGGATCGGCCAAAACCGGTGAAATAGGCATTTCCATGAGCCGAGCGCTTGGACCCATCCATGACAAACAAGCCGTTGAGGGAAAATCCGCAACGTGATGCCAAAGACTGAATGCGCGAGGCCAGTTCGGGATTGTCCAAGGGGGTGAACTTGTTGAACAGGGGGGCAATCCAGGTGGGGAAAATCAACAGGACCAGCAGATTGAATCCAGCCCACAATCCCCACGCCCACACCCACCAGTATGGACCCGTCTCAGCCATGATCCAGAGCACTGCTGCCACCAGGGGAATCCCCAACAATGCACCAACCAGCAAACCCTTGAGCATGTCACTGACAAACAGGCCGGGTGTCATGCGGTTGAATCCAAAGCGCTCCTCCAGGACAAACTGTCGATACACCGTGAATGGCAGGCTGAGCAAGCCGAGCAAGACGCTCACCGACAGGATCAGCATCACCTGCCGCAACAGATCGTGTTGAGTGAGCGTTCCAACCAGTTGTTGAATGGCCTCGAGCCCACCAAGCAGGGTCAGGCCCACCAAGATCACTGCATCAGTGATGCGCTCCAGCATCCCAAGCCGCATACGGGCAACGGTATAGTCGGCTGCGCGCTGATGGCTAGACAAACTGATGCGGGAGGAAAACTCTGATGGCACAGCCTGGCGATGATGAACGACATGTCTGACTTGTCTGCTGGCGAGCCATAGTTGGGTCAATACGCTGGCAAGAAGAAAAATCACAAACAAGGTGGTCAGCATAGGTCTCTGTCAAAAGTACTCGGAAGGATTGTGAGAAAATCCAGGATCAATCCAATCGATTATATGGTCACAATGTCTCAGTCCGCTTCATCTTCCATGCCGCAAGCCCAGGTTTCCCCTGGTGTTTCGAGTTCGACTCAGCCCAATGAGTTCCGCCTGGTGTGGCTGGACATGGAGATGACAGGACTGGATCCTGAAAAGGAGCGCATCATTGAAGTTGCCGTCGTGGTGACTGAGCCGGACCTCACTGTCGTGGCCGAAGGACCTGTTCTGGTGATACATCAGCCCGCCGAGGTGTTGGATGCCATGGATAACTGGAACCGTGCCACCCACGGCAAGTCTGGCCTGACTGACAAGGTTCGGGCATCCACCCTGAGCGAGTCTGATGCCGAGGATCAGCTGATTGCGTTTTTGTCCCAGTATGTTCCGCCTGGTAAGTCACCTCTTTGT
>Ga0255184_1000550_pt1 | contig 11918 bp, 10 predicted proteins | sample Miss_Cont_RepA_0_FD_189954 | JGI IMG/M metagenome (GOLD analysis project Ga0255184, IMG submission 189954) | Freshwater microbial communities from Mississippi River, Louisiana, United States - Miss_Cont_RepA_0h | ecosystem: Environmental > Aquatic > Freshwater > River | place: USA: Louisiana...
ATGATTGGGTGATGGTGCACAATGTGTATGGGATGGGACAGTTTGCGGATGGCGGGATGATGAGTACCAAGCCCTATATCAGCGGCAGCAATTATTTGATCAAGATGGGTGATTTTGAGAAGGGCGAATGGACTGAAGTGTGGGTTGCGTTGTATTGGCGTTTTATTGATCGGCATCGCGATTTCTTTTTGAAGAATCCTCGGATGGGGGTGATGGTGAAGTCGTACGATAAAATGGATACAGAAAAGCGAGAGCGATTGGCTTTGGCGGCAAATACTTTTTTGGAGGGATTGAGCAATGAATAAACTTGGCGTAAAGGCGAAAGCCATTCCCGATGCTGTTACGGAGGAGGAATTGCGGGTGGTGATGGAGGATCGGATCATTGAGATGGCGTGGGAGGATCGCACGCCTTTCGATGCGATTAAGGCGCAGTTTGGGTTTTCAGAGGCCCAGGTGATTGCTTTGATGCGCAAGCAATTGAAGCGAAGCAGTTTCAATTTGTGGCGGAAGCGGGTGAACAGCGGTGTGAGTATCAAGCACCAAAAATTGCGCAGTGAGGCGGTAAAACGGTTTCATTGCAGTCGACAAAAATCCATTTCTAACAACAAGATCAGCAAGCGATGACGGGAGAAACGAATAAGCTTGGACACGCAGAAAAGGTGGCATCGCTGTTGGCAGCCATTGATGTGAAGCGATATGGTAAAACCCGAAATTATGTGTCGGGCAGTGTAACCGAATTGGGTCCATACGTATCTCGCGGGGTGATTTCAACACGTGCGATATGGGCGTATTTGCTGGGGCGCGGACACAGTTTTGAGGAGATGTTTGGGTTTGTGCAGCAGTTGGCTTGGCGCGATTTTTTTCAGCGGGTTTGGCAGGGTTTGGGCGATGGGATCAATGAGGATATTCGCCGGGAGCAGGAGGGTGTGATACACCGGTTGTTTCCCGCCGCGATCGCGGCGGGAAACACAGGCATTGAAGGGGTCGACACCGGAATATCGCGATTGAAGGATACCGGATACATGCACAACCACCTGAGAATGTACACGGCTTTTTTAACAGCCAATTTGGCCGGCGCGCACTGGCGTTTGCCTGCGCAGTGGATGTATGCCCATTTGCTCGATGGCGATTGGGGTTCCAACGCACTTTCTTGGCAGTGGGTATCGGGCACGTTTTCTAACAAAAAATACATCGCCAACCAAGAGAATATCAATCGATACACGCAAACAAACCAGCGTGGGACCTATCTGGACGTGGACTATGAATCTTTGGCCATCGCCCCGGTGCCGGACGTGTTGAAGAAACCATTCACTGTGGAGGAAGTGTTGCCGTTTGCTGATTGTGATGCGGATGCGTTGCGATTGGCGGTGGCGAAGTTTGGTTTGCCTATGTGGGCGTTGGATAACCCAATTATGGATGATCGCTTGGTCATTCACAACTATTACCAGCTCGATCCTCAGTTTCAGTCGGCACTGCCAGGAACCCGGTTGCTGTTGCTAGAACCCAGTGTTTTTGCGCGATATCCCATTGCATCGCATTGTGTTGATTTTATGCTGTCGCTGGCCAAAGAAATCCCCAATGTGCAAGTGTTTGTGGGAGAATTTGATGCGCTGATGCAGTCGTTGGCGTTGCCAGGAAACGTTGAGATTGTATATCAGGAGCATCAGTTGAACAGGCACTATCGGGGAACTGAGATTCCGAGAGACTGGTTGGCGCCTGAGGTAGAAGGCAGTTTTTCATCGTTTTTCTCCTATTGGAAGAAGGTGGAGAAATCGCTCCGGAAAGAGTATAAAGAAGTTCGTGGTTTTTGAGCAATGATGATGGAGAAGCCCACCCTGCAGATTGTTTGGATCAAACGCGATTTGCGTACCCGCGACCATGCTCCGCTGGCTGAGGCCGAGGCGTTGGGTTTGCCGTACAGGGTGATATTCATTTTTGAGCCCAGTATGGTGGCGCATCCGGATTGTTCGGACCGACATCTGCGGTTCCAGTGGCAATCGATCAAAGACATGGAGCAACGATTGAACAGGCCCGTGGATGTGTTTTGGGGTGAGGCGGAGGCGGTGTTTGCTGCGCTGTTGAATGTTTATGCGGTTTCCAAGGTGTTTTCATACCAAGAATCGGGCATAGAAAAGTCGTTTTTGCGCGATACAGCCATCGCCAAGTTGTTTGCTGAGCGCGGTGTAGCGTGGCAGGAATTTCAGCGAAATGGGGTGCTGCGGGGCATCAAAGACCGGGTAGACTGGGATAAGCGATGGTTTGTAACGATGGCAGAGCCACTGATTGAGAATCATTACCGGTTGTCGCGGTTTCCCCAAGAGGAGGGGCCGCTATTGGGCTCAGTGACGGATGATTTTGCCATTCCCGCAGATTGGTTGCGTAGGTTGGAGGCGCCATCGGTTGGGATGCAGTTGGGCGGCGAATCATTGGCTTGGCGATACTTACAGGGGTTTTTGTCGGACCGACACAAATCCTACCATTACCACATTTCCAAGCCGATGCAGAGCAGGGGTTCTTGTTCTCGATTATCGGTTTACATCGCTTGGGGTAATTTATCGATCAAGCAAATTTATCAGGCGTCGAAATCGTTGTCGAAGGAGCAAAAGAATGGTCGGGCGATTACGGCTTTTTTATCGCGGATCAAGTGGCACGATCATTTTGTGCAGAAGTTTGAGCAGGAGTGTACGTATGAGTATCGGGCGGTGAACAGGGCTTTTGAGGATTTGGGTGCGGCGAACGAAGCGGGGTTGTTGTTGGCGTGGAAGGAAGGCAGAACGGGGTATCCGTTGGTGGATGCGAACATGCGTGCATTGGCGGCTACGGGGTGGATCAATTTTCGGATGCGGGCGATGTTGGTGAGTTTTTTAACGCATCATTTGGATATTGATTGGCGGTTGGGTGTGTATCATTTGGCGCAATATTTTTTGGATTACGAACCGGGGATTCATTACACGCAATTTCAGATGCAGGCGGGGACCACGGGAGCGAATACGGTGAGGGTGTACAATCCTGTGAAGAACGGATTGGAGCATGATGAAGAGGGTGAATTTGTGCGCAAGTGGGTACCTGAGATTGCGGGTTTGCCAAATCATTTGATTCATCAGCCATGGACGATGACCGAGATGGAACGGGTGTTGTATGGGGTTGAGTTGGGCCGTGATTATCCCATGCCGGTGGTGGCATTGCAAGGTCGGAAAATAGCGATGGTGGCACGGATTTATGAGATGCGGAAATCGGAGTTTGCTAAGCAGGAAAAGAGTCGGGTGTTGAAGAAGCACAGTAGGCCTGCGAAGCCCAAATCGCCAAAATCTCCTGGGAAGCCCAAATCGCCCAGTAGCAAGAAAAAGGGAGGGGGCGACGGCGAATGAAGGGGGTGAAGAAGCAGCATTTGCCGAGCAAGGTGTGTGCGACCTGCGGGCGACCATTTGTATGGCGAAAAAAGTGGGAGCGGGATTGGGAGTCGGTAAAATATTGCAGTGATCGCTGCAAGAAGGGGGGCTGATGTTTGGAATTATGGACAGATTCCATAGTTTTGTCCAAAAGGAAAAAATATGAAAACATTGTTACTAGCATCTGCATTGGCGTTTACCAGTTTTTTTGGCGCGAATGCGGTGAAGACCAACACAGCGGAGGGCGATGCCATTATTGGCAAGTGGTTGAATCAGGAGGGAACTTCGCACATCAAGATTTTCAAGGCCACGAACGGCAGTTTTGCGGGCAAATTTTACGGCAGTATTGTTTGGTTGAAGGAGCCATTGAAAAATGGTAAGCCCAAGGTGGATGATTTGAATCCCAATCCAGCGAAGCGCAATGTGCCTTTGTTAAATTTACAGATTTTGAAGGATTTCGTGTATGATGCGGAGGATAAAGAGTGGGAGGATGGTACCATTTACGATCCCAAGAACGGTAAGACGTATAGTTGCTACATGACCTTGGATGGAACCAAGTTGAATGTACGCGGGTATGTGGGTGTTTCGATGATTGGTAGAACCAGCGTGTGGACGCGGGTGCAGTAATCGGCGAATTTTTTTAATAACGGAAGAGGGGGGCGCCGCAGGCGCCCCCCTCTTCCGTTAAATGGATTGGTTCAGCTCCCTCACGCTGCTGGAGAACGAAAATCCTTGATTCACCAGGTAGTAGTTTTCTGGGTCTAAACACTGGTTGTACGCGAATTTGGCGAGTTCGAGCCGTGAACTTTCAAAGGAGAGTTCCTGCATCATCCGCAACACTTGGTCTGCGTACACGCCATTGCCATTGATGGCTTGTTTGGCGAGAATCAATCGGTCTGAATCGAACCCGGATTGTTGCATTTGGGCGATGAGTCGGCCGCATTGGTTGTTGTCGAGCCCCCGTTGGTAGCCGTGATTGCATTGGCTGTTTTGGTTAAACTGTCGGCCTCTGTTCCGGTTGTTTTCGGGGTAGCATTGACGTTGATTAGGTACATGGCAATCGCGATGGCAGCTTGATGGTTGGGGCTGGTATTGGCGGTTGTGTTCGTGATTGTTGCATCCTTGAGGGTAATGGTCATCGCCACAAGGGTTGGGAGGGTATGACGGGCGCTGTGGTTCTCGGCTTTGCCAGGAGATCCGAACGGATGCGTTGGCTTGTTGAGAAACTCTTTGACTCAGGGCGCTACTGCTGAATGATGAAAGCGCCAAAACCGAAATGTAGATGTACTTTTTCATAGGGTTGTCCTCCTTTCATGGTTCAAGGATTTCAACAACAGTGCCAAAATTGTTGGGGGGATGTATTTTTGCTTTATGATGGACGATGTTGATGTGCGGACTGAGGGGTGGGATGGACAAGAAATACGGGTACTAACGACGGACGACGGCAGCAAAACCTTGTATTTGCCGGGGATGGACGAGACGTATCATTCAACCCATGGCGCTGTTACGGAGTCGAGCTATGTTTACATTGAGCGGGGCTTGGATTGCTGGCGGGCGGAAAACCCGGGTGCTCATCAGGTGCGGGTCTTTGAAATGGGATTGGGAACGGGCACCAATGCGCTGTTGGCGATGGAATGGTGTGTGCGTTGGGGCTGTACGATGCATTATTATACGGTGGAGAAGTTTCCTCTTTCTGAGACATTGATGCGGGATTATTGGGGTGATACGGGGTACGCCGAGCAGAGCGAGGCGTTGCATGCGGCACCCTGGGAAGAATGGGTCAATATCCCATTACCTGCGGGTCAATTCAAACTCTTCAAACATCACAGCGATATTCAGCAAGCCACTGTGCCCAATCAGCTGGATGTGGTTTTTTGGGATGCTTTCGGACCCAAAAAGCAAGAAGGTGTCTGGGGTGAACGGCTGTTTGAACCTATCTATCGGGCCTTGAATACCAGCGGACTCCTGGTCACGTATTCTGCGGCTGGAGAGGTAAAGCGATCGCTCAAGTTGGTGGGATTTGCCTTGGAGAAATTGGATGGTCCGCCTTTCAAACGACATATGTTGCGGGCGAGAAAGGGGTGAACCAAATTATCCCCATATTTGTTTAAAAATCATGACCTTGCCCTTTACCCCGATTTCTCGCATTGAACAAGTATATCAGCAGCAGCGCCAATTGAGTAATCAACGCGATTTTGCTCAGGCCGATCAGCGCATTGTAATGTTAAAGCGCCTGCGTAACAGCATCGCCAAGCATGAGCAAGCCATCTTGGAGGCCTTGTCGCAGGATTTGGGTAAGTCTCAGTACGAGGGATACCTCACGGAGGTGGGGGTGACGTATCAGGAGATTGATTTTCATATTAAGCATGTCAAACATTGGTCTTCGCACCGACGTATCACAACCCCATGGTTTTTGTTGCCATCGAGCAGTAAAGTGATTCCTGAGCCTTTCGGGCAGGTATTGATCATGGCACCATGGAATTATCCGTTTCAATTGTTGATGAATCCGTTGATTGGGGCGATTTCTGCGGGTAACCGGGCAATTTTGAGGCCTTCGCCTGAGGTGCCTCATGTTGCCGCTGTGATTGGGCAAGTGATTTCCGATGCGTTTCCGCCCGAGGAAGTGTTTGTTGTGCAGGGCAGCATTGAAGAAAACCAGTGGCTGTTGAAGCAGCAGTGGGATTATATTTTTTTTACGGGCGGACCGTTTCTCGGTAAAATTGTGGCCAAGGCAGCAGCCGAAAGATTGATCCCAGTGACATTGGAGCTGGGCGGTAAAAGTCCTGCCATCATTGAGCGGGGTTGCGATATGAAAACGGCCGCCAAACGCGTCATTTGGGGGAAGTCGGTAAATGCCGGTCAAACGTGTATCGCACCGGATTATGTATGGGTACATCGCAGCGAAAAAGAGGCCTTCATCACTTGTGCCAAAGCGGCTTTGCAGGAGATGTACGGACGGGATATGATGGAGAGTAAAGATTATGGTAGAATGGTCAACGAACGTTCTTTTGATCGGGTGAGTCAATATTTGGAGGGTGCGGAGGTTGTGTTGGGTGGAAAGGTAGACAGGGCAAAAAAATTTATTGAAACCACGGTGATTGCGGTTGATGGGTGGAGTGCCCCTGCGATGTGTGAGGAGATCTTTGGTCCGGTGTTGCCATTGCGCACATACGACACACTGGACGAGGTGATTGCGGACATCAACGCCCATGAAAAGCCCTTGGCCTTGTATTTTTTTGGCAGCGATGCGGGTGCAGCCAAGGTTTTGGAGAAGACCAGCTCCGGGGGTGTGAGCATCAACGACACCTTGGTGCATGTGGCCAATCATCACTTGCCATTTGGGGGTGTAGGGGGCAGTGGGTATGGCAGTTATCGCGGCCGCCAAACCTTTGAGATTTTCAGCCATAAGAAGTCGGTGATGCGCTCACCCTTGTGGTTGGATGTACCCATCAAATATCCACCCTACAAGGGGTTGGGATTGCTGCGTTGGCTGCTGGGTTGATGGCGGCAAGATTAATCAAAAGTTAACGCTTGTTAAGGTTTGCGTAATCTTTAGGTAACATGGTGTTGTCAATTTTGCACCATGCAAATTTCTATGCGCAAGGTTGTAGCTATCGCTTTGTTTTTCTTGGCGATGGACGTAGTATTGGCCCAGTCTACAAAGGGGTTGTTGGTAGGTCGTGTGATGTCGGAAACCGGCCGACCTTTGGTTGGTGCGAAATTGTTTGTTGCAGGAACTCAGGATTCTGGGGTAACAGACGTTGAGGGAAAATTCTCATTTTCAGTGGTTGTGGGTGCGAGAAAGGTTTTTGTGGAGGCTGAGGGGCATGAGGTGTTAGAGGATTCCATTTTCATTGAGGCCAATAAGGAGTTTTTCTTGAATCCGGTATTGTCGAAGGCCACGCGCATGGAGGGAGCAGAAATCGTGCGGAAGAAAAAACCAAAAGAGAACACAGTAGCTGCTGCCATTCAGACCAAGCAGCTGTCGCAAGGAATGGTGGAAGCCATAAGCGCTGAGGATTTTGCCAAAACAACCATTAGAACGACGTCGGATGCCATCAAGCGTATTCCAGGGGCAACGATTTCTGAGGGTAAGTTTGCCAACATCCGCGGGATGTTTGATCGATACAATGCGGGTTATTTGAATGGGGCGCCTTTGCCGAGTACAGAGAGCGATCGGAAGGCATTTTCATTTGATGTGATTCCAGCGGCTTTGTTGGATAATATCGTGGTTGTGAAAAGTGCTACACCCGATGTGATTGGTGACTTCGGCGGTGGTATCATTCAGATTAATACGAAGAGTGTGCCGGAGAAGTTTATTCAAACGGCTTCGATTGGTTTCCAATACAATAGCATAACCACATTTAAGCAGATGAGTGCATTTGCCTTGGAGGGCAGCGAGTACTTTGGTTTGCCATCGACGAAAAGAACCATTCCTGTGTTGGATCCGGCGATGAAATTTGAGCCGCACACCTCTGCGGTTGACCCCGCATTGAACGCGCGTGAAACACTGAAATTCAACAACGATTGGAGCATGAAGCAGGTGAGTGTAATGCCCGCACCGCGTTTTTCTTATTCTTTGGGTAAGCCCTTTAAATTGGGTAAAAAAGAGGCGGGCTTATTGGTGAGTTGGAACTATGCGATATCGCCAAAAATGAGTGAGGGTTTGGTGGTATCAAAAGATTACAGTACGAACTATACTTACAAGGAGTTTAACGACAATATTTTAACAACCAACGTTCAGAATGGTGGGGTTGTGAATTTTAGTGTGAAATTGAACAAGCAGAATCGCATAGATTTTCGCAATTTGCTGAGTTTAACCTATGATGCGGGTTCTACTTCACGCAGCGGGTTAAGCGATGCGGACAATGGCATGTATGGTGAGGGGTACTCAAACCAAGTAAATTTCAACCGACTGATGAGCAGTCAAGTGAATGGATTGCATAGTTTCGGAAAGGACAAGAGTAAATTGACCTGGGTGTTGAATTACGGTAACACCTATCGTTCTGTTCCGGATTTCCGCATTGCCAACTATGCATTGCCGGATGGTTTGCGAGACAATCGTCAATTGGTAACCAATGCCTTCTTTAATGCTGGAACAGGTAGATTCTTCAGTTTCATGAATGAGACCAATGTATCTGCGGGTACGGATTACAGTTACAATATTTCGAAAGGAAAGACCAATCACCAATTAAAAGTTGGGGCCTTTGCACAGACCCGTCACCGTGATTTCAAGAGTCGTCAATTTGTGTATGCGCCCGTGGGTGAGTATCGTCCTTCAGATTCTATGCCCGCTCAGGATTTGGGTGCTTCAGCGATTTCTGCGAGCAAGCTGTACTTGATTGAAAAAACGGCGATTGACAAGGATTTGTATGAAGGAAAGAGTGCGTTGGCGGCGGCTTATGCCATGGTAGAAAATCAGTTACCGTTGTTTAAGACAGGAAAAAAGGTAAACTATTTGAAGTTGATTTACGGGATGCGCGTGGAGCGTTTCAGCCAGAGTTTGAATAACGACTATTTTAGAAAATTAGGTAAGGTGATGAGTGATTTGGGCACCAACGTGGATTGGTTGCCTTCTTTGAATGTGATTGCGCCGTTGACGGAGCGCAGCAATTTGCGCATGGCCTACTATCGTACGGTAAATAGACCAGAATTGCGTGAAATGGCACCGTTTGCGTTTTATAATTTTAGCATTAACTCGGAAGTGTTAGGGAATATCGGTTTGCGTAGGGCATTCATCAACAACGCCGATATCCGCTGGGAGGTTTTTTCAAACAAGCAGGACATGATCAGTGTTGGAGCCTTCTACAAGGAGATTTTAAATCCGATTGAAGTGAATTTGGATGTGTCTCAGGCGTTGATTCGAACCTTTACCTATGGGAATGAGTCAAGGGCTACGAATTTGGGTACGGAGGTTGAGATTAGGAAGAATTTGGGTTCATTAAATCCCGGGATGAAGTGGTTGCGCGATTTGACCTTCTACGGAAATTTTGCTTTGATTCGATCAGCCGTATCTTTCTCAGGTAGTTCTAGCAGTGTTGCAAATCGTCCATTGCAAGGACAAAGTCCCTATGTGGTAAACGCGAGTTTGTTCTATGAGCACAAAGGATGGCAAATCAATACGAGCTTTAATAAAATTGGACAACGGATCGCGTACATCGGGGTTGCGCAAGCCATTCAGCCATTTGGTGCCGACATTTATGAGTTTGGTCGCAGTATTTGGGATGTACAGTTTGGTAAGGAGTTGGGTAAGGACGGAAAATTGGGCACGGTGAAATTAACCTTGGGTGATTTGTTGGCTCAGAAAACGGTGTTCTTCCAGGATTTGAATAACAATGGAAAGTATGATGAAAAGGCTTGGACCGATGCCGACAAAAACGGTGATAACACCTTGTTTAGTTTTACCAACGGCCGTCAAGCGACGATTACGTACACCTTCAAATTCTAGGATTTTTTAGTTCGGCTTGCTCAATTTTGAGCGTTGATGGATGGGGTAGCAACGAGTTTGTTACCCCATTGTTAATTAAGTGGGACAGAGTTAATCATTGTTTAACGCTATGGTGAATTTGGCGTAAGTGCAAGGATGCAATTTTGTGATGAATAATTAAACGTATGAGAAAAATTACTTTGTTATCAGTTGTTGTGGCTTTGGCCAGTCAATTGAACGGACAATTCATCCAAATGGTCAATTATGCCGGCGCTTTGAGCAGCGATGCAAGTCAAGATTGGACCAAAGGTTGGACCGAATGGAATCCCAAGCAAGCTTCTTACGGCGTTGCCGCCGAGACCACCACATTGAACGATGCGTCTGGCATCAAAAACATTACTGGTACGGTGACATTGGATGCATCGAAGGTGTATTTGTTGACCAGCACGTGCGTCGTTCGATCTGGTGGTAAATTGATAATTCCTGCAGGTACTGTAATTCGCGGTGCTGCCAATTTGACCGCAACACCTAAGTTGTACGCGACGTTGGTAGTAGAGCGTGGTGGTTCTATTGAGATAAACGGAACCTCAAGCAATCCTGTGGTCTTGACATCGAACAAAGATGCCGGTGTGAGAGATCGCGGCGACTGGGGTGGATTGGTTATCTGTGGTAAGGCTGTCAACAACCAAAGTGTTGATGCCCAGTTGGAAGGTTTCAACAACGTGGCGGTAGACAATACCTTGGGTAAGTTTGGCGGTACAGACGATGCTGATAACAGCGGTGTGGTTAAATATGTGCGTATCGAATTCGCCGGTTTGGCATTTGAGCCCAACAAAGAGGTTAACTCTTTGACCATGGGTTCTGTGGGTTCCGGTACGATCATCGAAGGTGTTCAGTGTTCATTTGGTAACGACGACGCTTTTGAATGGTTCGGTGGTACTGTAAACTGTAAAAAATTGATTGCTTACAAGACAACCGATGACGATTTCGATACCGATTTCGGATACCGCGGTGCAGTGCAGTTTGGTATTGCCGTAAAGGATACTTCTTATTTTGATTTGAGCTGGAATGCGCCTTCAGGTGCTTCGACCTCTGAGACTTTTGAGAGCGATAACGACGCGGCGGGTTCTGGTAAATTGCCATTGACTTCTGCTGTTTTCTCAAACATTACCTGTGTAGGTCCTGTGTCTTTGGATAAAACCTATGCGGATCTCAGTGCAACCCACAAAGGGGCTTTCCGCAGAGGTGCACGCATCCGTCGCAATAGTCGTTTGAGCATTGTGAACTCAGTATTTATGGGTTACAGAAACTTCGTGATGTTTGATGGTGATAGCGTTCTTACTGCTTCTGGCGTAAAATCAACTACGTTCAGCGAAACAGGTAACGTATTGCGCAACAATTTTATCGCCAATACTTCTGCTGCAGCTGCTGCGGGTGCTACAAACACTGGATTGGTTGAAGTGGATAGTAAAAACACGCCAGCGGCCTTTGATGCTTGGTTGCGTGATGCCAAGAACAGCAACAAAATTGACGATGTGAACTATGCTACGGGTGCCATTTTGGTTGATCCTAAGAATGCGACAGCTCCTGATTTCCGTCCTGTTGTTGCCTCTAGAATCAATACTTTGGCTAACTACGATGCAGCGATTTTCACGAAGTTTGGTAAGTTTAGCTCCGTAAACTCAGTGGGTAATTTGGTTGTGACCAACGCATATCCTGTGCCCGCTTCTGCTGTGGTGAACGTAGAACTTTACAGCGTGATTGGCGCGGATGTTACTGTTACTATCTCTGACATTTCTGGCAAAACTGTAAAATCTTTGGGTTCACAGACTTTGGTTTCTGGCGGTAATTTGGTAACCGCTTCTGTATCTGACTTGAACAACGGTTTGTACTTCTTGAATGTTGTGTCAAACGGTGCCAAGACTACCTATCGCTTCACTGTAGCGCACTAAAACAAGATTGTCTTAATATTTCACAAAAAAGGGAAGGACGTGGTCCTTCCCTTTTTTGTTTTAAGTGCTTGTTGATTAGGGTATGACGCTGATCCAAGGGGTTTGCAGGCTTTCTCCATTACATAAGAGGTGAAAGGAGTATTGACCGGG
>Ga0255184_1000552_pt1 | contig 11907 bp, 9 predicted proteins | sample Miss_Cont_RepA_0_FD_189954 | JGI IMG/M metagenome (GOLD analysis project Ga0255184, IMG submission 189954) | Freshwater microbial communities from Mississippi River, Louisiana, United States - Miss_Cont_RepA_0h | ecosystem: Environmental > Aquatic > Freshwater > River | place: USA: Louisiana...
CCTAAGCAAGGGATCGCCTCTTTCGTCTTGCAGCTGTTCAAAGACAAACCCCGCAGAGGTCAGAATGATTGCGATGTCGGATGGATTCAGGTGGGCAATGGGGGCAAGCTCCTGCGGCTTGGCTTGAGAAGCCGCTTGAAGGCTGAGCCAGTAGGCTGGGGCAGTTTTTTTGTAAAACGCCATGACAGCCTCGCTGGGCACGTTCAATCCATTGAATTTGAGCTGTCCCTTTTCGAGCAGCAGGGTGCTGATGATTTTGTCGCCTTCAATTTTCACCAGTTTCAAACGCGCAGCCAAGCCGACGATCGACTGAATCTCTCTCATGGCCCGTTCACGAGCCTTCAGATGCGGGAGGCCCTCGTTCTCGAACCCATAGGCTACCAGCCCGGAAATCATGGATCGCGAGACAGATAGTGTTGACTGCAGGGCAAGAAAGGGATTGCCATCCAGCCCAACACCTCCTGGCTTGAGCGCGGTCTGCGTCAGGCGAGCAGACAGGTTGAACATGCCCTCACCATCAGGGGTGGTCCAGCGAAGCGGCTGAATGCGGATATCGGGGTTGTTTTTGAGCAGGGCATGTAGGGATAGCCAGAATTGTCGGATGTCTGTGTTCTGGATCAAGGACTCATCAGGGGAATCGATTGAGCGTGACAGAATCCGGTTGTAGAGGTCGATCAGAGACTTGGTCGCATCGCCATTGAGTTTGTCGAGATAAGCCGCGAATGAAATCTCTCCCCAGTCCTTGTCGTTGACCTTGAGTTGATGGATATCGTAGTGAATTTCGCCATTGATGAGTGGTCCGGACTCGTCCACCATGAAACGGGATGCAAGTTTGTTGATCTCGATGCTTGGGGAATCAGGTCGTGTTACCTTCAGACGCAGAATGCTCGCGCCAGACTCCCCGATGTTCAGGCCGAAGGACCCGACGCGGGTGTCTGCATGGATTCGGCTCGAGTCGATTTCAATGCGAACGCTGCCATCATCCAACACCAGGGATGGGACATCAAGCTCTCCCTCTACCCATGACAGGGCGGGCCCAGCTTTGCCGGTCAATGTCGCACCGGCAAACACAGATCGAATCCCTTCGTGCGTCAAATCCAGGGGGAGCATTTTCCAGTCAACATGAGCCACACCGTCGAACGTGATGCGTGTCTGTCCGTCCAGAACCGATTCGCCTTTCGTTAGCTGGAACAAGTGATCGGTAAAAGGTGTCTTGATCAGTGTGCTGTGTATGTTCGCCAGCAAGGGCTTCCACTGCCCTCTCAGCAGCGCGGACAGGTCAATCGGCCCATGATCAATCTGGTTAGCAATCAGAATGGTGCTGTTTTTTTGACCATTCGATGGCAGCATCAATGCATACTGAGCCCGACTTTGATAAACACCTGGCTGGTAGGATTTCAACTGAATCTGTACCTGGCTGGACCAGGTTTTGGCTAGATGCGCATTTAAAGACTGGACTGCGGTGCTGGATTCTTCCTGAATGCGCTGGCCAACATACCAGCTTGTCGCGGTATAGAGTGCCACAACCGCCAGCAGAGCGGAAACGGCAAGGGTGATCAAGCGTTTTTTCATGTGCAACCGTTGGTCATCCTAGGTTGGCGTCTTGCGCCGGTATTCGACCAGATCGTAACTCAGGCCGTTTTCTGCTGGCTGTTGACTTCGCGAGGTCTCTTGCCAGGTGTTTGAGTCCAGCTCAGGGAAAAAAGCGTCTCCCGGGATCTGAGCGTGCACCTCGGTGGCAACGATCCTGCTGGCAACGCTGAGGGATTCTGCATAAATTTGTGCGCCACCAATCACAAACACCTCGGTAAGGTCACGCGTCATCTCCAAGGCCTGAGCCAGACTGGTCGCGATTTCGGCTCCTGTGGCCTGGTAGCCTGTTTGTCTGGTGATCACAATATTGCGTCGCCCTGGCAGCGGTCTTCCAAGTGACTCCCAAGTTTTGCGCCCCATGATCACCGGGCATCCCATGGTGGTCCGCTTGAAGTGAGCCAGATCACCAGGAAGCCTCCAGGGCAGGGTATTGTCCCGGCCGATGGTTCGGTTGGTGGAGTAGGCCACAATCAGGGAAACGGTCATCACGTGCTCTCAGACGGCAACGGGTGCCTTGATGTGGGGGTGAAACTGATAGTTCTCGATGACAAAGTCTTCGTATTGGTAGTCAAACAGGCTCTCGGGCTTGCGCGTGATGTTTAGCGTCGGATAGGGGTAGGGCTCGCGGCTGAGTTGCAGCTCGACTTGCTCGTAGTGATTGCTGTAAATATGGCAGTCACCACCTGTCCAGATGAAATCCCCCACCTCTAGCCCGCATTGTTGGGCAACCATATGCGTGAGGAGGGCGTAGCTGGCAATGTTGAAGGGGACCCCCAGAAAAATATCTGCGCTGCGCTGGTAAAGCTGGCAAGACAGCTTGCCCTCTGCGACATAGAACTGGAAAAAGGCGTGGCAGGGTGGCAGGGCCATGTTTTGAATGTCTGCCACGTTCCAGGCTGACACTATCAGGCGGCGTGAATCGGGGTTGCGCTTGATCTGCTCAACCACCTGTGTGATCTGGTCGATGTGTCTTCCATCAGGAGCGGGCCAGGATCGCCACTGCACGCCATAAACCGGGCCAAGCTCACCATCCTCACGTGCCCATTCGTCCCAGATCGTCACGCCACGCTCTTGCAGCCAGCGAACGTTGGAGTCTCCTCGCAAAAACCAAAGCAGCTCGACAAAAATGCTTCGTGTGTGGAGCTTTTTGGTCGTGACCATCGGAAAGCCCTGGGAAAGGTCAAACCGCATCTGGTAGCCAAATACAGAACGCGTGCCGGTGCCGGTGCGATCGGTCTTGGTCACGCCATGTTCGTAAACATGGCGCATGAAGGTTTCGTATTGGTTCATGTTTGGAGTGACTGACTATGACGGCTGACTGGCGTGGCCTTCTTCGACAATCTCGGCGCTCCAAGTGATCTTGGCCGTATGCGCGAGCATGGCGGAAGCGGAGCAATACTTGTCATGCGAAAGCTGGATGGCTCTCTCTACAGCCGCCTTTGGCAGGTTGTTTCCTTTGACGGTGAACGTAAAGTGAATTTGCGTGAAGACTTTTGGGTCAGTGTCTGCGCGCTCAGCTTGAAGCTTGACAGAACATCCACTGACCGCATGGCGTCCGCGCTTAAGAATCAACACCACATCGTAAGCTGTACAACCACCGGTGCCGGCAAGAAGCAATTCCATGGGTCTTGGTGCCAAGTTGTGCCCGCCACCCTCGGGGGCGCCGTCCATGGCGGCAATGTGTCCGGTTCCGGTTTTGGCAACAAACAGCATGCCATCCGGACCACCCCAGTCGATTGTGCATTCCATGATTTCACCCGCTCGTATAAAGACTTCATCATAAACAATAACAGGAACCTGCCTAAAGGCAGACAACACATGAGCGTTAAAATCCACAAAGCATGGTTGACTAGCCAAGTCATTTGACCAAGTGGATGCTTCATTTCAGGACTCACGGGTTAGCGCAAGCGTCTTTTGATCTCTCTCATCTCCCATCCTGCTTCAGGAAACCAACATGTCTCGTACCTCCTCTCCGCTTCCCTCCGGTTTTGTCAGACGAACAGGCATGTTGGATGCATTGATCGAGGAGGCGAGTATCGCGTTACAGGTACTGTCAGGAGCTGTTCATGCCACTCGCGCCAATCCCGCGGGTTCGTTGAAACCCGAAGAGATCCCCCCGTTGGATGACAGCCAAAAAAACCATGCTGCTGGCCTGATGCGTGTCAACCACGTTGGCGAGGTATGTGCCCAGGCGCTCTATCGCGGCCAGGCACTTGTTTGCCAGGATCCACAGACAGTATCCTTGCTCCATGAGGCTGCCAAAGAGGAGGTGGATCATCTCGCTTGGTGTCATGCTCGGGTTGCTGAATTGGGAAGCCGCACCAGCTTGCTCAATCCAATCTGGTACGCAGGCTCTTTTGGATTGGGCGTGTTGGCTGGACGTGCGGGTGTACCTGTCAACCTCGGGTTCATGGCAGAGACGGAGCGTCAGGTAGAGGCTCACCTCGATGGCCATTTGAAAAGCTTGCCAATTGATGATGTGCGATCCAGGCGAATCGTTGAGCAGATGAAAGAAGATGAAATCGGTCACCGTGTCACGGCCCAACACCATGGAGCGGTGCCATTGCCTGCTCCCGTTCAGGGCGTCATGAAGCTCATGTCCAAGGTCATGACCACGCTGGCTTACCGAGTATAAGATTTATTTTGCCAATGGTGTTGCATCGCACAAAAACAACAATCATCGCACTTTTCCTCCTAAGAGAGTCGTTTTCTTGCAATGCACAACATTTTGAGTTATGATTCTGTTTATGGAAGTTGATTCGATACGAATCGGATAAAACTGAGTCAGCATCAGGTGCGGTAGATAACCCCTATGTTGACAAAGTTAAGGGAAAACCCCTAGGTCATTCCCAACTTGCCAAGCTTGTCTCCTCCACCCTCCTCCTTTGGTGGATTTAACCCAAGATCGCAAGATCTTGGGTTTTTTTTTAGTTTTTCAATCTTAAAATGGACGCTGATGCGATTCAGGAGCTTGCGTTGAACACAACAGAGGTCAGGTTGGCCGTGATCGGGCTGGGTTATGTAGGGCTGCCATTGGCAGTGGAGTTTGGCAAGAAGCGCAGTGTGATCGGATTTGACATCCATGAGGCTCGCATCGAATCCCTGCGCCAAGGTGTCGACCGTACCCTGGAGGTGGACTCAACTGAATTGGCCGAAGCCAAGGGTTTGCAGTTTACGTGCGACCCCGAGGATTTGGCCCAAGCCAATGTCTACATCGTCACCGTTCCCACCCCGATTGATGACTTTAAGCAGCCCGACCTGACGCCGCTGATCCGTGCATCAGAGACCATTGGACGGGTATTAAAAAAGGGCGATATCGTCATATACGAATCCACGGTCTACCCTGGCGCGACGGAAGAGGATTGCGTGCCCGTTCTGGAGAGAGTCTCCGGACTGAAGTTCAATGTCGATTTTTTTGCGGGCTACAGCCCGGAGAGAATCAATCCTGGTGACAAGGCACATCGTGTCAGCACCATTAAAAAGGTTACCTCTGGTTCGACACATGCGGTATCACTGCTAGTGGATGCGCTCTATCAGGAAATTATCCTGGCTGGCACGCATCGAGCCAGCAGCATTCGTGTGGCCGAAGCAGCCAAGGTGATTGAAAACACCCAGCGTGACGTCAACATTGCCTTGATCAATGAACTCGCGTTGATTTTCAACCGGATGGGGATTGATACCGAGGCAGTGTTAGAGGCCGCTGGAACCAAGTGGAACTTCCTGCCTTTCCGTCCAGGACTGGTGGGTGGGCATTGCATTGGCGTGGATCCATACTACCTGACGCATAAAGCCCAGTCGATCGGTTATCACCCAGAGATCATTCTTGCTGGGCGCAGGCTGAACGACTCGATGGGTGCTTATGTGGTGTCCCAGCTGGTCAAGGCGATGACACGACGGCGCATCCACGTCCAGGGTGCCAGAGTGCTGGTGATGGGGCTGGCCTTCAAGGAAAACTGTCCTGACTTGCGCAACACGCGAGTGGTTGACATCGTCAACGAGCTGCGTGAATACAACGTGGAAGTCGATGTTTACGACCCTTGGGTGGATGTCGCCGAGGCGCAGCATGAGTACGGGATCACGCCAGTCGATACGCCTCGCCCGGGTCAGTACGACGCTATCGTGTTGGCCGTGGCTCATCGCCAGTTTGCTGAAATGGGCCCTGCTGCAATTCGTGCGCTTGGAAAGCCGCAGCATGTCCTGTATGACTTGAAATACATCCTGCCTGCCGACCAGTCAGACTTGAGGCTTTGATCAAGGCCACCATGATGAACAAATTTGATGAGGCTTGCGCATCTTTGCGCCAATCCCCGCGTACTTGGCTGGTGACGGGTTGTGCGGGATTTATTGGCTCAAATCTTCTGGAAAAGCTGCTCATGCTGGATCAGCGTGTGGTGGGCTTGGATAATTTTGCGACTGGTTTTCAGCGCAACCTGGATCAAGTGCGAGGCATGGTCACGGCAGATCAGTGGTCGCGCTTTCGTTTCATCGAGGGAGATATCCGCGATGCAGCAGCTTGTGCCCAAGCGGTGCGTGGCGTCGATTTGGTCTTGCACCAGGCAGCGCTCGGTTCTGTGCCGCGTTCCTTGCAGGATCCTGTCACCACCAATGCTGTCAACATATCAGGCTTTCTCAACATGTTGATCGCTGCACGTGATGCCAAGGTGCAAGGTTTTGTGTATGCCGCATCGAGCTCAACTTACGGGGATCATCCCGGGCTGCCCAAGGTCGAGGAGAGAATCGGCAAGCCTTTGTCCCCTTATGCCGTGACCAAATATGTCAATGAGCTCTACGCGGATGTTTTTGCTCGCTCGTATGGTTTTGCCAGCATTGGGCTGAGGTATTTCAACGTGTTTGGCATGCGGCAAGATCCAGATGGTGCCTACGCAGCCGTGATCCCTCGCTGGATCGCTGCGATGATTCGTGGTGATCAGGTTGCGATCAATGGTGACGGTGAAACCAGCCGTGATTTCTGTTTTGTCGACAACGCGGTTCAAGCCAACATTCTGGCGGCATTGGCCCAGGGCGATGCGGTGAACCAGGTCTACAACGTGGCAGTCAGTGGCCGCACCACTCTCAATACGCTGTTTGGCTTTCTGACCGAAAGTCTGAGAGATGTGGGGATCCCTTACACACAGCCGCCTCTCTATCGGGATTTCAGGCCGGGTGATGTCAGGCACTCACAGGCTGACATCAGCAAAGCGCAGAGAGGATTGGGCTATCAGCCGACGCATGACATTCAACAAGGCATTCGTTGTGCGATGCCCTGGTACGTGCAGTTTTTGCGCCATCAGCAGGCTTAGCCACTGGCCAGTTTGCGCACCCAGTAGGCGGTTGAGGGATCGTAGGGACTGACCTCGGGATCGCTTCCCAGCGCATCCAGCCTTCGCTCAATGTCGGTGGCCAGTTTTTTGCCGTACTCGACGCCCCATTGATCGAAGGGATTGATGCCCCAAATCACGCCTTCGGTAAAGACCTTGTGCTCGTATAGTGCCAAGAGCGCGCCAAGTGAGCGAGCGTCCAGTCTCGGCAACACGATTAAGGTGGATGGGCGGCCGCCTGGGTGCACGCGATGGTGCGCCAGCCAGGCCGCCTGCTTGGGGTCTTTCTCCTTGGCACTGGTTTCTGCCAGTGCTTCTTCATAAGGTTTCCCTGTCCACAAGGCAGCGCGTTGTGCCAGGCAGTTGGCAACCAATAGTCGATGATGGCGGGTGTAACGGTGGTCAGGCTTGGCGCACAGAATGAAATCCACCGGCGCCCCTTTGCCATCCTGGTGCAGCCACTGAAAAAAGGTGTGCTGGCTGTCTGTGCCAGGCATGCCCCAGACCACTGGGCTGCTAGGGACATCCAGAGCCGTGCCATCGCGGGTCGCAGATTTGCCGAGTGACTCCATCTCCAATTGCTGCAACCATGGGACAAAGTTTTTCAAGCGTGCGTCATAAGGACAAACAGCTTGCGATCCAAATCCCAACACGCTGGTGTTGGCAACCGCGCTGAGCGCCATCAGCACAGGCGCATTCTCATGCAATGGGGCATGGAGAAAATGCGCATCGACTTCAGCGGCACCCGCCAGCATTTCTCGAAACTTGTCCAGCCCAAGACCCAGCGCGATGGGCAGTCCGATCGATGACCAGATCGAATAGCGGCCACCCACCCAGTCCCAGAACTCGAAAATCTGCTCGTTGCAGATGCCGAAATCCAGTGCTGCCTTGGGGTTGGCGGTGACGGCAACAAAGTGTTGAAGAGGTTGGGCAACGCCAGCTGCCCGCATCCAGTCCATCGCACAGGTGGCGTTGGCCATTGACTCAATGGTGGTGAATGACTTGGATGCCACGATCACCAGCGTGTCATGAGGATCCAAGCCGCTCAATGCACTGGTGATGGCATGGGCATCCACATTCGCGGCAAAGCGGACCAGCCTGCGGCCATAATTGTTTTGCAGCGACTCAATTGCCAGTCTTGGTCCCCAGTCACTGCCACCGATTCCCAGGTGCACAATATTGCGGTACTTATTTTGGGCGTTAGCCTGCTCGACAAAAGCAGACAGCTTTTGCAACACTTCCTGAATTGGCTTGGCGATCGCAGCAGGTGGTTGGGTGGCCCTCAGGGCAGTGTGCCATGCGGCGCGATTTTCCGTCCAGTTAACGTGCCCACCCTCAAACAGGTCCTGGCGCGCCTGCGCAAAGCCTTGTTGATTGAGCAGGGCCTCCGAGGCAGTTTGCCAGGCAGGGCTGTGCCGTTGCGTGCTGAGGTCAACCTCCAGTGGGCCCGCCTGAAGCAGGCGCAAGCCGTCATGATGCGATGGGCTCTGCTCGACAGCCTGTGCAAAGTCTTGCCAGGCTTGTGTCTGTTTTAGCGATGACATGGTGTGCTTTATTTGTGTTTTGTCAGGCGTCTGAGGACAACACTCGCGTTGCCATCTTTTCAGGTTTAGAACGGAAGCTTGGCATCCGGGGCCAACGCGAGAAGCTGCTCACGGAAGGCTTGCTGAATGCGCTTGAGTGCTGCTTCAGAGTCGCCCTCGAAGCGCAGCACTACGACAGGTGTGGTGTTGGAGGGCCGCGCCAGGCCGAATCCATCCGGAAACTCTGCGCGCACACCATCGATCGTGAAGACCTCGGTGGCACCAGCAAACTTGGCCTCACGCTGGAGTCGCTCAATCAAGGCAAAAGGCTCGCCTTCTTTCATTTCAAGCTTGAGCTCTGGCGTCGAAACCCCTTGAGGCAGGGCTTCGAGCTCGGCAGAGGGATTGGTCGAGCGAGACAGGATCTCCAAAAGACGGGCACCGGTATAAAGTCCATCATCGAAACCATACCAGCGCTCCTTGAAAAACACATGGCCACTCATTTCCCCAGCCAGCGGGGCACCCGTTTCGGCAAGCTTGGACTTGATGAGCGAGTGGCCGGTGCGCCACATGAGTGGGACACCGCCTGCCTCACGGATCGCGACTGAGACATGCCGGCTGCACTTGACGTCGTAGATGATCATCTCGCCAGGACAGCGAGACAGCACGTCCCGCGCAAACATGATGAGCTGGCGGTCCGGCCAGATGATCTGGCCGGACTTGGTCACCACGCCCAAGCGGTCCCCATCGCCGTCAAACGCTAGCCCAATTTCACAATCGGTTGTGCGCACACAGTGGATCAGATCTTCCAGGTTATGGGGCTCAGCTGGGTCAGGATGATGGTTGGGAAAGGTGCCATCCACCTCGCAGAACAGCTCGGTGACCTCACAGCCCAGCGCTCGGAAAAGCGCGGGCGCAACGGCCCCAGCCACACCATTGCCGCAGTCGATGGCAATCTTCATGGGACGGGCAAGCTTGACATCGTCGGTGACGCGCTTGAGGTAGGGTGTCACGATGTCCACCTGCTGCGCCTCTCCAGACTTGGCGGCAACTTTGGGGCCGGCTGCCACTTCATGTCGCAACTGTTGAATGGCGTCTCCATGCAGGGTGCCACCTGCCATCATCATCTTGAAGCCGTTGTATTCAGGGGGGTTGTGGCTGCCCGTGACCGCAACTCCGGATCCGGTGTGAAGAGTGTGGGCAGCAAAATAGACGAGCGGTGTCGGCACCTGTCCCACATCAATCGTATGGATCCCAGCTGCCCGCATCCCTTTTTGCAAGGCGTCTGCCAGCATGGGGCTGCTCAAGCGGCCGTCACGTCCCACGACCATGGTGGATACACCTGCCTCTTGCGCTCGAGCAGCCAGCCCCTTGCCGAGTTCGAAAGCGAACTCGGCATTTAGTGCGGTAGGCACGACACCGCGAATGTCATAGGCCTTGAAAGCAGAATGAGGGAAGGGGTGGGACACAGTGGTGGCTCCGGTGGGTATCGGGTGAGCAAAAAAATGCTAAATATCGCTTCATTATCCCATTTTTGTGCATTCAGGCAGATTCGGATTCGTGATGGTCTGAGGGGAGTCTCGCATCCATACAGGGTCTACCCTACAATGGCGACAGAGACTCCCTGGCAGCCAATTTGGCTCGATTTTGACACCAGGTAGCGTTGTTGATACGGAAATTCAAATGAACATGATCGAGAGGCTTGAGGCCTTGGTCGGCTCCACACATGTGCTGACCGGTGAGGATGCGGCTCCATTTTTGGTGGATTGGCGGGGGCGCTATCGTGGCAATGCGCTTGCTGTTGTTCGTCCTGGGACGACGCAAGAGGTGGCATCTGTTGTCACGTTGTGCGCGCAACAGCAAATCCCGGTTGTCCCGCTTGGCGGCAATACGGGACTCTGTGGGGGGGCGACCCCTGACACGAGTGGTCGCGCTGTCGTGATGGCCCTCTCCAGGCTCAACCGTGTCAGGTCAATTGATACGGACAATGACACGATCACGGTTGAGGCGGGCTGCGTGTTGCAGGCGGTTCAGGAGGCAGCCAGACAGGCCGGCAGGCTGTTTCCCTTGAGCCTCGCTGCCGAGGGCAGTTGCACGATTGGCGGCAACCTGGCGACTAACGCGGGGGGCACCCAGGTGCTCCGCTATGGCAACACGCGGGACTTGGCTCTAGGCCTGGAGGTCGTGACGTCCGAAGGTGAAATCTGGCATGGGCTGCGAGGGCTTCGCAAAGACAACACCGGGTACGACCTCAGAGACTTGTTTATCGGCAGTGAAGGCACGCTTGGCATCATCACTGCAGCAACTCTCAAGCTCTATCCGTTGCCGGTTGCCCAGCGAACCGCTTTGCTGGCGCTGAATTCGATTGAGGATGCCGTCCATTTCCTGTCGCGCGCCAGATCCGGATTCGGCGCATCACTGACTGGTTTTGAGTTGATGGCAGGCAACACGCTGCAAGCTGTTGTGCGACTATTTCCCCAGCAACGGCTGCCCTTTGAGGGGCCGAGTGCCTTGTCATCTTGGTTTGCCTTGCTGGAGCTGTCGGACAGTGAAAGCGCCGAGCATGCTCAGGGGCGTTTTGAGGCTGTGCTGGGACAGGCGATCGAGGATGGCCTGGTGATGGACGCAGCAATTGCCGAAAATATCGCGCAAAGCAAGGCCATGTGGCATTTGCGTGAAAGCATCCCGTTGGCAGAGGCCGAGCTGGGCAAAAGCATCAAGCATGATGTTTCCATCCCGATTTCGCTCATTGCCAAGTTTGTTGAGCAAACCAACGCCTTATTGCAGGATCGGTTTCCTGGCGTGCAAAACATTGTGTTTGGACACTTGGGCGATGGCAATCTTCATTACAACGTGGCACGAGCCCCAGACCAGACCGAGGCTGAGTTGCTTGCCAAGCAAGCCGAGGTTTACGCGGTGGTCCACGACAGTGTGCACGCGCACGGCGGCTCCATCAGTGCAGAGCACGGTGTGGGCCAGCTCAAGCGGGATGAACTGCCGCGCTACAAGAGCGAGGTGGAACTTGGCATGATGAAACGAATCAAACTCGCGCTGGATCCCTTAAACATCATGAATCCCGGCAAAGTCCTGCAGGCCTGATCACTCAGCCCATCAAACTCGAATAGCGAAATATTGTGAGAAGACTGACCTGGCGGTTCTGGTGGACCGCATTGCTCATGCTGACCCTGGTTCGCCTGGTGCTGGTCGCCTGGCAGTGGCCCCGCGTGTCTGCCGTGGATGGTTTTTGGCCGGTGATGCTCGGCGGATTGCGCATCGACTTAGTCATGTTGGGCATGATGATCGCATTGCCTGCCGGCTTCTCGCCCTGGTTTGGGCATTTTGCCTGGGCAGAGAAAATCACGGCATGGTGGTTTCGAGTTTGCTGGTTCCTGCTGTTGCTGCTGGAGGTTTCCACACCACAATTCATCATCGAGTACGACACTCGCCCAAACCGGCTGTTTTTTGAGTATCTG